>Ga0208813_1000517_pt1 | contig 28978 bp, 40 predicted proteins | sample MalvireepMed_904_FD_184250 | JGI IMG/M metagenome (GOLD analysis project Ga0208813, IMG submission 184250) | Marine viral communities from the Global Malaspina Expedition - Malaspina viral metaG DeepMed_904 (SPAdes) (version 2) | ecosystem: Environmental > Aquatic > Marine > Oceanic | place... | reverse complement strand
AGATAAGCAGATGCTCCATTCGAAGAAGAGGCTCCACTATCAACAACGGTTCCCGATCCCGCTGAAGAATGAGTGTCATCATGAGCGGTTAACATTTCGCCAAATTCCAACGGTACCCCATCGGTTGAAGAATAATTAACAACACCCGACACAGCAGAACCCGGAGCCGAGTCCACAGAATAATCACCCTGTTTGGCAACTAATCCTGCACTCTTAGACCCGACCGCACTTCCCAGGGGAACCAGGACAGTCTGATCCGCTGTGGGTTGCTTCCCGCTGAGTGATGTGAAAACTGAATGTGATTTTCCTGTAGCCGCATCAAACCAGACATTAACCGTCATCTGTCCGGTTGCCTCGCCGACCAATCGCTTCACCGCTGAAGAGTCCAGGGTAGTCACGTCGAGAAGATTCTGGGAGTATCCCATTCCGGCTAATGAATTCGCATCCCCGGAAAGGTCATACCCTTCAACATAAAGCCTTGTATCTAACCCGGTAACTTTTGCCATTAAAATCTCCTATGGAGTAATTGTTACTTCCCCGAGATTCTCGACCTCGAAAGGAATATCCATTGTTCTGTATGCCACCCCGCCAATATCTGTGTACCCTGTAGCCATTGAGCCAACATTCGAGTCTGTACAATTCCCCGCTAGATCCGCGTCACTTCTCAGCGCCGTGTCAATATTCACCGCGGCATCCCACAAATCCAATTCGAGGGATTCCCGGACGTCCTGGGATGCTTGCATCCTAAAATATGCCCGGATTGTGAAAGTGGTCATTGTCGAAACATCAGTGAAGGTTTCGAACATTGTTGACCGTGAGACTATCCAGAAGGCGCATAGAGGAGTTCCGGGGATGGACAGGGGTTCTCCCCTTAAAATCGCTGTAAACGTCGGATCTGAGACCGTTCCGAGCAATGCGTCTATTCTGTCTAATGCACCTGATCGGCTCATTTCAATACCTCGACCAATGCCTGTTCAAAAAGATCGTCCACTTCCTTTGATCCTTTCGAAAGCCAGTCCTTCACATTCTGAAACATATGATATCCACCGAACCGGGTTATTTTATTCCGGGATGATGTTCCTTCTACCCATGACGCATAAACAAGATTTGCCCCGTACCGGATCTCCCCGGCATCAATCTGGGCATGAAGACTTTTAACCAGGCTTCCACCGACATGATTTCGGAGGTTTGCCGTAATCCTTCCATGTCCCGGGTAAAGTTGTTCCTTCACCTTATTGGCACCCATGACAGCAATATCTGTCAGGGCGCGATTCGCGGCGCGTGTCAGGTTATCACCGGGGTCTTCGAATAGTGGTCCTTTAGCGTATCCCGCCCATGTTGCCATTAGAAGTAAGTCTCCGAATAAGCTGTTACAGAGCGGAATTCGTCCAGGGTTGAAAGAACAGAACTCGCGTCGGCATCGGATCTGGTAATTCCTTCCGCACCACTTCCGATTGTTAAGGTTGTCCCCATATCCCTGTCCCGGAAGAAAACCTTTCCAAGATCGAGACATGCCTGGACAACGATGGGATTGTATTCATAACTGTAAAGCGAAGCCCCACCGGAATGAGTGGCGGCAGTTGTCCCATTTACTCCTCTTTCCACCGTGAGGGTATTTCCGCTGATTCCTGTTATATATAACTGTTCAGAATCAATCAGAATTGTCTGGGCAATACTCAGGCTACTTGCGCTCGATACACTTGCGGTTGTCGCCGTGGTGGAGGATATAGCATCAGCGGTTGTTTCGCTTATGGTGTCATTCGCATAACCCCATGTGGCAAGAACCGCGAGAGTTTGTTGCCCGGCATGGAATGACTTCGATGAATCCTCGTTTAATTTGAGCCGGGTCTTTGGCGTCCTGTTATAAGGCTCCAGCCAGTAGTCCGCATTGTATCCTTCTGTTAGCGTTTCGCTCTCTGTCCGTTCCGTTTGCTTGTAGGATGTAACCGAAGTTACAGAAACAAGCCAGGAGTCCAGGGGAATCGCGGAAAGATAAAAATCCTTTAGCCCGATCTGAGTCGGGGACGATCCGGAAACTATGACCTGGGGCGTATCCCTCAATGTCCCGGATCCAATATCAAAATAATGGGTCTCGAGACGCGGACCAAAACTCTGCATTCCCACATAGTTATCAATCCGGCTGGATGCGGACTCGACGATCCTTCTCAGGACTGCCGTGTCACTTGTCCACCCGCTTGAATAGGATGTCCCTGCAAGGTAATCCCGCAGATCATCAATACTCGCATAAGAATGACGCGTCGCCATTATTTATTTTCCTCAGTTTTCTTTGATTTATTGGGAGATGGCGGCGTCATCCTTTCGAAATACTCGCCATAGTCCTTCGCCTGTTTAGCGGGAATATCGTATTGCTCACCCGCAGCATAAAGCCGTCCCGCCAGGGTGAACTCTTTAATACATTCAACTTTAACTACCATTTTTTCGTCTCCAGGGGACTAGCCAGGGGGGGAATATGAAGTCCCAAAACCCCCCGACTAGCCCCACTTATTTTCCTGTCCCGCTATTAACTAGCGGCGGCTCTTAACATTTTGAAAGCGGCGGCAAGAGTCAGTTGCCCGTCGCCTCTTCTGGAAGCAAAAAAGCCCACTTGGTCCGATTCTTGGTATAAAGAATCGTTGCGACGGATTGCAAAACCGGCACGATCAAAAATCGCATATTGCTTCAGGTCACCAAAGAGAGCAATCCTCTCAGTAGCCGTGATGGTTGCACCAAGACCGTGAGCCGAGTCGACCATTACGTTGGGTCGCCCAAGTATGAAATTGGCGGGAGCCGCTGTCAGATCGGGAATCGCGTGAACCCCAGCCGTCGTTGATGCGATACTCGTTATGAGTGACGCAATTGCGGATTTCATTATCCAACTGGCATTAGACCTGAACTGTTCCTCAAGGGTGAAGTAGATTCCGGTCAAGTCGGCGGCGACAACGCTGGTGGCATTCGCCATCGTGTAATCAGAAGGACTGGCGCCCATTATCCCGGCATATTGAGTCGTGCCGTTTCCGCTGATTATTCCCACGTCTTCAAATCTACCCGCGGCTTCCTGGAATATCTGGGAAAGCATGGCAGGGAGGTTGACGGCGCTGTCGTCCAGGAGCTCTCGAGTAACTTTGACCAATCCACCTGACTTCTCAAGTGAAAATGCAATCTGCGAGGTCACGGGAGTCTGGTCAGAATAAGAAGCCTCTTCTGCGATCGCCGCCCAAGTTGCTGATGCTATGGAAGGAATATATCCATCCTTACTCGCAACCCGAATAACGTTGCAGTACGGGCGTAATCGTCCACCCGGGACTCCGGGGTCATGCACAACCTGGTTAATGAATTCCTCCGGCACGAAGAAGCCACCCTCGGCATCTGTGTCCTCTTGCATTGCTTTCTGCTCATCAGGAGTTGCGCTCATCTGGAAGGCAACTTCGGATGGTGCTTTCATCCACTTGAGCCAGGTATCTTTTTGGAATCGAGCATGGTCTTTAATATTTTCTCCGCACTGTTCTTGCACCCAGATCGGTTGTGACATCGCCGGTAGACCCTTGATCCATGTTTGAGGCTTGTAATCAGCCTTGGTATTCCGGGTTGTATCATCGGCGTTGTACTTCATCGCGTCTTTTGATGCGACTGGAACCGTGTTCATGGGGCGATTGAAGTCTCCCGAGAGAGCCTTCAGCTTTGCTTGTGCCTCATCAATCCCGTCTGCGGTTTCCATCTTGATCTGTGCATCGAGAATAATCTTCTCGAATTGTCCGACATCGCCATTGTCTAGCGACGCTTGCGCTGATTTTAAGAGGGCGCCTGCCTCTTCTCTCATCTGTTTCGTACCCAAAACTAATCCTCCTGGACTGCTTGTCTGTTTTCTAATATCGTTTCAAGAAGTGCAAGTTGCCTCCGGGCATTTGCAAACAATTCAGATTCGGCGGCGTCAGCATCGAAGACTTCGTCAACGTCTGATTCGGCGTTGTCGTTATCTTCAACATTGGCAGGCTCCGCGGTCTCATCGTCTGCTTCTGTCGGAGTTTCTTCTTCATCATTCAAGAGGGCGACCGCCAAAGCGGTAGCCTCGTCCTCGCTTAAATCCTCGACAAGCTCTTTCCAGTTTGCCGTCTCAATACTTCGCACCCGGGACCAGACCCGGGAGGTGCTTAATAGCTCAGGGGCTTCTTTCCCTGCGTCTTTTATGTGTTTTTCCAGGTGCTTATAAACCTGTTCCCTGTCAGCTTTGGGAATATTCGCTCCGCCGCGCCCGCCGTTCAGAACGCCGATCGCCCCGGAACATGCCCGGATATTTGCCGCGCCTACCACTCCATCTTTAACGTGGTGGTGGATAAATTTATATGATCCTTTTGCGTCCGGCTTCCCTGCTGGATCCACCCAGGCATACGCTTCTCGGAGACTTTCACCCCCGGATAGCCCTGCGCGATTCTCGACCCCGCTCCACGGTCCTGATGTTGTTTCGGTAGAGTGTCGGGAAATAGGTTTGTTTGCTTTATCGGCTTTCGCTGAGATCGTGGCTGTATCAGGTGATGCCCCCCGGACTACTCCGGACGTTTCCACCCAGTCCAGTTCTGTGATTCTCCGAAGACTGGTACTGCCTCGACCTTCCTGGGTTACGCCGGAATCTGGAAGATTAAAGCCGACTGAATATTCCTTGATAAACTCCCCGGAGATATTCGAGAACGCATCCCGACCCGCCTGGGTGTTCATGTTCATCTTTATGGTTGCCCCGAGTCGCCATACATCATCCGAAATCTGTATCGGCTTCGCATCAATAACCTTGCCGACTAATTGCCCGTGATCGTGACCCATGAGGAATGGAATCGGAAGGTTATTCCTGATGGAATTATCAAAAGCCGTCGGCTCGATAACATCCCCGTCCTTGTCCTTCGTTCCCATCGTATTAACAAATGCCTCGATGACGCCTTCCGCGTCATCAATGACTTTGATTTCAGCTTCTTCAGTCTTGTGAATCATGCTACTACCTCATCAGGTTTGTAATTTCTCGGCATCGGTTCCCAGTTCAATGTCCCATTAGGATGGTCAACAATCAGGGCGGCATCATCTGCCCGGTAAATCTGTCCGTGTCGTTCGGCACAGGTTCGACCATAAGGATCGCCGTCCGGAACGTAGTTATCATCAGGGTCTCCGTCCACGTCATCAGCCCTCATATACTCGAAACCCTGTTCCTTGTAATGAGAAATTGAAGACAGGTTTTGCGTTCGCATAATCTCTGTCCGGGCAATAAGACGCGACCGTTTAATTGTTTCATTCGCGAGGCTCTTGATCCCCGGAAACTTATCCGCCGGAACTCCCCGGGCTAATTGCTCAATCGAATATCCCCTCTCGAGGGCAACTCCGACAACTTTCTGGAATGCTTTGTTGGTTGTATTGTGAATTATCTTCGCCCTGGCGGATGCCCCGCTTGTTATTGCGGCAACTGACGGAAGTTTTTCAGACCATTCAAGGACTCCAGCCACGCCCGAGTTATTTATTTGTCCATATGTCGACTTGGTAGTGCGTATGAAATTCCGATATAGGATCTCCGCCAGGTTGTTTTCCGCGTCATCAGGCAAAAGATTCGAGAATGAGACAGGAAAGTCTTTTGTTTCCTCGGCGTTCCTTTCCAGGTATCTTCCAACAATCCCGTCAACACGGCTTTTAATCCGTTTAAAATATCGCTCGACATCAGACTCAAGCTGGTCCGTCAGATCTTCCCGATCCTTCAGAAGCGCCCGGCGTAATATCGCAGCCCTGGGAGCAACCCGGGGAGCCTTAGATACGCCCAGTATTGCTGATTCCTCGGCATCCACCGGAGCGGGTAACTGAGGAGGAGGAGGAGGCAATGCCTCCATATCTGAGGTCTCAATGATATTGCTGGGGACCCTGCGAAGATCCCCGTCATCTATCGCGTCAACTCCTACGAGTTCCCGCGCTTCGTTGAGGGTTATGATCCCGGCACCAAACAGGCTCGCCGCCCTGGCACTCTGAGAATCTGAATCATCAAGGAACGCCCTCATCTCTGCCATGTCAGCGCGAACTGAACCGCTGTCGGGAAATTCATATTCCAGACAGTAGTTCAGAAACCTTAATAATCTTTTTATTAACGGCTCCAGGGTCTCCGAATGGAAGCTGAAACGCGCTTCCCGATAGTTCGCAAAGGTAGACCTTGCCAGACCCACATTCGCCGAGATCAGAATCGGGGGAACACCGAACACGGCGCAGATCCTCGACTCGGTCATATAGTGCATTTCTGTCAGAGCCATATCCTTGGGGGATGTTGCCATCTGTTGATATTCAGCATCGTCGTCCAGGACAGCGACCTTGTGCATGTTATTGGTTCCGCCAAAGGTTGAACGCCATCTCGACCTGATCCTGTCCGCTTCGTCCTGGGAGGTTAGCCGGCGCTTGATCTTCAATAACCCGGAAGGAACCCCGGCGTTCTGGAAAAACATTTTGGCAAAATCGCCCATGTTCAAATCAAGGTTTACAGTCCTTGCCAGAATATGGAGCGGGGATAGCCCGTAAACATCCCCGGAAGGATTCGGAAGCGAAAGATGCGAAATATCTTCATTCGCTAACGGGTATTCATTACCGTCTATTTCATAAACATAGCTGTTCTGCCCCCGATCTTCCGGCTTGACTGAAACCCGATCCGGACGCAAAAGCCATAATTTGATAACCTGGTTAGTCCTATCCCGTTCTTTCAGGATATAAACATTTCCGGAAACCTGGAGAAATGTCACTATTCTCTCGATGAATTGATAAAAATCATCGTTCTGGTTCGGTTGTTTTATGATTGCGGCGAGGGGGCTATCTTCGATTTCCTCAATTCCCCCGTCCGGTCCGTCAATCCCGACGTAATACCGGGGGGAGGCGGCACCATCAGCAAGCTCCCGGATACAGGCATAGACGATTTCATTCTTGCCATATCCCTGGGATGCGAAATTTTCGTAGTTATCTGTTGGATACTGGACCTGTGAAAGATCATTGACGAGCGGAACCGATGCGGCAATTTCCGCGTCAGTTGCTTTTGTGAACATGTTCCAGATCGCCATATTCCCCCAAAGCCTTTCGGGTACATGGCGAGACCACATTAGAGGGATAAATCAGTAAAAAACTTCTGATGGGAGTTTTTCAGACCGTAGGTCATATGTCCTTATTACGAGTAGTTGATATCTGACCTATCCCTACTATTTAAAATACAGATTTTTGTAAAGCTCGTCAATCAGATCGGATACCACAGACGGAGATATTTTGCCATGACAACATCAATGCCCACTCATATATGTATCGCCCTAGTCTACTCGGTACATCCGGACAGTACGGGAAACACGATAATTACACCTTTCACAATACTGGGGGGCGAATGATCCCCCTGGCGCCATATACTTTCGCATTAACGGCTCCTGGCACATAGCACACAGATGGCATGAACATTGACACTCGGATGACGAACATTCCATTGCTTGTCTGTGTTCTATCTTCTCCGCACCCGGCTCATAGGTCATGTTCGTTTCTTCTCGCAGTCAGAAGTTTTTTCTTTCGATCCTCATACCGCCAGTCGGGAGATTTCGGATGGCTCTTATGTGTCGATATTTTTTTTCCCCGTACGCAAACGGTGCGATTGCAATCCGGGCATGTGGTCATTACCAGGTCAACCTTTCGGGAATTGTCGCCCACAGGGGCTACCGTAACCGTCGGATGTTGCGGGAGTTTACCAGAACCCGAGCAAGTCTCGCTGGTGTACCAGCGAGGAGAATACTCATCTTTCTTTTTATATCGACTATCTATATGAATGATCGGATTGAGCGGATTTAATTTGTTATATTTCTCGATTATCTGGCTGACCCTCGAACCGCTCAGATTACAAAGGTCCCCAATTCTCGCAAATGAGTATTCGGGATGGTCCTCACATAATTGTTTAATTTTCAGAAACCGGTTCTGAAATTTCACACGTTCATCTGCATAACGTCCTTTATATTCCGGAAAGTTAATCCCATCACCCTTTTCACATTCCGGCAGTCCGCAATACTTTTTCCCTTTAACGGAAGGGTCATCATAAACCGCACGACCGCATCCCCCGGGACAGGATCGGTGCATGAATTTCAATGCGTCATCCAGCTTGGACGCCGTAGCCTCTGCCGTCTCCTCCATTACAAAGTAACGTTTGATCGCTGTTATGGCGACCAGCATCTCGTGAGGGGTCAGGTCAATCTGCATTATCGACCTCATTCTTTGTTCCGCACCTGTTGCAGACGATCACGGTTCCCTTCCCTGCCTTCTCAGCCAGGAGCTTCCCGCAATCCGAACAGCGCAGTTCTTTTGTTTCTATTGTTTGTGACATTCGCACTCGCACACTGGAACGGATTGGCAGTCTTTATGATAACCAGCCGCACATAATATGTTCCGTATTATTAGCTTTTTTTTCTTTACCAAACTCCCACCCCTGCGACGTTACTCCTGGCATGGACAGCAAGACCCAGAGCCATGACACAGTCGTCATGTAGTCCCCCGGGTGCCGAATACCTCACGCCTGTCCTGGTGTACTCGTAGGAAAACGCGTCAAGTTCCGTAACGATCGGACCATCCGGGTAATATATATCCTGAGTCTGGATTGCCAGAGCCAGACCTTCCATCAGTTTCTGCTTGGAGGATGATGAGAAATTGAATCCCATAACATTCGGAAGTTCCCGCTGTAATCTCTCAACGATAGGATCTCCGACCCCGGTAGAGTCGACCAGCGCGGGGGTATATCCAATACTTGTCGCAAGACGTCGGCAGGTTTCTTCCCAGGGCTCCTGAAATCGATCAAATGACGCAACACACCCCTCTGCATCCAGTCCGATTGAGACCGTATAGTCCACACTTTTGGCAAGGTCGACGCCGAACAATACTGCCGGCTGATGGGAAAGCGGGGCAATGCAATCTCTAATCGCTGTTGCTCCGAACGGATTTCCCCCGTCGTCACTGGGTTCAGCAAGGTATAACTCCTTGAATACGCTCTCGGGAAGCATGGAGCGAGCCTGTTCGATCTCGCTGGTCTCGATCACCCCGGCATCAGCGGCATCAAATGCTGTCAGCTTTGCGTAATGCCAGCCCCGTTCCCCGCTCTCCGCCCGGCGCGCCAGGATATAAGCCCAGTTCTTGCGTCCCTTCACATTCCCTATAATCCGGATCGGTCCCCGGGTGGCGGTCATGGTTGAACGCACGGCATGCCAGGCTTCTTCTCTTAACCTTGAAGCCTCATCAATCACACAGGCAAATACATCTTCGCCATAAAGGTTGTCTGGTTTCTCCCCGGATTTAAAAGCCACGGTCGAACCGTTGACAAGCCGGATAGTCAACTCGGATTCGTTCGCCTGATATAGGTCTTGTGAGAGACCTCTGCGAAGGCGCCGAAATGCGATCCTTGCCTGTGGGTAGACCGGGGCAACCCACCAGTAGGATTGTCCCGGGCGTCCCCGGATAGCCTGCTCGATAATCCAACTCAGGCAGGCGACAGTCTTCCCGGACTTGGTCGCTCCCTCGATGACCGCGTACCGTTTAGGACTGAAGATCGCCCGCTCCTGCTTGGAGTACAGGTTCGGGCGTTGATATCGGATTGGTGTCTGTTGCATTTGCGTTCTCTATTACAAAGGTTACAGGGGTATCGTTTACATTAAAGGAATTCTGCTGGATCTGGATCATGGATTTATCAGGAATAACTCCATTGATCTGGCTTATCTTGTCCATTATTTTAAGCACAATACTGGTCGCTTCAGGATCATTGTTCAATGCCCGGTTGTACCAGCGCAAAAGAAGCTGGTTATATCTTTCCATCTGCATTGCCCGGACCGTATCGGCATGCCCGACATGCTCCCTGGCAAGTTCCCCCAGGGATCGCTGTACATCTTTCTGGATCTGGGCAACTGACACGCTTTCCTGTTCTGCGATCTGACGCACGGATGCCCCGGCAACTTTTGCCTGGAGGACTCTCATCCTGCGCTGTGTTCGGGCAATCGCTTCACCGTTCTGTTTAGGCATCGTTTAAAATCCCTGCGAGATGTTTCCCGACAGCTTCCGCCATCAGGGGCGGGACGCTGTTCCCTATATATTTATATTTCTCAATGCGGAAATCTTCAGGAAAGCTTTGCAGGGCTTTGGCTTCCTCGATGTTGATATATCGAATCTCTACTCCGTCTGTAATGGTCGGAGGTCTTATCGCCGCAAGGGTCCCGCTTGGCTTGTCGAGAGTCTTCCCATCACGTTCTGCGTTCTGAGGGAAACTAAAAGATCCTGCAAGTAATGGCGGTCTGGTAGCAACGAGGGTCTTTGCCGGCTCGTTGATGTTCACCCACTTGGACTGTTTTTCAAAAACGGATTTTTTAATTGCTCTCACTGTAGGGAATTCCTTTGCGGATTGCTCCTGTCCCTTTCCCCAGATGTGCGTCTGGCTGACAACAATATGGTCGCCTAATGCCTGGCGGACTGATACAGGACGACGCAAAACAGGTTTTGGATGGGATGGCTTAAAGGGCAGATCCTCCCTGATACCGACCCAGATCAACCGGGCGCGAGACTGAGGAACACCATACCACCATGCGTTGAGTTCCCGACATGCAACCCTGTAGCCAGAATCCTTCAGGGCTTTCGTCATCTCGGCGAACATCAGCTTCATCTTGCCTTTCCTGAGACCTGACACATTTTCCATAATAAAAGCGCGGGGCATATATCCTTTCAAGATCCTGACATACTCCCGAAATAATTGATTCCGGTCGTCCGTGTAATGACGCGATCCGGCGGTACTGAATCCCTGGCATGGAGGAGAACCATCCAGGACATCGAGTTCACCCGGGGAAACCCCGGACAGTTTAATTGCGTCATCTATCGAGAGATCTCCGATATCCCCTTCATAGACCGGCGTTCCGGGGAAGTTGTCCCGGTATGTTTCCGCAGCGCCTTTATCCCATTCAACAGAGAGCCGGATATCGTACCCGGCAGATTTATACCCGAGAGACGATCCGCCACAACCCGCAAACAGGCTGATCAGGTTCAATCCGTTGGATGGTTCATTCGCTAACTTTATGGTGTTCATGTCCACACTCGCATACACATAATTGAATACCGTCTGCAATTCCTTCGTCTAACTGGTCTCCCCAGTCCGGGAAATTCTCGAGCCCCTGGATATCGTTATCCCCAAGCGCCCGGAGCAATTCGTTCACCGCGTCACTCTCCGCCTCAACAGATGCCAACAGTTGCGTCAGTAATCCTTCATCCCTCCCTGCCATGGACGCCAGGGGGTCGAGAGTCGCAAGCATCAGGTCAGCTTCCTGATCATTGATATCAAGTATCAAAACGGGAACTTCAGAATCCGGCATAGCCTCAGCCCTTAGGTGCCCGTCTACCAGCATTAACCCGTCCGGGGTTTCCCGGGCAATTAAAGCGTCAGCCCAACCAATTTCAGCCAACACGCCTTTCAGCGCATCCTGCTGGGCTATAGGGTGAGTCCTCCAATTCTTGGGGTTTGGTAATAATTCCGATGCCGGAACCCGACGCAATTCTTTAATCCTGTCTCGCACTTGCATAATGCCTCCAGTATATATTTAGAACAATTGTTTCAACCATAACTTAAACGGGGAAGCAGATCCCCCGGGTCGGTAGTCGGATATCCCGACGCCTCGAGACTTTTCGCGTCAGATATTAGAGGAAGGAATTGCTCGACAAAGATTCCAATATAATCCTCCATTGATAATCCCCGGGATTCAGCGGCACAGACCGCACAATTCAAAGCATTTAGATACCCGGTAAACGCCCCCTCGATTGCTTCAAGTTCCCAGGGAGTACCCTTAACATTGACGCAAATTGTAAATGCGGGATGGATCCCGCAATGGGATGATGTGATTACCATTGTCTTACTTTTCTCATGATCACCCTCTTTATGTTTACTGATTTAATGACAGCGATTCAGGTAATATATTTTCCTTCCCGGAAGTAGGTTGCAGATTTACGGGTCAGCGAGATATCAGCAACCGCAATGCGTTTGCCCTGTGGTCCCTTGCGCTTCCTTTTCACTTCTTCGAAACCGTTCCGGAAATACTGAACTTCCTGGCACTTGGTACATACTCCCTCAGAGTAAGGACCATTAGGGGTCGCAACCATCCAGTGGTGTTTACAATTCGGCATCATCAATCCTACTGATCGTCACGACAATAGCCCTCTCCGCCTGTTTTGCAACCTTTTCTTCTGACATGGTATACGAACGTATATACCGCGGTGAATCATCCTCTATGATCCCGACATGGGTGAACGCGTCAACGATCGGCGCCGCCCCGGATGCGAGCCCTTCCCAGTCCAGGGGAATGTTCGACCATTTCTGGTGAACATGAATTTTAGCCTGTGTCCACGGAACCGAGTCCGGGGATTCCTCCTGGAGCGCGTAACGAATCAGGAAGATAGAATCTTCAATCAGTTTCTTTGTATCTTTCTGCTGGGTAGACCAATGAGACCGCCGCCTTCCGTTTTTGGTTAAGGAACCCGGGACTCCTGACAGTTCAATTGAAATTGTTTTCATGTTGGAAGTGTACCAGATCGCACATTATGCATAACGCATTATGACCATTACATTAAGAAGACCCCAAAACCCCCTAAAGGGGTTTTTGGGTCTTAATATAAAAAGTATTGAAATATTCCGCCTTCAAATCGCTAAAATCCCGAAATATCCCTATATTGCTGATATTCGTTAGAAAATAGCTAAAAATAGGGTTTAAAACTGCGTCATTTGCGTGCGTATTATTATATTATTCACATGTCGGAACAATAAACCGCTAACCGACAGAACAGTCTGAAAGACCTAAATGGCGCCGCTGTTGCGGAAGGGACGGACTCAAAACCATCGAAAAGGCTCCCTTAACTGGGAGTCATCAAGGGAACCGGCTCATGTACAGCAAACCGGTTCTTGAGGTCTGGGGAAACTTTAAGAACCATCCCCACTGATGAGAGCGGGACAGTAACCCGCCGAAACCAAAACAAAAGGGAGATTCAAAATGACAAACGAAATAAGAACAATAGAAGCCCAGGAATCCGAAGATGGACAGGTTCACCATATGGGACGATGTTTTTCAATAATGCACGAAACAATGGAGAATGACATTACAGAGGTAGTTAAAAATCGATGGGGTCAATTCATCTGCATCACCTGCAAAAAAGACGGACGAAACGGCTAGGTAAGCAAACAGAAAAGACCTTTCCCTCTGATGAGTCCGCGAAGGACGAAACGCTCGCAAGAGCGTCAGGGATACCAGAAATAAGCCTTTAGGAGGGCAAGGAACATGGGAACAGTATTTAACCCCAACAGGACATTCGGAGTCGAGATCGAAACCACCACGAGAAGCAGTGCGTCGACCCTGGCGGATGCGATCAATCAGGAATTCAACAATCGCGGAATTTCCGCTCAATGTCAGGTCGGAGAGAACAACGGTCGTGCCTACGGACATGGAGTTTCAAGCAATTGGAAAATCGTTCCTGATGCGACAGTTAGAGGATGGGAAGTAGTAAGTCCGATTCTTAAAGGACTTGATGCAAAAGACCAAATCGATGCGGTTGTTACCGCTCTTAAAGGGATCGGATGCGGAGTGAATATCGGGACAGGACTTCATGTCCATCACGATGCGAGAGGACTCACCGGAAAACAGATCGGAATGACTCTTGGAACTTATGCAGCATTCCAGCCATTACTCAATTTAGCCGTCTCTCAGAGCCGAAGGGGACGTCAATATGGTGGTTATAACGGCATCACCAATTGGGATCAAATGACTGAAAACGGAACTGATAAATGGAACGTGATTCGGGGTGGATTTAGCAACAAACAATTCGCTTTTGGTGACGATCAAATGAGAAATGCGATCACTCAGAAATTCAATCACAACCGCGAAAATTCAGTCAATGTTTTCAGCCTTCAGAGACATGGAACAATCGAGTTTCGACAACATCAGGGAACTCTCAATGCGACCAAGATTTGGACATGGGTTTTGATCACTCAATCAATGGTCGAAAGATCAGTTCAAGGGATCGCCAAATTTCCTCAACCCTACATAAAAGAACTATCAGAAGGAAAGACTCATCAAAGAGGTGAATTCTACAGATTCAAGAGATTCATCGGGGTTATTCCCAAGTTCAATAATTATGACGAAAGCGCATGCGAACCTTATATGTGGGCTTTCAAACAACTCGCAAAAAGTATCAAGAAATTCTCTCAAGAGAGTGGAATTGATCACTTAATGGCGGGTCAAGTATAAAACCTTAACAATCTTGTGAAATCCTCAGAATGGAGGTCTGAGGATACATGAATGGGTGGCACCCACCATGCTGATGATCAAGCCAACAAAAAAAGGGAGATTTGGAACATGAGTACAGCAACAGAATTGAACAGCGTTTTTGACCAAGCAGAAGAATTGGTTGGCACTTACCCGTCAGGAGACGGGCTGAGAAACGCCATCCATGCAGTTATCACCAAACCTTCATTGAGTGGAATCTTAAGCAACATTTTTTACGATTCTCCGACAGTTAAAAAGAATGTTGAATACCTCGCTAGAAATTACGAGACGCTCCGAGGAACTCACATGCACATGGTAACTCCACAAGAGGGGATGCTACCTTGCCCCAATAGTTGCGATCGACCATAGCCGAAACCCTCGCAAGAGGGTCAGCGAGATTTTATCTACTCGCTCTGATGATGGCAGATACCATTAAAAAAAAGGGAGATTTGGAAATGGAAAAGATAAAGACATTTGGAAGGCAGGAAGTCAATTTTCTGAGTGAGGAAATGTTGAAGGAACTGAAGCCTCTGATGAAAAAATACGGATTGACGATCAGAGCAAAAGGGGGATCGTTTGATACTAGTTTTTATGATGTTAAATTCCACATTGAAGCACCGAAAGCCGCTTCCCAGAAGGCAAAAAGCGAATTCAAATCATATGCTGACATGTATGGAATTAAAGCACCGTTCGGATTCTCATACGAATCCGGATCACACACTTTTAAGGTCGATGGTTTACAACATAACAAACCTAAAAATCGAATAAGCCTCAAAAGAAATGACGGAAAACTTTTTCAATGTAGTGTGGAGGATATCAACAGGTCATGGAAAGTGCATTGCTATTCTTCCACAAATGAAGATTGTCACAGTCGTGATATCCATACTTCTGGCATTCAAACCATATAATCGAAATCCCCTCCAGGAGAGAGGGGATCTAGAAGGATTGACCATCTTCTACTGATGAGATAGGTCGAAAAAAAGGAGGCACATTATGTGCGGAATTGGAGCCCTAGTTTTAGGGAATAAAAAAAGGTCGAAAAAGGAATTTCGAGAAATTCGCAAATCCTTTGAGGATCTGATGGTTGCCACCCAAATAAGAGGTCGCCATGCAACAGGTGCGTTTGTTGTAAATAAATCAGGGATTAAGTTTTACAAGGTCCCACTTCCAGCATCCAAAGCAATCAGACAGGATGGTTGGAAAGAACTGATGGATGATATCAATGAGGAAACCATCGCCGTGGTCGGACATGTGAGATTTGCAACCCAAGGCGATCCTGATGAGAATGAAAATAATCATCCTATTCTCAATGACTCTATTATCGGAGTCCACAACGGTATTATCAGAAATGACTATGAGATTTGCACGGAACATCCTTACGATGAGGAAGTCGATTCTGCCGCGATTTTTGCGTTATTTTCTGCGAATTCCAGGAAGTCCAGATTGTCCACAGGAAGCATAGCAAAATCCCTGATAGAACTGGAAGGGGACTTTGCAATCATTGCTGCGGATACCAGAAGGAAAGATTCGATATTTCTCGCGAGGGACGCGAGTCGTCCCCTGGTGTTCTTTAAGGATTCAAAAGATAAACTTCTTTGGATTTCCTCAACTGGTGACATTATGAGGACAGGGCTTAGAAATCCCTTAATATCTCCGACAATGTTGCCGGCATATTCTGTCGCGAGAGTCTCTGTATCCCATGCGGGTGATGCCCCTATCAAGGTTAGCAAATGGTATGAACCCGCAAAAATAGTCGAGATCAAGGATAGCCCGGAGAAACCCGGTCAATATTCGACAAAGGGGATCTGGGATTACAGGGATATATAGATGACGCAATTTTTAAAAATCCGGTGGTCACATCGCGGACTCACAATTTATTTTTTTACAAGGGGTTAGGCTCAGAGCGGTGGGGGATTCACGTCCCCCACGTCCCATTTCTGCGATCGTCTGAGCGATCGCAAATCTACAATGGAAAGGAGATTCAGGTCCATAAAACTACCACGACACGGATATAGTCGAGGCGCCCATCCTCGTTAAAAACTGGGCGTTTTTTTTATTTTCAGTATTATTAATAAAGGAGAAAAATAATGCCGAATCCACAGATTAGAATCGGGACTGATATATCCCGGGCGACTTCCATCCAGGAAGCAATCAGCATGGCTGGTCTGGACTGGCAAGTTGAGAAAAATGAAACATACACTTCAAGACCGTCAGGGGACGGGGCAATGAGTCTCTGGAAATCTCCCAGATTTGTTTCAATTATGCGATCTGATACAGGCGAAGAATTCGCCCATCCGACGCAAAGATATGAGGTTGTGCAGAATCTTGATTCATTCCGGTGGGTCGAGGATATTGTCGGAGGCGGGGAAGCGGAATACTGGCGAGCCGGATCATTCCGGGGAGGCAGAAAAGTCTTTATGATCGTCAGGCTTCCGATCCCTTTGACAATGGGAAACGGTGAAACAATCGCCAGGGCGATGATTATTTCCACCTCGCACGATTCAACTTCCGGGTTAAAAGCGAGCTGGTTACCTTTCAGATTCGCCTGTGCGAATGTAATCTCGGCAAGTCTTGCCTCGGCGCCGATGGTCCTGAGACATACTTCATCCGCTCAGACCAGGATCACCCCGGAAGCAGCCAGGAGAATATTTTATAATGCCGAGCTTTTTTATGATTCCTTTTATAAGGAAGCAAATGCACTGGCGGCGGCTCCCTATTCTGACGGGGACATGGAGCAATTAATCGGGACAATATTCAGTGCCCCGAGACTTGAGGATGGAAGGATTCGCCGTTCGAATGATTATCTTTATGAGAGGATCATCCAGAACTTCCGAAACGGACGCGAAACTTACGGCTCCAATAAATGGGATGCTTATAATGCGGTCTGTGAATACCTGGATTATCAGCGACCCCTGGGGAATACCCTGACAACTGCCGAGAATGATGATCCTGAGGTTATGAATGAACGGCAGTTCAATTCGATCCTTTCCACCAGCAGATACGGCGGAAATAAAATCAGGTCAAACACCTTGCAAATTCTCCAGGAAGGCGTTGCATGAAATTACAACTTGCAACGGCTGACGGGAGAGTCGTGGCAGTCCTCAACACGGAGACCGCCACGGTTTACAAAAAGGTTAATGCCTCGACCCATATGCTCCGGGTACCGCAAGCCTGGACTTATGATAAAAGCATCATCCAAAAGGTCTACGACTGGATGGAAACTCATAAGGCGGCGGGAACTGTTAAGCCGGATATCGAATTTATCATCTATGCAGAAGACGAAAACAAGACCTACCGGCTGACATGGCGGAGATTTCAAGAGGTCGCCTATCTTATGAAATGGCGACAGGATGCCCGCTATGAGCAATGGGCAATTCCCTTGAAGCATTGGTCTATTGACGGGGAAAGATATCAACTCGAGTTATTTTAAAAAAGGGGAAATGTAAGTGAAATTACATAAAAGAATTAGAGGAGTAAAACTACCAGAGGAAGTTGTTTATGTTGGCAGACCTAGTAAGTGGGGCAACCCATTCAAAGTGGGAGACGATGGTACAAGAACCCATGCTGAAGCAGTAGTGAATTATAAAACCTATTTATATATGACTATAAAAGGCAACAAGGTTCTTCTAAATATAAACAAACTAAAAGGTAAAGACCTTGCCTGTTGGTGCGGCGAATGGGAACCCGGAGAACCCGAGATAAACTGTCATGGCGTGGTACTTATGAAACTGGCAAACAAACTATAAAGGGGGAAGCCTTGGAATTCGAAAAATTAGCAGAATTGGCAGACTGGACCGATGAGGATCTGGTCGAGGAATTTGCCCGGGTGACGCAAATAGTTAAACAGGAGCGTGATCATCTGGGATATATACAGATGTTAATTACCCAGAGGATGGAAGAAAACGGAGCGACGGTAATGCCGGGTAAATTACACGATATAGAGGGAACCGTAAGAACCGAATATGATTATTCGATTCTTGCAAAGATCCGGGAAAGACTGGACCCTGATGACCTCGAGGGAATGTACACTCCCGCACATGATACAGTTGTTCACGTTGAAGAAAACTGGAACATGCAACAGACTAAAAAACTGTTGAAACGGGGGGAACCTTTCACAACATATATCAACGATGCGAAGATGACCACAGGGCGAATGAAAATCAAAGTAAAGGAGCGTAAAAGCATATGAGTCGTGTTAGAGGACCGGTCTCCTGGCGGACGGCGAAAGAAGTCGCCGAGGATCTGGGTCTCACCCGGGAGCGTGTTTGTACCCTGGCAAGACAGGGGCGGTTTGGTCCAAATGCCTATAAGAAATTCGCAAAAGAATTGAACTATAACGGTTGCTGGATGATTCCCTATCCCTACGATTACAAAAAACGTTCTGTCGGAAAACCTAGAAAGGAACCAGCATATATTATAGAGTTATAAATCCACACCTAAAAAAGGAGGGCAAAGTGGAAAATATAAAAGCACATATCGTGATTAACGATATAAAAGACGCGGGGAAATGGGGAAGGAAAATCACGTCACAGGTTGACGCAATTTCGCCTCAGTACCCAACCACAAACATCGAACTTGCAGACGAGGTCTGGGACGGGGGTGTCAAGATCGGAACGGGCTATACAGTTATTCTGGAAGCCTCAACACTAAAAAGACCTGACGCGGACCCGGATAAGACCTGGAGTTACTGGTGGAGGATTATCGACTGGAATGTTAATGCCGACGAGGAGAACACCAATATATGGGACGAACCAACCCCGGCAAAATACAATCTGAATTCGGGATCTCCGGGACCGGTTAACACAAATAATTTCTTTGATGCGACAGCCGGGCAAAGGTATAACCAGCATGGTCTGAACGTGAGAACTGCTTTGATGCAAGCCCGCGAAATTATGACCGAAAACGGTGCCTTCATCTCAAAGGATATGGAAGAAACATTTGCCATTAGCGATGAGATTCTCAAATATTTGAACTCGAGAGTATTTGTAAATTCCCCGCTTGTTACAAAGGCGATAAATGAAGGCGCCGTCCCTGTTGAAATTAAAGACATTCCTGATGATCCCATCCTGGCAGATTCATGGATTGTCCCTGAGAAGGTATTAAACGGGGTCGACCTTAAAACGGCTCTCCAGAACAATGGTCTGGATATGGAATGGGTTCTTTCAAACGCGTTCAAAGTTCTCGGGATTGCCAAATCTGTTGATTATGTTTCTGCGGAACGGGGATCGTATCGTGACCTTCTGATTGAAGTCCTACTGGATGCCCAGAAACAGGGGATTGAAAAATCCGACTCACAGGAGATATAAATGTCAGAACCGCTATATTGCGGTGCTGATGGTTGTACTCTGCATGACTATCCTGTCGCTCCCGCCTTCTGCGAATTTGCGTATCAGAATGACCGTATTCTGAAGGTTCGCGAGGATGAGGAGCGGCGGTTTAATCAGATATTAGAAAGGCTTATTCCGAAGGGAAACTGGAACCACTATCGAGAAGATATCAAGGAAAAGCCTTTCGTTCGAAATAGAGCAACAGAGACCCCTTCAGTACCGCCTAAGAAAACAAGAAGAGGGGGAATTTCAACTTGAATCAAGAATTTAATTCATTAGCCGAACCGTTGCCGCCGGTAGTGGAACGGTTCGGAGAAATATATACACTAACCTGGACGGATCGAAATGTCCGAATGGTGATTGATAGGTTTGATAAGGATCGTCACCAGAACGTCTCAGCGGAGATAACCGTCACAGTCCTCGATGCCCCGGAAGGGCAAAACCATATCACCCGGGGACGAGCCGGGTTACTGTCGACATATAAAACAATTATTGACGATGCCGTTGATTTCGGCGGGGAGATGAATGACCGGCAGGACTGGCGGATCATGTTCAAACAGATGTCCAATGCTGTCCTGGACCGTTACAGGCTCGGAGAGCCGCTGATCAACCTGGCAAAAATGTCTCCGGTCGGAAAAAAGCCATATATCCTTTCGCCCTTTATATATGAGGGTTGCCCGACAGTTATCTACGGCAGAGGCGGCGTCGGAAAATCTTTATTCTGCCTTTACCTTGCTGTTTTATTGCAGACGGGAACCTCAGAAAATCGGTTGCGGGCGAAAAAAATCAACGTAATTTACCTCGATTATGAGGCAGATCCCGACGAGTCCAAATACCGGGCGGATTTTATTTCCCGGGGGATGGGGATCGACCCTTCCCTGGTGGCTATCCATTATCGCCATTGCTCCGACCCGCTCCGGGATGAGGTCGACAGTATCCAGAGATATATCCGCCAGGTGGATGCAGATTGCATTGTCATTGATTCTGCTATTCCTGCCTGTGGAGACGCGTTGGATTCGGGTATTGTCGCCCGATTCTTCAATGCCCTGCGATCGCTATCAAATAGCGAGAAGCAGATCGCGTCGCTTCTGATAGGACACACAACAAAAGCCCAGGATAATACCGGGGGACCGTTCGGATCTGTTGTCTGGAGAAACGGACCGAGATCGGTCTGGGAGTTTCGGGCGGATCAGCAAAGAAACATGAACAGGATTGACGTTCAACTGGTTCACCAAAAAGTTAATTTAGACCCTCTACTAGCCCCAATCGGATTCCGGATCAACTGGGGTGAAGGAGAAATCACATTTGAAAGCCTCGACGCCCGGCGCCATGCCGTCTTTGGATCGGAGGCTCCCTTGGCGGATAGAATCGAAGTACACCTTGAGGATAATGGAAGCATGTCATCAGACGCGCTCCGGTTAGCCCTGGAAGCCCAAATCGAGGATATTGAAGACATCTTATTACTTGATACGCGATTTAATGAAAATGGCAACAGTTGGGAGTTATCAGCAATATGAAGACTTGAGGAGGCACAGATATGACTACCAGAAAAACAGTTGTCCAGATGCCGGAGTGGTCAATGGGACAATGCCAAAAAACATATAAAAGAAGAAAGGGAATTGTAAGATGCCCAAATTGGGACGGTCTCGCAAATGGATTCTGCCAGGATCATTGGGATGGTCTATGGGACAAGGACAATAGGAATGAAAATTAGAATCCGCTGGGATTTAATAAGAATGGCTTTGATATTAGAAATCAGAAAGAAGGATAAAAAATGAATCGCCTACCCCCCTGCTCGAAAGAGTGGGGGGGCTTTTTTTTTGCCCAAAAAAAGAAGACGCCGAGGAAACAAAAAAGGAGGGCAAAACCTCAGCGCCTTCCGAGAAACCCGGACAATCGCATTTTCCATTTTGTTGCCCGTTTTTTTAGTGTATCAGAGGAATCGAACCTATAGATAGATGAATTACATTCCTGGCACAATCCCCGGACGGTATTTCGAACTCTGCCATCATTTAATTTTACAGTTTCCCGGATCGGATTTTTAATCCCACGCTGAGCGCGGCACCGGAGACAATATCCCTTAACCGTCCGAAGTGATAACATCTTTCGCCAGGGCTATTATGCCCGCTCCTGCTACGCCGGCAATCTCGGACATTCCTTCATACATAGCTATGATTGCTATTGTTCCCAGGATAATGATCGCGGTGAGCACTTGCGGTCGAAGTGTAATGGTTTCCCACCATTTTTTTGGCATTAATACCTCGGCTTTTTCTTGGGTTTTTTAGGCATTTGATTTCCTTTTATCTCTTAAGCCTTTACTGAACTCATCAAATAACTTTTTGGTATTTTGTTTATTGTGATTCTTAAGCCATAGTATAGCTTCTGCAGCGCATAGAGCCGTTATTCCCACACTTGCGATAGTTAACCATACCTTCATCATAAACTACCTTATAAATATTGGTCTTTCAACAATTCCATCTGTCACATTATTCACGTTAACAGAACTGTTAATTACAAAGTCTGCGGTATCTATATTTCCATCGTCACCGACTGAACTGTCGGAAATGGTAAAAGTTCCGATCTCGACATTATCAATATTTATTCCCCCGATCCACGCTTTTACATTATCTAAAACAACTGATCCAATAATGACGTCACCAGTTCCAGCCGCTTGCGTTATTAAAATCCTGTCAACCGTCATATCCTCTGCCGTGTAATTGGTAGCACCTCTGGCAGACCCTACCGTTATGTTATTGGTGGCGTTGCTGACGGTAGCATCGAAAGTGTGCCCGGCGACAAACACGTTCGGCGTGGCTATTATTGAATAGATTTCTGAAGCCGCGATATCAATGGAAGGGAACTCGGAATTTTTGATGATCAATTCTCCGATGATTATCGAGTCCGAGGTGCTTAATCCCTGAATGGCAAAAGCATCAGTCAGCCCTGCCTTGCCCAGGGAAATGTTTGTCAGGACAATCTTATCAATTCGGGTATCAGCCGCCGCATAAATCTGAAGCGTTTGAGAGGCTACCTGGGGAGATTCCGGATCCACAAACCTTGCTCCAATTAATGAGCCGTTTGTGTAGGATGCACCCGTCTGGGGAAACGTGATCTGGGATTCTCCTGTATTGATCAGCAAAAACATTCCGGCAATAAAGCCAAGAGCCACCGCACTTAGTCCCCCTAAAATCAACTTACCCCCACCAAGGTATATTCCATTTGGCAGAGGCAATTTGAATTTCCAGAAATGAGGAATCTTAAACCTAAAATTAATAAACCCGAAACTGAGACTTGGGACAGAGAATTTTTTATCCTTCATTCTTGTTGCCTCCTACCTTTGAGATACCGCTCTTTATTTCATCAGCCATCAACCCGACAATTATCCCTGCCGCTGATGTTACAGGAACGCTGAAGATGGAGAGGGCTAAAAGTATGACGTCCATATGGGGCGCCACTTCAGCCGGCTTGCTCGTGGTCTTCCAAACTATTAAAACTCCTAAAACTACGAAACTAAGGAACAAGGGTCCAAGCATAACGATTGTAAGAAACTGTCCACCTGTCAAGCTAGTTTTAGACGAAACCTCAAGTTCCGCTATCCTAGCCTTGGCTTCAATCAGTTCCTCTTCAACCGTCTGTTCACTCAACTCACAGATTCCACTATTGTCTCAGCGTCAAGAACAACGGCATTGCCGTTCTTTAATTGCTCCAGTTCCTGACCTTGTTTTGTAATGATAATCTGAAATCGAATATTATCGAATTTGGTTGCAATTAATGGATCACTTTGAAGCAAGCCATTTATACACTTGTTTAAATCTTCCTGAGTCAATTGCTCAAGAGATTCTTTAACGAAATTTCTCTGCTCTGGTTGCTGTTCCTGTGTCATTATTCTGCCGCCGTGAAGGTTGGAGTTGATGGTTTTGCCGCTGATGTTAATTGCTTTTCTGCCGCATGAATAATCCCATTAGCTGCTGAGTTAGCAAGACGCACCGAATATGTATCATCAGTTAAATCAACACCGTCTAAATTTTGCCCATCCCTGTTCACCCAAGCAAGAGCATTAACTCTTGTTGCTGAAGGAACGGTTGCGGTTTTCGCGTCACCTCCTTCGATTTGAACCACAATCGTGATATCACCTGTTGCCATAAATTTCCTCCTATGGTTTTGTTGGAAAAACTATTTGGTCTGGGTCTGCATTGGTCGCAGGCAAATCCCTTAAATCCTGACGATAATCTGTCTGGGCAGATGTCATTGTTCTATCAGAAACAGCCCACCAATCAGTCTCAGCAAGAAGTTGATTTCGCCTATCTCTAATAAGTCCAAATTTCATTGCTGTAGTTTGTTCTGCTGTTGGTGTGTAATCTGCCATATTAATTCCTTATGTGACTGTGTAGGTTACTGAACCGCCCGCACTCCCTGCCCCACGAGGAAGGGTAATCTTTAGCCAAAGCGTTCCATCAAACGTATTGCTTCCATTGCCAGACTGCACCTGACAAAGCACGTCATTACTACTAACTGATAATCTAAATAGAGGTCCATTGGTAGATATTGTAGACGACCCTGCGGTTCCAACGGTGGGAGCGGCATCAGCTATATCGAAATACCACACGCCGTGGGAGCCTCCATTAGCGAGAGCGGATGTGTGTCCCATAAGTTTATATTCCACAAGTCCATGAGTCCAGAGATTAGAAACAACGCTTGGGGCAATAGTGAACTGGGTTGCATAGGCTGTAACCCCAGTAACTTCCTTGACGTTCTCCCACACAAAATTTCTTGCAACCATAGAAGACGTATTGTGTAGCTGTTTATTTTGACCAACATGAAATCCTGTGGGGTCTAAGACTGTTGAAGTTGTCAGCGTCCCTGCCATCATTACTTGAAAGGCAAGGTCGCCATCCTCCGTGGAATCTGTAACATCTATCGACCGAGAATATATTGTTGAAGCAATTATCGTTTCTGCGGCGGTGTTCTTAAACATGAATCGCTGAATACCACAATAATCATTATCAGCTTCGTCTGTGGTAGATTTCCAGAAATCAAGATACGCACTGCTACTATCCGAATTAGTGTTCTTAAGAACGAGCCTCGGTGATGATGACGCAGAAGACTGAATATAAACTTCTTCTGTATCCATGACGATATCAGCACCATCAGTTGTGAAATACATTATGGGATTTGAACCCACCGTACTTCCGCTTCCTATATATAAATCGTCCGAACCGTCATCCAGTCCGATATAGAAATCAGTAGCGTGTCCATCAAAAACAACTTTTGTGTCCTCTTCCCCTGCATCACCGATTGTTAATGCGGGAGTTGTTCCTCTGATATTCCAATCACCATATCCAGTAATTGCGCCATCTATTCTTGTAGTGCCATCATCCACCCATAAAGCATAGTTATTGGTAGCTTCAGTTGCCGCATCTGCTATATAAACCGTTGCTGCATTAGTTACTGAGCCAGATGTTTCGGTTATCGCAGGCTCAATAAACCATGCCGAATAAACATTATGAGCATTGCCAGAATTAATTACAGTTCCTGCTGGTTGCACCTGAAATCCTGCTAATGTACCTGTTCCGTCAGTAGAAGTTATAGTTCCTCTAACCCTTAAAGAAACAGCCTGTGATGTATCAGAAAAGGCACGGTCAATAGTTAATGTATATGATGAGTCCAGTCCAGAACCATTACCAAATACGCTATAGCCTTCCATGTCAAGATTCGCATCCATAGTGACATTCTGAGCAAAAGTAACCCCACCGCCATCGGCGATAGTCATCGCTAGGTCACCATCGCTGTAATCGATGGTGCGTATTTGCATACTTCCTGTTGAAGTTAACGTATTAGAACCAAGATCAACTGCCGTTCCAAATGTTGCGAGATTACCCTGTAGTTTTAGAGTTTCAACCGCATTATCTGCGGTGAAGAAACTCATTAATTGCGAGTTTGCGGTTGCATGATGGTTGTATTCGATTCTTCCTCTGGCTGTTCCGCCAGACTCAAAAATAAGCTCGCTGTCCTGACCTTCATCAGTGTCGGAATTAAGAATTAAATATGCGTCATTTGCCGTGGATATAACTTCAATCTGAGAAGCCCCTGATTGGGAGACCGTCAGGTCAGCAGTTAGCGTTCCAAGATCGGCACTATCTGTTCCTGTATGAGTATGTCCTGATGACGTATTGAGGACATCGGCTCGCAGATTGTTATACTGAGCCGCTGTTGCTAAATCGCCTGATGATACGTCTGCGCTACTTGCCATAATTTAACTCCATCCGAAACTGTCCCAGTATGCAGTATTCCATTTCCCCGCTGATTGCCCGACCCCTGCTTGCGTCACATGAACAGTTTGCTCAATTACTGTATTGCCATTGTAGAACTTGTAATCATAACCGTCGATATAAGAGCCCCCGCTTAGTCCCATTCCGGTCTCGACAACCTCGACAAAATCGCTCAACCGTCGATGAACGATATTCATCGTTGTGGCTTTGTCATAATTAATTAAATTTAAGCGCATCCTGACTACAGGATCTCTAAGCCTGGTTAGTTTACTGTTAGCACAGGATTCCGCATTATTTGGATCGTCGAATAAGGCATCTTCCCGGGTTAATTTCCGTATCCCGTGGATTGCCTGGCTGTCCGTATCCTCAACGATTATCATCCCTTTTGCCCTATTGGAAGTGTAAATGGACATATTGCTGATCAGCTTAGTTATATATCCATCTGAAGCTGTATTGTTTTTTAAAGTAAAAGCGTGCCAGGGACCGCCATATTTAGTGTAATCATCCATCACTGTAATGAATCCCAGGAGAGATCCGGTGCCATCTTCCGCCGTGTTGATCTGAACCCGATCTGACGAGGTAGGACTCGAAACCGTCTGGTTGCCCCCGGCGACTCCATGCAGAACAATTGGCTGGTCTGTATTTCCGCCGTAGTCTTTCGCCTTGATGACAAAGTGCTTTGTTTCCCCTGCTGTTATTGCGGGGGTTCCTCTTAATTCCCAGGCTGTATCTCCCCCTGTTAAGCTGTCAGTGCCAGCCGTCGACTTAGTTCTATATGCCTGGTATCCGATCTCTACCGAGTTATAAACCCCGTCTACCCCATCATCATACGCATACTGCCTGTAACCCGCATTAGAAGCCCCGTACGTGTCTTTATATGTTCCCACCTTTGTCAGGTGCGCCCCTTCATTTCTATGCTCCCTTTCCTCAAAGTGAATATATCCCCGACCGTCTACATAGATAAAGCCGTCCTCTGCATCCTGTATCCGATAGGTAGCTTCCAGAACGGTTTGACCATCATAGAATTGAACAGGTAAATACTGGTTTGCTGTCCCACCGCCGGAATAATACTTTGTGAGATATTGATAAGAGGCGTCAGCTTTATCCAAAACATTAGCAGATCCAAAATCAACAGGCTTTAAAGCGTAACCGTGTAGACCCCCATTCGCCCTGATTGCCGGATTGGGATTGAGATAGCCATATCCCCTGGAGAGTTTTAAATCTTCAAACAGATCATATGCTTTCATGTAGCAATACTGGCTTCCCTTCTGGGGACGTGGGGTAATCTCTTTTAGTTTCCCCTTGAATAAAGGTCTAACGGCGCCGAAATGGTGAATCTTGGCATCTGTCGCATCTGCCCCGGTAAACATTCCGAACTTGGTTCCGGCATCCAGGGCGGTTGCCCCTGTAATAGCATGAAAAGTTTCCCCTGTACTCCATGCCAGAACAACATCATCAACATAAACTCTTATTGAGTCTCCGTGAATCTTTGCCGATATCGTTTTTTTATTTCCGCCGCCCCATGTATAAGAACCGTAACCGACAGAGGAATCAGTTGTCGCAATAACTTTACGCAACTCAATCTGGTTAGATGCCATATTAATCCGCAAATAGAAAAAATTAGAAGTGTCAACATATTTTAAGATCAGCCCTGATTCATAGGTTGAAGCTGTCCCCAGAGCGGACGTTGTAATCTCAGCCTCAATCTCGACCTCCACCTCACCCATTTCAATGTAGGATTCTGAATAAGCCCCGGAGTTGATCTGGGCATATCCATCTTCATGGCATTTAAAAGCGCCGGTATCATTAACCCAGGAGAAGCCCGAATCATACGGGATTGTGTGACTGGTTAAAACCGTGTCAGTTGTATCCACAAAATCATCATATGGATATCCCAGGATGACCTTGGTATCCTTTCCGGCGGTTAATTTTCCCTGTAAAGGACTTGGATAATAAGGCGGTGAATATTTATGATCATTATTATTTAACTTAATATTTAAAACACTACCGTTCATATACTCGGTAGCTTTCTGCCTTGTATGGGCAAAGGACATGGTCCTGATATCGCCAGTGATATCATCATATGTTCCGGTGTAATTACCATCAGAATCCCAGTCCACAAAGGCTTTCACATATGGAGTTGCCATCAGAAAGCTGCCTGTGTTCTTAATACTTCCCGGATCTGCATGGTAATAAAATCGCCGAATCTCTGAGCCGTTGATTCATCGTCAAGGATAACTGTCCCGCCTTCTGGCATCATCACATTGACAGTAATCCCACCCATGCCGCCCGTTCCCTTGTTTAAAGGAACGACCGCCTCCGCTCCCGCCTCCCCGATCATTGCAAGGGTTGGACGATTAACGATCCCACCCTCGGCAAGTTTCGGGATTTCCGGAATATCAAACCCGAACCCTTTTCCACCCATTCCCGGAACCCAACTCGGAACCTTGAAGTTGATCAGGTTCATTCCCTTGATCAGCATATTGAATGCTCCGATCCAGAGATTAATGTAAAACTTTATTGCGCTCCATATACCATCCAGGGATCCAGTAATGGCTTCTTTTAATCCTTCCCATACCTTTTTACTTCCTTCGACAATTGTGTCCCAGTTTTTCCATATCAGAATAGCAACACCGATTGCCGCCGCTATTGCCACGATAGCTATGAGAATTGGACCCATTGAAAGATTCAAAGCTCCCATCGCGGCAGTCATTCCGGAAACTGCCGTGGTCATCCCGGGAATTAAAATAACAAGTGGACCGATAGAGGATGCCATGCCGCCAATCGGGGCTAATGCCCCCTTGACCTTATTCTTCATAATATCCATTTTGTCCGCAGTTGTTAAAGTTGATTCCCCAAGGGCGTCAACTTTACCCTCGGAATCTTCCATCGCCGCCAGGAGTCCATCAAATTCCATTGCCCCGCTTCGTATTGCATCCTTGAATCTAACTCCCGCCCCGGCTCCAAATGCGTCAGTCGCAAGCGCCATCGCCTCGGTTTCGGATGTTGCGTTTTTGATCTTATCAAATAGATCAGTAAGCCCCGCCCCCATGTCCTCGATCCCTTCTTTGCTCATCTTCTGCATGGC
>Ga0208813_1000515_pt1 | contig 29031 bp, 28 predicted proteins | sample MalvireepMed_904_FD_184250 | JGI IMG/M metagenome (GOLD analysis project Ga0208813, IMG submission 184250) | Marine viral communities from the Global Malaspina Expedition - Malaspina viral metaG DeepMed_904 (SPAdes) (version 2) | ecosystem: Environmental > Aquatic > Marine > Oceanic | place... | reverse complement strand
GTGCCCCCGGTACCGCCGCCGCCACTGCTACCGCTACCCCCACCGCAGGCGGTGATCGCCAGGACCAGAGCCCCCATCAGCACGGTGCCGCCGCGCCGGCGCGTAAAAATCGTCGTTTCCATGTCGCTTCCAGTTACCCGCTTTTGTTGTGCCGAAGACACTACGGACCGGCGACAACCGTTCACATCCCCTAATCAGGTAGGGCTCAAGCCTTGTGGGAGCGGGCCCTTGTGGGAGCGGGCCCAGCCCGCGAAAGGCCGGCAAAGCCGGCCGGCAGGATCCCAGAGCCCTTTCAGATAAGGTCTCTGCTATCCTCCTCGAATGACTTACCCAACCCCCGCCGGCCCCGTCGACCGCGAGCTGATCATCAACAAAAGCCGCTTCATCGCCTGGCTGCGCCCGGTCCACGACCGCGACCAGGCCCAGGCCGTACTCGAGCAGGCCCGCGCCCGCTACCCGGACGCCAGCCACCACTGCCACGCCTGGCTGATCGGCGACCCCCAGTCCGGCCAGGGCGCCATGAACGACGACGGCGAGCCCTCCGGCACCGCCGGCAAGCCGATCTTCAACGTGATTCAGCACAAAGGGGTGGGGGACGTCATGGTGGTGGTCAGCCGCTACTTCGGCGGCGTCAAACTGGGCGCCGGCGGCCTGGTGCGCGCCTACGCCGGCGCCGCCGAAGCGGTGCTCTCCGCCATGCGGGTCACCGAACAGATCCCCGAGCAGACGCTCACCCTGCAGCTCGGCTTCGCCGACGAGCAGCCCCTGCGCCACTGGTGCGACCAGCACGGCGCCCGCCTGGAAGAGATCCAGTACAGCCAGCAGGTGACGGCCCGCGTCACCGCGCCGGAGCAATACCTGAACGACCTCCGCGCCTTCTGCGCCGCCAATGGCCTCCTTGTAGGAGCGGGCCCCGCCCGCGAAAGGCCGGCCTAGCCGGCCGGCAAGATTCCAGAGAGGTTCCTTGATAGTCCGACCCATTGCCTCCGGTGGCGCCCATAGAATTGGCACCGGCGGGGAGAAGTTTAAAATTGAGGATAGAGCCGGGGGTAGGGCGGGAGTGCTGCGCCCGGTGAACAGGCTATTTAGCGGCTTCAGCTTCAGCGATCAGACGCTTCTGCCGTTCGGTGGCCCGCACCAGCACGTCTTTATAGACCTGCTTGCGCTCAGCCGAGGAGGCATTGCGGATAAAATCCGAGAAACGGGTGCTGGAAACGGTCTTGGGCTTGTCTGACATAACTGACACCTATCTCGGGAGGAGCATCTTCTCCAGGTCCGCGCGAGTGTATTTTTCAGCCACATAGTTGTCAATTCGCTCTATGTTGGCTTTGTAGACTCGATTTCCACCTTCATTGTTCTTAAGGAGCAAGTCCACCCGGATATCACCGCCGAAGTGGTGCTTTAGCCGGTTTACCGAATCTCTCGCGCTAAAGTACTGATCAATGAAATCCTCTGGTCGAATGCGTCGAACTTGATCGCCTCCTCGCGAATAGCCGTTTCCTGTTCTGTCAGTCGCATCTCATCCTCCCAGTGCGGATTATCACATAAGGGTGGCTGGATAAGTCTCAGGGACCCCGCCGGCAAGCTTCGCTTGCCTTTCGCGGGCTGGGCCCGCTCCCACAAGCAAGGCCGCCCATACAATTGGCGCATCTCACCATTGGCGGCGGGGCAGGGAAGCGGCAACCTTGTTGCCAATAATCACAATCAAGGAGAGCACACCATGCCCGTCGTCGACCCGGATCCCAAACGCCTGCCGGACATCCTCAAAAGCATTCCCGCCGACACCCCCATCGTCATGCTCAACCTGCTGCGCTTCCGCGACAAAGCCCGCTACAAGGACGGCGAAGCCGACTACGACGGCCGCGAGGCCTACCGCCGCTACTCACTGGTGGCGTTCGAGAAGGTCAAAGGCGTCGGCGGTGAGATGCTCTGGGCCGGCGACACCCTGGCCGGCGTGATCGCCCCCGAAGGCGAGCGCTGGGACGAAGTCCTGCTGGTGCGCTACCCCTCCATTCAGGCGTTCGCGCAAATGCTCGCCGACCCCGAATACAAGCAGGCCACCAAGCACCGAACCGCCGCCCTGGAAGAGGCCCGCCTGATCTGCAACCGTCAGACCCAACCAGCAAGCTGAGCTTGCTGGCGATACAGGATGCAGGATACAGGATTCAGGAGGTGGCAAGGTGCCGGCCCTTCATCCTGTATCCTGAATCCTGTATCGCGGCCGCAAGGCCGCCGATGTCGCCGCTCTGTCACCCGGGGTTAGCAATATAGTAAACACAATGTAAAATGCCGCTGCGTGTCATAGGCATGACAAAACTTGCGGGTGATAATCCTCGCCCCAGGGACGGGGAATAAACCAACCATCAGGATAGGAAGCCGCCAGTGTTAAGTGGGTTCAAACGGGCCTTCTGGCCCCGAGCAGTGAAAGGCGGAGCCCTGGGCGTACTGCTAAGCGTGAGCGCGACGGCCACCGCCGCCCCCTGGGCGGAGACCGGGGATCTGCGCGCCCGGCATCATCTGGAAGCGCTCTCCGCGCTGGGCTGCTTCGACGGCCTCACCACCACCTGGCCGGTGAACTGGTCGGCGGTGGCAGAAGGCCTGCGCGGCGCCAGCGACACCTGCCGCACCAGCGAGCACGCCGCCTACCTGCGTGCCGCCCTGGACCGCGCCAAAACCGAAACCCGCACCGCCACCGTTACCCTCGGCGGCGCCAATGAAGAGCCCCTGTTCCGCCACTTCGGCGCTCAGCCCGCCGGCCGGGTGGACAGCTCGGCGGCGGTCTCCTTCACCGGCCGCCGTTACGCCGCCCGCATCCAGGTCGGCTACACCGACACCGACGACCGCGAAGACACCAGCGAGCTGCGCGCCGACGGCAGCTTCGTGGCCGGCCGCTTCGGCAACTGGCAGCTCGGCGCCGGCGCCATCGATCGCTGGTGGGGCCCCGGCCACCACAGCTCCCTGGCACTCTCGAACAATGCCCGTCCGGTGGCCGGCCTGTGGTTCGGCCGCCAGACCCAGTACGCGCCGCGCTCGCCGTGGCTGAACTGGATCGGCCCCTGGGACTTCCAGGCGTTTATCGGCCAGCTCGAGCAGGACCGCGCCATTTCAGACGCCAAGCTGGTGGGCGGCCGCCTCACCTTCCGTCCGGCCAGCTTTCTGCAGATCGGCCTCACCCGGCTGTTCCAGTGGGGTGGGGAAGGGCGGCCCGATGGCCTGGATTCCTTCGGCGACGCTCTGATCGGTAAGGACAACGGCCAAAGCACCGGCTTTGCCGAGGAAGACGACCCCAGTAACCAGGTGGGCGGTTTCGATTTCCGCGTCGGCTTCCCGGTCTTCGGCGTGCCCACCGGCTTCTACGGCCAGATGATGGGCGAGGACGAAGCCGGCGGCCTGCCGTCCAAGTACTCCGCCCTGGTCGGCTTCGACGCCCTCACCGGTTTCGGTACCGGCAGCCAGCGTTTCTTCCTGGAAGGTACCGACACCGTCGCAGGTCGTGCCATCAGTGACGCCCGTTTCAACACCGCCTATGAACACAGCACCTACCGCAGCGGCTTCCGCTACTATGGGCGCAGCCTGGCCTCCACCTTCGAGGGGGACGCCCGCGCGTTGACCCTGGGCGGCCAGCAGTTTTTCCGCAACGGCGCGGTATTCACCGCCTCGGTGACCACCGCCACCCTCAACGCGGAAGGCGGCAAACGGGCTCAAGTTGAGCCCGACGGTGCCGAAATACTGCAAGCCAATGCGGAACAAGATATCGTGCTGGCTGAATTACGGCTGGAACACGGCCTGCTGGGCGGGCGGCTCACCTGGGCCCTGGCCGCCACCGACGAAGCGGTGGACACCTTCGCCGGTGAGCGCGAACAGGTCACCGCCATGGCGCAATGGCGCCGCACGTTTGACTGGTAAAGGACTCCCAAACGGTTATGACAGCAATAATGAAAACACTGGGTACATGCGGGCTGCTGCTGGCCGTTGCCGGCTGCACCATCGTGCCCGGGTCCGACCGCGACGCGGAGCCGGGCTGGTTCGCTGAAGACGAACAGCCGGACGCCGCCGACCTGCCGGACGTGATCAAAACCCACACCATCACCACCGCCATCCTCGATCAAAAACAGGCGCCAGCACCGGAATTACCGGACGCCCTCGCGGACTCGCCGGAAAATTACGACTACGAAGTGGGCGTCGGCGATGTCCTGCAGATCACCGTCTGGGATCATCCGGAGCTGACCATCCCCGCCGGCTCCCAGCGCAGTGCTCAGGAGTCCGGCAACCTGGTGCACAGCGACGGCAGCATTTTTTACCCCTATGTGGGTAAAGTCCAAGTAGAAGGCATGAAGGTCACTGAAATCCGCGAGATGATCACCAAGCGCCTGGATGAGTACATCGAGGCGCCTCAGGTGGATGTCGCGGTGGCCGGCTTCCGCAGCAAGAAGATCTACGTGACCGGCGCGGTCAACCAACCCGGCACCTACCCGATCACCAACGTGCCCATGCGTCTGGTGGACGCGGTCAGCGCCGCCGGCGGCATTGGTGATAACGCCAACTGGTCCCAGGTGATCCTTTCCCGCGACGGCAAGGAGTACCGCCTCTCCCTGCGCGGTATCTATGAAAACGGCAACGCCGCTCAGAATGTGTTGCTGCGCCCCGGTGACGTGGTCAACGTGTCGCGCAGCGACGACAACAAGGTCTTCGTGCTCGGCGAAGTGGTCCGCCCCAAAAGCATGCCCATGGGCCGCAACGGCATGAGCCTGGCGGAAGCGCTCTCCGACACCGGCGGCCTGGACGAGCGGGAAGCGGACGCCTCCGGCATCTTCGTCTTCCGCAAGGCGCAGCCCGGCCAGGAGCACGGCATCGACGTCTACCAGCTTAACGCCAAGGACGCCGCCGCCCTGGTGCTGGCGGACAGCTTCCAGCTCCAGCCCCGCGATATCGTCTACGTCACCGCCGCGCCGCTGGCCCGCTGGAACCGCGTGCTGAGCCTGCTGGTACCCAGCGTCACCGCGCTCTATCTGGGCGGTCGCGCCGAAGATCAGCTGGGAAGCGACTAGATGTTCGAGCGTATTCTGGTGGTCTGCGACGGCAATATCTGCCGCAGCCCCACGGTGGCGGCCATGCTGGCCGCCGCCCGGCCCGACAAACGGATCAGCTCCGCAGGCCTGGTCGGCCTGGAAGGCCACGATATGGAGCCCACCGCCCGGGACGTGGCCGCCGCTCAGGGGTTGGAGTGCGGCCCCCATCAGGGCCGCAAGCTTGACCGGGCACTGTGCCAGGACGCCGATCTCATCCTGGTCATGGAAGGGCGCCAGCGCGACCGCATCATCCAGCAGTTCCCGGAAGCCAGCGGCAAGACCTTTCTGCTCAGCCATTGGAACGGCGGCCAGGATATCCCCGATCCCTACCGGCGGGGCCGGGAAGTATTCGAACGTATTTATCCGCTGATGCGCCAGGCCACGGACGCCTGGCTGAAAAAAATATGAACACAGGAATGACGACACCCCATGAGTAACGAGCCCACCACGTCCCGCGCCCGCTCCGGCCCCCTGGACGACGAAATCGATCTGCACCGCCTGTTCGCCCTGCTGATCGACGCCAGATGGCTCCTTTTGGGCACTACGCTGCTGGCGCTGCTGCTCGGCGGGCTCTACGCCAAGTTCGCCACGCCGATCTATAAAGCCGATGCCCTGCTGCAAGTGGAGAAGAAGCAGGGCGGTATGGCCGGGCTGGAAGAGCTCTCCCAGGCCATGGGGCAGGAGCAATCCGTGGCCGCTGAAATCGCCATTCTCCGCTCGCGCATGGTGCTCGGCAATGTGGTCCAACAGCTGCATACGGATATTGTGGTGCGCCCGGATCGTGACCCCTGGTTGGGCCGCTTTACCGCCCCGGACCCGGTCGCCCCGGGTGTGCCCCGCCCCCTGTTCGCGGGGTATCGTGACAGCGAAACCTTCGTGACCGTAAAGCAGTTTATTGTTCCGGATAATCTTCGTGGGCGTGCCTTCCAGTTGACGGTGGATGATCAAGGCCGCCCGCAGTTGCGCCTGAACGGGGAAAAGGTACTCGGCGGTCCCGCGGACCAGGTGCTACGCAGTGAAGACGAAAGCATTGTCCTTGAATTGGGCGAGTGGCAGCCGGGTAGCGATGCGTTAACGCTGACGCGTCTCACGCCGCTGCAGGCGGTGGGCGCGATTCGCGGCGGCCTGACGGTGGAAGAGCAGGGCCGCGACACCGGTATCCTCAACGTCGGCATGACCGGCCCGGATAAAGAGCGCATCCAGGCGGTGCTGGACGCCATCGCCGAAAATTATCTGCTGCAGAACATCAACCGCCAGGCCGCGGAAGCGGAGCAAAGCCTGGAATTCCTGAACAAGCAGCTACCCGAGCTGAAAGCGGAACTCACCGAAGCCGAGGAGAAGCTGAACGCCTACCGCCTTGAAAGCGATTCCGTCGACATGGAGATGGAAACTCAGTCTCTTTTGGGGCGGGTGGTCTCCATGGAATCCAAGCTCAACGAGCTTAAAATCAAGGAGAGCGAGGTGTCCGCCAAGTTCACCAAGGAGCACCCTGCCTATCGCACGCTGCTCGAGCAGCGTCGCTCCCTGGAGCAAGAGCGCGACCAGTTGAACCGCCAGATCGGCCAATTGCCGGAGACCCAGCAACAGATTTTGCGTCTGATGCGGGACGTGGAGGTGAACCAGCAGATCTACGTGGGCCTGCTGAACCGCGCTCAGGAACTGCGCATCATGAAGGCCAGCACGGTGGGGAATGTGCGCATCATCGACGACGCCGTGGTCTACCCGGCCCCGGTGAAGCCGCAAAAAGGCCTGGTCACCGCCCTGGCCGGTGCTCTCGGCCTGATTCTCTCCGCCGGCTATGTGCTCGGCGCCGGCCTGCTGCACCGCGGCATCGAAAGCCCGGATCAACTGGAAGAGCAGGGCATTCCGGTCTATGCCGCCGTGCCACTCTCAGAGCAGCAACAGAAGCTGGATCGTCTGGTTGCGGCGCTGCGTCGCCGCAAGCGCTCCAAGCACTCCAAGCACGAACCCATCCCATTGCTGGCGTTGAACGACCCGGCGGATCTGGCCATCGAGGCCCTGCGCAGCCTGCGCACGAGCTTGCATTTCGCCATGATGGAAGCCGCCAACAAGGTGATGATGATCACCGGCCCCAGCCCACAGGTCGGTAAGTCCTTCATTACCGCGAATCTTGCGGCGGTGCTTGCCCAGGTGGGCCAGAAGGTGTTGGTCATTGACGCGGACATGCGCAAGGGGCATCTGCACCGCTATTTCGAAAACCAGAACGACGTGGGCCTCTCCGATCTGCTGTCCGGTCAGGCGGAAGTCGATCAGATCATCCACGAAACCAAGGTGGAGAACCTGCACTTTATCCCGCGCGGCCAGATCCCGCCCAACCCGGCGGAGCTGCTCATGCACGCCCGCTTCAAGGCGCTGATGGAAAGGCTCTCCGCCGAATACGATCTGGTGCTGGTGGACACCCCGCCGATCCTCGCCGTCACCGACGCCGCCATCATCGGCCAGCAGGCCGGCACCAGCCTGATCGTCGCCCGCTACGGCATGAACTCCGCCAAGGAAGTGGACGTCAGCGTGCACCGCTTCGAACAGAACAAGGTGGAAATCAAAGGCGCCATCCTCAACGCCATCGAGCGGCGTGCCAGCAACGAGTACGGCTATTATGCTTACCACTACAACAGCGATAAAACCTGACGCCTGCGGCGTCAGGTTGCTTCAAGCCTCAAGCTGCAAGCTACAAGCTGGGTTTAGCTTGAAGCTTGAAGCTTGAAGCTTGAAGCTTGAGGCTTGTGGCTGTTTCTTATAAGCAAAGAACAAACCCACAGTTGCAGGGTATAAAGCCCCAGGTACGATTCACGCCCATGAATCCTGAAATGATCTACACATCGCTGGTGGTGCTTGCGGTGCTGGCGGCGCTGGCCTCCAACCGCGTGCCCGCCGAGGTCACCATGATGGCCGCCCTGGTGGCGGTGCTGGTGGGCGATGTGATCACCGTCGAGCAGGCCCTGGCCGGCTTCGCCAACCCGGGTCTGATCACCGTGGCGGTGCTCTATGTGGTGGCCGCCGCCCTGCGCGACACCGGGGCTATTTACTGGGTGGCCCACAAGCTGCTCGGCCAGCCCAAAAGCGCCCTGGGCAGCCAGGCCCGGCTGATCCTGCCCACTTCCATACTCAGCGCCTTCCTCAACAACACCACCGTGGTGGCGATGATGATCCCGGCGGTGCAGGAGTGGGCCCAGCGCCTGAAGCTGTCCGCCTCCCAGCTGCTGCTGCCGCTCAGCTACGCCGCCATCCTCGGCGGCACCTGCACGCTGATCGGCACCAGCACCAACCTGGTGGTGGACGGCATGATGCAGAACCGGGGCATCGAGGGCTTCCACATCTTCGACATGGCCTGGGTGGGCGTACCGCTGCTGATCGCCGGCGCCCTGTTCCTGCTACTGTGCGCCCGCCGTCTGCTGCCCGAGCGCGAAGGCCTGGTGGAGCAGGTCGAGCAGGCCCGCGAATACCACGTGGAAATGGTGATCCCCGAAGGCAGCCCGCTGCACAACAAGAGCATCCAGGACGCCGGGCTGCGTAACCTCACCCACGGCTACCTCACCGAGATACAGCGCGGCGACAAGCTGTTCACCGCCGTGGGGCCGGACCAGCTGCTGCAGGCCGGCGACCAGCTTGCCTTTATCGGCGCCCCGGAGTGCGCCCGCGAGTTGCAGCGCGTCAACGGGCTGATCCCCGCCCACGGCGGCGCCCACAAGCTGCGCCTGAACAACCACCAGCGCTGCCTGGTGGAGGTGGTGCTCGGCCCCGAGTTCCCCGGCGTCAACAAAACCGTCAAGGACACCGGCTTCCGCACCCGCTACCAGGCCGCCATCCTCAGCATCAGCCGCGGCGGCCGCCGTCTGCCCGGCAAGGTCGGCGAGCAGGTGTTGCGCACCGGCGACACCCTGCTGCTGGAAACCAGCGACACCTTCGTCGAACAGTATCAGTACCGCCGCGACTTCATGCTGGTCAGCCCGCTCAGCGACTCCACCCCGCCGGACTTCAGCCGGGCGCCGCTGGCCACGGTGATCCTGGTGGCCATGGTCGGGGTGAACGTGATCGGCCTGGTGTCGGTGCTGGAGGCCGCCTTCCTGGCCGCCGGCCTGCTGCTGGTCACCCGCTGCGTCACCGTCAACCGGGCGCGCATGAACGTCAGTGTGAATCTGCCGGTGTTGGTGGTGATTGGCGCCGCCTTCGCCCTGGGCACCGCCCTGGAGCAGAGCGGCACCGCCGCCTGGCTGGTCGACGCCATGCTCGCCGACAGCATCCAGAGCCCCTGGCTGGCCCTGCTGCTGGTGTATCTGGCCACCGCCCTGTTCACCGAAGTGATCACCAACAACGCCGCCGCCGTACTGGTGTTCCCCATCGCCACCGGCGTCGCCGAGCAGCTCGGCGTCAGCCCGCTGCCGTTCATCGTCGCCGTCATGTTCGCCGCCAGCGCCAGCTTCATGACCCCGCTGGGCTACCAGACCAACCTGATGGTCATGGGCCCCGGTGGCTACCGCTTCACCGATTACCTTAAGATCGGCGTACCCATGGGTCTGGTGGCCGCTACCGTCAGTGTCGGTCTTATTCCGCTGGTCTGGGCGTTCTAGCGCCCTGGCGGGCGCGATACAGGATTCAGGATGCAGGATTCAGGAGAAAACAGCCGGTATACTGATCGGCCAAATTATGAGGAGACGCAAGGATGCGCTTCGAGGAACTGGACGTATGGAAGCGGTCGGCACGCCTTAGTGCCGAACTATACAAATACTTCGTGGGTTTCCGGGATTACGGCTTTCGAGACCAGATAACCCGCTCAGGGCTGTCGATTCCCTCGAACATTGCGGAAGGCCACGAACGGGCATCGCCCAGAGAAAAGCTGAACTTCCTGAATTACGCCAAAGGCTCGGCCGGAGAGCTTCGGGCGCAGGTCTTGGTCGGTATCCAAGCCGGCTACATAGACCCGGAGACTGGAATCTACTGGAAACGGGAAGCAGAAGGCATAGCCAGAATGCTCCATGCCATGATTCAAGGCAGCCAGCGCCACAGAGCGCCTCGGCGCCACCCCTGAATCCTGTATCCTGCATCCTGAATCGCAGCCGCAGGCTGCCAACCGAGCAATAGGAGACAACATGTCAGGCCCCTACGAACGCCGAGAGAACGACTCCCAAGCCGAAGTAATCTGGCACCAGACCCACATCACCAAGGACGACCGCGCCAAGCAGAAGAACCAGGCGCCCAAGTGCATCTGGCTCACCGGCCTGTCCGGCTCCGGCAAGTCCACCCTGGCCAACGCCCTGGAAGTGGCGCTCACCGAGCAGGGCAAGCACACCTACCTGCTCGACGGCGACAACGTGCGCCACGGCCTGAACAAGAACCTGGGCATGAGCGACGAAGACCGCACCGAGAACATCCGCCGGGTGTCCGAAGTGGCCAAACTGATGGTGGACGCCGGCCTGGTGGTGATCACCGCCTTTATCAGCCCGTTCCGCGCCGACCGGGACGCCGCCCGCGCCCTGTTCGAGGACGGCGAGTTCGTGGAAGTGTTCGCCGACGCCCCCCTGGAAGAGTGCGAGAAGCGCGACCCCAAGGGCCTCTACAAGAAAGCCCGCGCCGGCGAGATCAAGGAGTTCACCGGCATCGACAGCCCCTACGAAGCCCCGGCCAACGCGGAAGTGGTGATCCACACCGCCGAGCACGACATCGGTGAGTGCGTGCGCCAGCTGATCGAGAAAATCGGCGTCTGAGTCCGAGACCCCCACCGTTGGGAGCCCCATGAAAGGCATCGTCTGCAGCAACCTCTATGCGATCACCGACGAGCGCGACCTGACCAGCAATACGCTGGCGGTTCGCGAGCTCGTCGACGGCGCCATCGCCGAGGGGCTGGAAGTCACCGCCGTGCTGCGCTTTCTGCCGTTGGTCGTTAAAGGCGGTCCCTACTGGCCCAGAAAGCGCGTTCTGAACGGCTTGCCGGTGTACGACGTGCCGACCATCGGCTTCCGCTTTATCTATTCAGCCCTGCTGACCAGGCTGGTGCTGTTCCTGATGGGCTTTCGCGGGCGCTTCGACTTCGCCATCTGCCATCAGAGCTTTAATTTTATAGCCGCGAAGCGGGTGCTCGGGCGAAGGCTGGCGAAGAAGTACTTCGTGGTCCACGGCTCCGACCTGGGCAAGCCGCAGCTACGCCGGTGTCTGGATGCGGCGGACAAGACGTTCGTCCGCTCCCATGCGCTAGCGCGCCAGCTGAAAGACAACTATGGTGTCGAGCCATCCGGGGTTGTCTACTCAGGCATTGATGCGGCGGAGATCATTGACCTGCAGAGCAAGGATATTTCCCTCGAAGGGGGCCTGGTGATTACCATGGCCTCTTTAATGATACCGAGAAAGAACGTTCAGCCTTGTCTGCGTGCCTTCAGGGCTCTGGTCGACCAGGGTGTCCGTCTGACGGTTCATCTTTACGGAGACGGCCCGCTTAGCGCTGCCATCACCCGCGACATTGAGCAGCTCGGACTAACCAGGGTGGTGCGCCAATACGGCTTCACGCCACGAGCGGAGGTGCTGAATGCCATGCGTGCCTCGCATCTCTTTTTGATGCCCAGCGTCCAGGAAACATTTGGGCTGGTCTATCTGGAAGCGATGGCGTCGGGCTGCGTAGTGATTGGTCACCAGGGTTGGGGCATCGATGGCGTGGTCGAAGAGGGTGTAAACGGTTATCTGGTCGCGGCCCCCACGGAGGCCGAAATTGAATCCAAGATCCAGACCTATCTGGCTGCACAGGACCGGGAGGCACTGCACCGAGAGTCTGTTAAAGTCGCCAACGTCAATACCCGGGACAGCGCCGTAAAAAATTACCGAATGTTAGTAGGGTCGAGCTGACCGGATACCGGTTGTGCCGGTTGCCGCGTAAGGGAAACGTGTTCTGCAAGGAGATTCAGATTGAAAATCACTGTATTCGGCACCGGTTATGTGGGCCTGGTCACCGGGGCCTGTCTGGCGGATGCCGGCCATGACGTGCTGTGTGTTGATGTGGATCCGGCCAAGGTGGAAGCCCTGGAGCGCGGGGTGGTTCCGATCTTTGAGCCGGGGCTGGAGTCCGTGGTGGCGCGGAACCGCGAAGAGGGTCGGCTTGGATTTACGACAGACCCTGCGAAGGGCGTTGCTTTCGGTACCCTCCAATTTATCGCGGTGGGTACCCCGCCGGACGAAGACGGCTCCGCCGATATGCAGTACGTGCTGGCGGTGGCCGCCACCTTAGGCCGGCATATGGACGGCTATAAGCTGGTGGTGAACAAATCCACCGTGCCGGTGGGTACCGCCGACCGGGTCCGGGCCGCCATTGATGGCGAGTTATCGGGCCGGGGCGTAGAGCTCGACTTCGACGTCTGCTCCAACCCGGAATTCCTCAAGGAAGGCGCCGCCATCGAGGACTTCACCCGCGGTGCACGTATCGTGGTCGGTACCGACTCCGATAAGGTTCGTGAACTGATGCGCGAGTGCTACGGCCCTTACAACTGGAACCACGATAAGCTGATTTTCATGGACGTGCGCTCCGCCGAGCTCACCAAGTACGCCGCCAACGCCATGCTGGCCACCAAGATCAGCTTTATGAATGAGATGGCCAATCTGGCCGAGCGTCTTGGCGCGGATATCGAGAATGTGCGCCTGGGCATCGGTTCGGATCCGCGCATCGGCTACCACTTTATCTACCCCGGCTGCGGCTACGGCGGCTCCTGTTTTCCCAAGGACGTACGCGCTCTGGAGCGCATCGCCCATGAAGTGGGCTATGAAGCACGCATGCTGTGCGCCGTGGAAGCCGTAAACGATCATCAGAAGTCCATGCTGTTCAGTAAGCTAAACAGTGCTTTTGACGGCAATCTGAACGGTAAGACTATTGCTGTTTGGGGGCTCGCCTTCAAACCCAATACCAATGATATGCGTGAAGCGCCCAGCCGCACGTTGATGGAAGCGGTGTGGGCGGCTGGAGGTGGTATCCAGGCCTACGACCCGGAAGCCCGCGACGAGTGCCGTCGACTCTATGGTAATCGTGAAGACCTGACCCTGGTGGAGCACCGGATGGAAGCACTGGACGGTGCCGACGCCCTGGTAATTTGTACCGAGTGGAAAGAGTTCCGGGTGGCTGATTTCAAAGCCATTAAAGCAGCGCTGCGTACGCCGGTAATCGTGGACGGCCGAAACATCTACGAACCCTCAACCGTCAATGCGGCGGGCCTGCTCTATTTCGGAGTGGGGCGTGGTGATGGCGTGAATCGATCTCCACATTGATTTTGTGATATTGATCACATAAATAATTTGCACTAGCATCACAAATCGGCATTCCGGGGGAATGTAAAAAATCGCTACAAAAGGCAACCTGAGCACTACGGCAAGGCGGACGCCGCCCGGCTAATGTAAGCTGCCGTCACGCGAACGTCACCTTCCCACGCGAAGCTACTCGAATACGGACACTCGGCCTCAAAAGGGCCGGGCAAGGGCAAGCCCCGAAAAGGATAACGGCATGAGCGATTCAGGCTGGTACGTGGTTCAGTGCCGCGCCAACCAGAACTACAGGGCCCAGGAAAATCTGGAAAATCAGGGTTTTACCTGCTTTCAGCCCCAGCTCTGCCTGGAAAAAGTACGCGCCGGCCGGCGCGTGCAGCGCCAGGAACCCCTGTTCCCCGGCTACCTCTTTATTCAACTGTCCGAGCAGGGCAGTGGCTGGCACACCATCCGCTCCACCCGGGGCGTGACCAAACTGGTGGCCTTCGGGGACCGCCCGGCGGCGGTGCCGCCCGCCGTGATCGATGCCCTCAAGCTGCAAACCCAGGCCAGCGCCAATGACGACCGCCCCGCGCTGCGCCCGGGCGACCGCCTGCGCATCGAACACGGACCCTTCGCGGACATGGAAGCGGTGTTCCACCGCTTCGACGGCCAGGAGCGCGCCATCGTGCTGCTCAGCATGCTCCACAAGCAGCACCGCCTCACCCTGGCCCTGAAAGACATAAGCACCTTGTAGGAGCGGGCCCAGCCCGCGAAAGGCCGGCAAAGCCGGCCGGCAGGATCCCAGAGACCTGCCAGTTAGTGACAAACCGGCAACCATCCGTCCTCAGGGAACCGACGGCAAACCCTGCGGCGGTAGCGTGCCCGGACGATACTTTACAGCCGGATGACTCAAGTGTACGCTTATACCCCTAAAAGATAGGGTGAACGTACACTAATGACTCGAAACGATCTGCAAGAGGCGCTCAGTAAATGGGACAAACAGGGCCGTTATGTGTTTTCTCATCACGAGTTGCGCCGCTTGTTTCCCGATGACTCGGCCAAGGCTTTCGAAAAAAGCCTGGCGCGGATGATCCACCATGGCCTGCTGGAGCGTGGGTCACGGGGGGTTTATGTGAACCCCCATGCGGCCAGCTACGATGGCTACACCGTCGAACACATCGCCAAGGCGCTGCGCCCGGGGGAGTACAACTACGTCAGTTTGGAATCCGCCCTCAGTGAATACGGCGTCATCTCACAGATCCTTATCGATCGGCTCACGGTCATGAGCACCGGTCGAAAAGGCACCTATCGAACACGCTATGGCACCATTGAATTCACCCATACCAAGCGCAGGCTCGAAGAGGTGCTAAAAAGCATGCGGGCAGCGCCTGGCCGGCCGCTCCGGGTGGCGACACTGGAAGCCGCACGGCGTGACCTAAGGCGCGCTGGCCGCAACCTGCACTTGATGAATGAGGGAGACAGTGCCAGTGGCCGACACGGACTTTAATGCCCTGGTGACACGGGCCATGGCTGTCCCCGGCCGGACCAACATGCGTCCGGTGGTGGAAAAGGAATTACTGCACTACGACATTTTGTTCGCTTTGGATCGGGAAAACCTGCTGGATAAATTGACCTTCCAGGGCGGAACCAGTCTACGGCTTTGCTATGGCGCACCGCGGTTCTCCGAGGACTTGGATTTCGTCGCCGGCACCCGCTTCCAGAGCGACGACCTGATGGCGATCAAGGAGTGCCTGGAACGTTATCTGGGCAGCCGTTATGGGCTTGCCGTGCGTGTCAAAGAGCCCTCGGAACGGACCGGACCGCACAGCGAAGGCGCCGGCATCCAAGTGGAACGTTGGAAAGTCAGTATTCAAACGGCGCCGGAGCGACCAGACCTGCCGCACCAGAAAATCCGGCTTGAAGTGGTCAACGTTCCGGCCCACACCCGTGAGTTGCTGCCCTTACGCCACAACTATGATTTTCTGCCGGACGGCTACGATCAGACCCTGGTCCGGGCGGAGACCTTGAGTGAAGTGATGGCGGACAAGCTGATTGCCTACCCGGTCGCGTCCCACCCACGCTATCGTGATATTTGGGATCTGCAGTGGTTGGCGCAGCAGAACGCCCGGTTGGAGGCCGGTTTGCTAATCGCGAAAATCGCTGATTATGGCCTGAAGGATTACCCTCAGCAGCTCGACCGAGCGATCCAAAGGGTTGCAGAACAGGTTCACAGCAAGGAATTCGAGGATACCATGCGCCGCTTTCTGCCGGAGGACACGTTGGACCGCACTCTGCGAAGAGACGGGTTCCTCGATTACCTGGGCGGCGCGGTTAAAGGACTACTGGAGAGCGCCCAAGACGCCCTGCGAGCCGAAGGCGATGCGGCGCCCTCCTACAGAATGTGATCACCTGACACCCCCGACAAACGACAAGGTACCGAAAGAATGACCCACCTCTCACTGGAAGAGATCAAACTGGCCGTCATCGGCCTCGGCTACGTGGGCCTGCCCCTGGCCGCCGAGTTCGGCAAGCACCGCCCGGTGGTGGGCTTTGACGTTAACCGCGACCGTATCCGCGACCTGCGCGAGGGGCACGATTTCACCCGGGAGCTCAGCGACGCGGAGCTGGCCGCCTCGGAGGGCCTGGCGTTCAGCGACGATCCGGCGTCCCTGGACGGCTGTAACGTCTATATCGTCACGGTGCCGACCCCCATCGACGAGCACCGCCAGCCCGACCTGACGCCGCTGATCAGGGCGTCCGAGACCATCGGCAAGACCCTCAAGCCCGGCAATATCGTGATTTACGAGTCCACGGTATTCCCCGGCGCCACCGAGGAGCACTGCGTGCCGGTGCTGGAGCGCGTCTCCGGCCTCACCTTCAACCAGGACTTCTACGCCGGCTACAGCCCGGAGCGCATCAACCCGGGCGATAAGCTCCACCGCGTCACCGACATCATGAAGGTCACCGCCGGCTCCACCCCGGAAGTGGCGGACACCGTGGACCGTCTCTATGCCTCGGTGATCACCGCCGGCACCCACCGGGCCTCCAGCATCAAGGTCGCGGAAGCCGCCAAGGTGATCGAGAACACCCAGCGGGACCTGAACATCGCCCTGGTCAACGAACTGGCGATGATCTTCAAGCGCATGAACATCGACACCCAGGAAGTACTGGAAGCCGCCGGCACCAAGTGGAATTTCCTGCCGTTCCGCCCCGGCCTGGTGGGTGGCCACTGCATCGGCGTGGACCCTTACTACCTGACCCACAAAGCCCAGGCGGTGGGGTACCACCCGGAGGTGATCCTCTCCGGGCGGCGCATCAACGACGGCATGGGCCGCTTCGTGGCCAGCGAGCTGGTCAAGGCCATGCTGGACCGCTGCATCCAGGTCAATGGCGCCCACGTGCTGGTAATGGGCCTGACCTTCAAGGAAAACTGCCCGGACCTGCGCAACACCCGGGTGATTGATGTGATCCGCGAGCTCCAGGACTACAACGTCACCGTCGACGTCTACGACCCCTGGATCAACCCGGACGAAGCCTACCGGGAGTACGGCATCCAGCCCATCGAAAAACCCCAGGTGGCCGGTTACGATGGCATCGTCCTGGCCGTGGCCCACAACGAGTTCAAAGCGATGCCGGCCAGCGAGATCCGCCAGCTGGGCCGCGACCCGCACGTCCTCTACGACCTGAAGTACGTGCTACCCAAAGAAGCCGTCGACCTCCGCCTCTAGATGTATGGCACCAACTCCCTCTGTGTGGGAGCGAACTTGTGGGTATGGGCCCTTGTGGGAGCGGGCCCAGCCCGCGAATACTAGCAGCAACGACCAAACTGGAAATCAATGACCCGCTACGACGAAGTAAAAGCCGACCTCCAAGCCAACCCCAAAACCTGGCTAATAACCGGCGTGGCCGGCTTCATCGGCTCCAATCTGCTGGAAACCCTGTTAAAGCTGGACCAGACAGTAGTGGGCCTGGACAACTTCGCCACCGGCTATCAACACAACCTGGATGAAGTCCAAACCCTGGTCACCGAACAGCAATGGGCACGCTTCCGCTTCATAGAAGGCGACATCCGCAAGCTGGATGACTGCCGTGAAGCCGTAAAGGGGACAGACTATGTCCTCCATCAGGCCGCCCTGGGCTCGGTGCCACGATCCATCGAAGACCCGATAGGCACCAACCAGGCCAACATCGACGGTTTTTTGAACATGCTGGTGGCCGCCAAAGACGAAGAGGTAAGCAGCTTCACCTACGCCGCTTCCAGTTCCACCTACGGTGATCACCCGGATCTGCCCAAGGTGGAAGACAAGATTGGCAATCCGCTGTCGCCCTATGCGGTCACCAAGTACGTGAATGAACTGTATGCCAGCGTGTTCGCTCGAACCTACGGCTTCAAGACCATCGGATTGCGCTACTTCAACGTCTTCGGCTCCCGTCAAGACCCTAATGGCGCCTACGCGGCGGTGATACCGAAATGGATAGCGGCGATGATCCAGGGCGACACGGTGTGCATCAATGGTGACGGCGATACCAGTCGGGACTTTTGCTTCGTCGACAACGCCGTACAGACGAACCTGCTAGCGGCGACCGCCGCCGATGAAAACAAGGACCAGATCTATAACGTGGCCTGCAACGCCCGTACCAGCCTGAGCCAGCTGTTCGATAAGATCGCCGGAGAGCTGGCTAAACTGGACGTGTGTTACGACAAGGCGCCCAACTACGGCGACTTCCGTCCCGGAGATGTGCGCCACTCTCAGGCGGACATAGACAAGGCTGCCCAACGATTGGGGTACAGCCCCACTCATAGTGTGGCCGAGGGGCTGGCGGTTGCGATGCCCTGGTACCGTAACCACCTACAGTAATTTTTACCGAGTTTAATAAGATGAAAATTCTAGTCACCGGTGGGGCCGGTTTTATCGGCTCAGCGGTAGTCAGGCACATTATCGATCAAACTCAAGATAACGTAGTCAATGTCGATAAGCTCACTTACGCGGGTAATCTGGACTCATTAGCAACCGTATCGGAAAGTGATCGGTACAAGTTTGAGAAGGTCGATATTTGTGATCGTGCATCCCTGGAAAGAGTCTTCCTGGATCATAAGCCGGATCTGGTAATGCATCTGGCGGCGGAGAGTCACGTGGATCGTTCCATCGATGGCCCTGCTGCCTTTATCGAAACCAACATCGTCGGTACTTACACACTATTGGAAGTCTGCCGCCAATATTGGAACGGGCTGGATGCTGGAGACCGCGCCCGCTTTCGGCTACACCATGTCTCCACCGATGAAGTCTACGGCGATTTGGAAGGTCCCGATGGGCTGTTCACAGAGCAGACCTCCTACGCGCCGAGTTCTCCGTACTCGGCCAGCAAAGCCAGCTCCGATCACTTGGTGCGGGCCTGGAACCGCACTTACGGCCTTCCGACGGTCATCACCAACTGCTCCAACAACTACGGTCCTTATCACTTTCCGGAAAAGCTGATCCCTTTGATGATCCTGAATGCTCTGGAAGGCAAGCCTTTGCCGGTCTATGGTAAAGGTAACCAGGTTCGCGACTGGCTTTACGTGGAAGATCACGCACGGGCCCTTTACAACGTGCTCACTAAAGGCACGGTAGGTGAAACCTATAACATCGGTGGCCACAACGAGCTTCAAAACATTGAAGTCGTTTATACACTATGTGATCTTCTCCAGGAGTTGGTTCCAACGGGTAGCAACTCCAGACTCGATTCAGCAAGCCACTACCGAGACCTGATCACCTTTGTGACGGATCGACCGGGCCATGACCTTCGCTATGCTATCGATGCCAGCAAGATTGAAAAGGAGCTGGGCTGGGTACCGCAGGAGACTTTCGAAACCGGATTGAGGAAGACCGTCCTGTGGTATCTCGACAACCATGATTGGTGTGCCCGGGTTCAGGATGGAAGCTATCAGCGTGAGCGGCTTGGTACGGGAGCCACGGGATGAAAATCCTACTCTTGGGAAAGGATGGGCAGGTCGGCTGGGAGCTCCAGAGGGCTTTGGCCCCGCTCGGTACGTTGGTAGCGTTGGGCCGCAAGAACCCGAATGGTCTTTGTGGTGATCTCACGAAGTTGGATGATTTACGTGCAACGATACGCGACATCAAGCCGACCGTAATTGTCAATGCCGCAGCCTATACAGCGGTAGATCGCGCGGAGGAAGACCGTGATCTGGCTAATCTCATCAATGCCGAAGCACCGGCTCTACTTGCCGAGGAAGCTGAAGCGCAAGCAGCGCTGTTAGTCCATTATTCCACGGACTATGTCTTTGACGGTTCGGGTAACCGCCCATGGCGGGAGCAGGATCCGGCTGCACCAATCAATTACTATGGTGCGACCAAACTGGCCGGCGAGTCCGCGATCCGATCCACGGGTTGCCGTCACCTGATCTTTCGGACGAGTTGGGTATATGCCGCACGAGGTAGCAACTTTCTTGGAACTATGACCAAACTCATTGAAGAGCGCGACTCGCTAAAAGTTATTGATGATCAAGTGGGGGCGCCCACCGGGGCGGAACTGATAGCCGATGTGACAGCAATCGCGCTTAGGCAAACCCAGCAGGATTCAGAGCTCGCGGGCCTCTTCAATCTTGTGTCAACCGGTGAAACCAGCTGGCACGGTTATGCCCGGTTTATTGCCGACTGTTTACAAAGACAGAACGTACCGATACAAGCGACACCTGATTGTATTGAACCGGTCCCAACGACAGCGTGGCCGACACCGGCTAAACGCCCGCTTAATTCACGGCTCGATTCGACCAAACTGGAAAACGCCTTAAAACTGCAGTTGCCCGCGTGGCAAACAGGCGTAGAACGGTCGCTCACTGAGCGCCGAAACTTTACCAAACCGCAGGACTGAAAAATGGCACGCAAAGGCATCGTACTGGCCGGGGGATCGGGCACCCGGCTTTACCCCATTACCAAGGGGGTCTCCAAGCAGCTTTTACCAATTTACGACAAGCCGATGATCTACTACCCGCTATCGGTGCTCATGCTGGCGGGTATTCGCGACATCCTTATTATCACCACACCAGAGGATCAGGCTGGTTTCGTGCGTCTTTTGGGTGACGGTTCTCAGTTCGGGATTTCGCTTTCGTATGCTGTGCAACCCAGCCCTGATGGGCTGGCCCAGGCGTTCATCCTTGGTGAGCAGTTCATTGGGAATGACCCGGTGTGTTTGGTGTTGGGCGACAATATTTATCACGGCCCAGGCCTCTCTAAGCTGCTGCATACTGCTAACGATCGTAAAGCCGGTGCCACGGTGTTTGGTTATCAGGTAACCGATCCAGAACGTTTTGGCGTCGTTGAATTTGATAAAAATCAACGTGCTATTTCCATCGAAGAAAAGCCCGAAAAGCCGAGATCCCGTTATGCGGTAACGGGGCTGTATTTTTACGATAACGATGTTGTAGAGATCGCTAAAACAGTTAAGCCTTCCCACCGAGGTGAGCTGGAGATTACCAGTGTCAATCAGGCATATATGGAAAGAGGCGATTTGAACGTAGAGCTACTCGGGCGAGGATATGCCTGGCTTGATACAGGCACATTCGACTCCTTGCACGAAGCTTCCGGTTACATTGAAACCCTAGAAAAGCGTCAAGGCTTGAAGGTCGCCTGCCTAGAGGAAATCGCCTATCGAATGGGCTTTATCACTCGGAACCAGCTGATCACCCAAGCCGAAGAAACCAAAAAGAACGGTTATGGCGATTATCTGAGGCAGCTGGCCGAGCAGGAGGTCTGAGTCCGATGAAAGTGATCGAGACCCGTATTCCGGACGTTAAACTCATAGAGCCCAAAGTGTTCGGCGACGAGCGCGGCTTTTTCATGGAAACCTGGAACGAAAAAGCCTTCCGCGAAGCCGGCATCAACGCCACCTTCGTGCAGGACAACCACAGCCGCTCCGTCAAAAACACCTTGCGTGGCCTGCACTACCAGATCAGACAGCCCCAGGGCAAACTGGTGCGGGTAACCCGTGGCGAAGTGTTCGACGTAGCCGTCGACCTGCGCACCGACTCACCCACCTTTGGCCAGTGGGTCGGGGAATACCTCTCGGAAGAGAACAACCGCATACTCTGGGTGCCACCGGGGTTTGCCCACGGCTTTCTGGTAACCAGCGACACGGCGGATTTTCAATATAAGTGTACAGACTTTTACGCACCCGAGCATGAGCGCTCAATTCGTTGGAATGATCAAGACTTAGCCATAGAGTGGGGTGTTTCGGATAATGCTAGACTGTTAATTTCCTCGAAGGACTCGCAAGCAAAGGGAGTTGAAGCGCTCAAATCAGAACTAATGAAGTACTACAACTGGGAACAGTTTTAAGATGTTCGGCCAACTAAAAGAGTTATACTCGCTACTAACTAAAGACCAGCGCAAAAAGCTTCTGCGTCTGCAAATCCTGGTAGTACTGATGTCCTTTGCCGAAATAGCTGGCGTCGCTTCTGTTGGCCCGTTCATGGCGTTAGTAGGGGATGTCTCCCAGTTGCAAGGCGAAGGCCTTTTAGCCGATATCTACCGGACATCGGGCTTGGAAAGTCCGAGAGATTTTCTGTTCTGGCTTGGCATTGGCGTCCTTTTGGTTCTGACGCTGGCCGCAGGTATTTCCATGTTTACCATCTGGCGTCTATCCATGTATGGCGCAAAAGTGGGTGCGGAACTGGGTAACCGCCTGTTCGGTCACTACATGCACCAACCATGGCTTTTTCATGCTAGTGGCAGCAGCAGCCAACTTACCAATCGCATATCCCAAGAAACCCAAAGAGTTACAAACTCGATTATCAACCCACTGATGCAAATGGACGCCAAGTTGGTAATGGTGACGTTCATGGCCACTGCAATATTTCTCTACAACCCGATAGTCGCGCTTTCCGGTTTATCGGTTTTTGCAACCGCCTATATGCTCCTATACAAAACTGTTCGCCGCCGCTTAGTACGCAATGGTCGCTACATCAGCGAAGCTCAACAAATGCGCTTTAAATTGATGGGTGAGGGTTTCGGCGGCATCAAAGATGCCTTGCTGTTAGGCCGTCAAAAAGAATTTACAGATCGTTTTAAAGCGGCCTGTGATAAATTTGCAGTGGCACAAGGTACCACCCAGGCTCTAGCCCAGGTACCCCGTTATGCCTTGGAACTAATCGCCTTTGGTAGCGTTATCTTCTTGGTTCTCTATTTGCTAGCTGCTCATGACGGTAATTTGGGCTCAATCCTGCCGGTACTTTCCGTATACGCCCTGGCGGGATTCAAACTTCTGCCGGCATTACAGCAAGTCTACACCGGTCTAACTCAAATTCGCGGTAACCTCGCCGCGTTTGATGCACTGCGGGACGATCTACGTGCAAGCAGTCTGGAAACAGCCAAAGCCAATGAGCCGACGGTAGAACGAATCGTCCCTCAGCATGAAGTGCACCTGAACAATATAGTATTCAGCTACCCGGGCAAAGAAGCGCCTGCACTCAAAAATTTAAGTATCACTATCCCCGCCAACGGCGTAATAGGTCTGGTTGGTGCTTCCGGCTCGGGCAAATCCACCGCCATTGACTTACTACTAGGGCTGATTGAACCTCAGCAAGGTAACCTGGAAATTGATGGTCAGCCTCTTAGTAGAGAAACTATAAGAGCCTGGCAAAACTCCGTAGGCTTCGTCCCCCAGTCTATTTTTTTAGCAGACAGTTCAATTCGGGAGAATATAGCCTTTGGCCTTCCTCCGGAGAGCATCGATGAGGAAAAAGTCAAAACCGCTGCCACCATGGCGCATCTGGATGATTTGCTGGCTGAGCTTCCCGGCGGCCTCGAGACGAGAGTAGGCGAGCGGGGCGTACAACTCTCCGGCGGTCAGAAACAACGAATCGGCATTGCCAGGGCTCTTTACGACGATGCTGATGTGCTTATACTGGACGAGGCAACCAGTGCACTTGATGGCATCACCGAAAAACTTATCATGGATGCAATTCACGATTTCTCCGGTAGGAAAACCATTGTCATGATTGCCCATCGCTTAGCCACTGTTAGACAGTGTGATTCGATTTATTTGCTTCGGAATGGCCAGGTTGAAGATCAAGGTACTTATGAGGAACTGGTCGATCGAAATGAGATCTTCAAAAGCATGGCAGCACATTCGTGAGCCCTTTTTTTGGGAAATAATAATTGACGGCAGCATCAGTTAAAATGTTGGAGATAAGATGGCTTATCTAACCTATGAACAGCTACAGGCAATGGGATTTAAGGCCGTAGGGAAGAGTGCTAAAGTTAGCGATAAGGCAAGCATTTATAATCCCGAATCAATAGAACTTGGGGATCATTCGAGGATCGATGATTTCTGTGTGGTGTCTGGAAGGGTTTCAATTGGCAAGTTCTGTCATATAACTCCAATGTGTTTAGTTGCTGGTGGTTATCCAGGTGTTACGCTATCAGACTTTTGTACATTGGCTTATGGCGTGAAAGTATTTGCGCAGTCGGACGATTATAGTGGCGGCACCATGGTGAACTCCCTTATCCCCTCGAAGTTCAAAAATGAATATTTCGCAGAAGTTTTTTTGGAAAGGCAAGTTATCATAGGTGCGGGTTCGGTCGTCTTGCCTGGTGTAATAGTTAAAGAAGGTTGCGCTGTAGGTGCTATGACATTGGTGAACAAAAACACTGAGGCGTGGGGTGTTTATGCAGGTAACCCTGCTCGTCGAATCAAAGATCGCAAAAAAGATTTACTGAAACTAGAAGCGCAATTCCTGAAAGAGCAGCAAGAATGATCCCGTTTAATAAACCACCTTGTACGGGGAATGAAGAACAGTACATCAATCAGGCGCTAAAAAGTAATAAGCTTTCCGGCGACGGCCCTTTCGGAAAAAAATGTCAGACATGGTTTGAGAGCAACCTGCCAGCCAAAAAAACTCTTTTAACGCCGTCCTGCACCGCCGCACTGGAACTGGCAGCCATCCTGATCGGCATTCGGCCTGGCGATGAAGTCATCATGCCGAGCTATACCTTCGTAAGCACGGCAAATGCTTTCGTTTTGCGTGGCGCAAAAATTGTGTTCGTCGATATCCGGCCAGACACCATGAATATCGATGAAAACCGGATCGAAGCAGCAATCACACCGAGAACGAAGGTGATCATTCCTGTGCATTATGCCGGCGTTGCCTGCGAGATGGACACCATCATGGCCATTGCCGAGCGCTATAATCTCTACGTTGTTGAAGACGCCGCGCAGGGTATGATGAGTAACTACAAAGGTCGAGCGCTGGGGACAATTGGCGACCTTGGGGCTTTCAGTTTCCACGAAACCAAGAACTACACTAGCGGTGGTGAAGGTGGCCTGCTGATTATCAACGACGAACAGTTTGCAGAGCGTGCCGAAATCGTTCGAGAGAAAGGCACCAACCGGAGCCAGTTCTTCCGTGGTATGGTCGACAAATACCAATGGGTAGATATCGGCAGTAGCCTCTTGCCAAGTGAATTGCAGGCCGCTTACCTGTGGGCACAATTAGAGGCAGCCGAAGAGATTAACAGTAACCGCCTGGAAATCTGGAAAAGATATTACCAGGCACTTTTGCCTCTGGTAGAAGCGGAGAAGCTTAGCCTCCCGACCATCCCGGAACAGTGTGGACACAACGCTCACATGTTCTACATTAAAACAGCCAATCTTGAAGAACGCACGGCGTTATTAAACCATCTTAAAGCTAACGATATTCTCGCAGTTTTCCACTACGTGCCACTCCATACCGCTACCGCCGGTTCTAAGTTTGGTCAGTTTGATGGAGAGGATGTTTATACTACTATAGAAAGTGAGCGTTTGGTTAGGCTGCCAATGTGGTTGGGTTTGGATAACGATAAGCAGTCGAAAATTATTTCTGCCATTTTTAAGTATTACGCTAAATCGTGAATTCAACCGATAACCGTAGCACCGCTTATTCATAGTGTCGCCGAATATTCACCCCATAACACCTCTGCCGGTGTTCGGTAGCCCAGTCGTTTTCTGGGCCGGTTATCCAATTGCTCAACCACGTGGTTGATGTGCATTTGCGGCAGCTTGGCGAAGTTCGTTCCTTTCGGGTAGTACTGGCGCGGCAAACCGTTCGTGCCCCGCTGGCCCGAGCAGTATGCGTCACAAAAGTAGGCGGCCAGATCCAATTTTTTGGCCACTACGTGCTCGTGTTCCTCAAGCTCGCTGCTGTTGTCTAGTGTCAGCGTTTTCGTAGCACCTCGGATTGGCTTCAAAAGCCTGATCACGGTGCGCGTTGTATGGTTGGCCGTAAACTACCTCAGGCGGCCCGCGAGCAGGTAACCGCTGCGACGCTCCACCAGTGTCACCAAGCCGGATTCCTTGTGGCCCTGAAGCACGGTGTCGCCTTTCCAGTGGTCAAGCGTGGTACGATGTTCAATCTCTTTTGGGCAACACTCAATTCCGACCCTATTCCGGATTTTACCGAGACCTGCTTCCTTCGCTGTTTGCGACCACGGTTATTCCGGTGACGACAGAAGCGCCAAAGGCGACCACCCAGTAGACGATCACGATGGATCAAATCATAGACCCACTGGTGGCTGACTTGCACCGGAATGTTCATGCGGCGCATAAAGCCTGCAATTTGCTTGGGGCTCCAATGTTCCTTCAGCCGTTCAGTCAACCAGTCCTCAGCCACTGCACTCGTTTGTGTCGCTTGAAGGCGGTTCGGCGCCGGTTGTTCGTCTGACGCTGCGCCATCTCCGGTTCGTAGCCGTGAACGCTGTTACGCCGCAACTCCCGACTGATCGTGCTGTTGTGACAGTCCAGCATGCTCCAATTTGTCGTTGGCTTTTGCCGGCCACACGCAGGGTCGAAATCTGGTATCGTTGTGTCTGGGTCAGTTGTCGGTACTTCATGACTGCTTCACTTTGTTCAGTAAAGCCCGAGAGGGTATCGGCGCCGGCCCTCCCGCCTCTACCTGGTTACGCCAAAGTGCTGCAGTTATTATCCGAATTCACGATTTTAGCCGATATTTACGATAATGTTTTTGGCTGAGATGATGGTCTTTTTATATGAGTAATGAAAAAAAGTTTTTAATATTTTCTCCATCATACCGTGAAACTAGTGGTGGCATAGTTGTGCTCCACAAGTTGTGCCATTTGCTTAATGAAATTGGTTTTGAGGCTTATATTTGTCCTCAATTTAACACTTTTGAAGTAAGTGCCAGGAATTTCCCAAGGAAAGTCGGTCGGTTTTTGTTGTCTGAGGTTAGGCGAAAAAAGAGCGGTTTTCGCGTTCATGCAAACTTTAATACGCCCTTGATTGATGGCGTTAAAAAGAAGAGTCTTGAGGACTGTATTGTTATTTATCCGGAGATTATTTCTGGCAATCCTTTAGATGCGAATAATGTCGTTCGTTGGCTGCTTCATCAGCCCGGCTTTCACTCCGGAAAAGTGAATTACGCTACTGGTGAGCTTTACTACAAGTTCAATTCCGCAATAAACGACTTTAATATTCATGGGTCGGTTTTATCTGATAACGAGTTGAAGGTTATTCATTACCCTCTAGATGTTTATTACAGGCCTGAAGAAAGTGGCGGGCGCTGGGGCACTGCTTACTGTTTGAGGAAAGGTAAGCACAAGCAGGTTCAGCACGATTTAGCTGACTCTGTTCTAATTGATGGCAAGCCTCATGAAGAGGTCGCGGAAATTTTTAGAAATGTAAAAACGTTTATTTCCTATGACACTTATACGGCTTACTCAATTTTTGCAGTACTGTGTGGTGCTCAGTCTATCGTTGTTCCCGATGAGGGTGTTGACATAGATGAATGGTATCCTGACCCGAAGGATCGCAATGGTATAGCTTATGGCTTCTCCCAGGCGGAATTGGCTAGGGCAGAAAGAACCAAACCCTTGGTCTTAGAGCATGTTAAAAGTGAAGAGTTGAAGTCCATCGAGAGAGTTAGAGCTTTTGCGCAGGAAGCTCAAGACTTCTTCTCCGACCGGAGGGCTCAGCAGTGAAAATCTCCATAGCCATGGCCACCTACAACGGTGCCCAATACATCCAAGAGCAGCTTCATAGCTTCATAGACCAGACCCGCCAGCCGGATGAGCTGATCATCACCGACGACTGCTCCACCGATCAGACCGAAGCCATCGTCCGGGAGTTCGCCAAGATCGCGCCCTTTACCGTCCGGTTCCACCGTAACGAAAAAAACCTGGGCTACTGCGGCAACTTCAATGCGGCGCTGATGAAGGCGACCGGCGATCTGGTGTTTCTCAGTGACCAGGATGATGTGTGGTTTCCAGAGAAGATCGAGCACATGATTGACGTTGCCGGGCGTAACCCGCAAGCGTTGGTGGTGATGAACGATGCGGCGCTTACGGATGGGGAGTTGAACGAGGTGGGATTGACCAAGGTAGGGCAGATCCGCTCCGCGGGCTTTACCCTGGAAAGCTTCGTGATGGGTTGCTGCTGCTGTGTCCGGCGTGAGTTGTTGGATTTTTGTATGCCTATTCCTGAGGGCATTAAGGCGCATGACAACTGGATTGTGGCTTTCGCTGATGCCCTGAATGGCAAGGTAGTGTATGGTCGGGTGCTTCAATACTACCGAAGGCATGAATCGAATGAGTCGCAGTTTATAGCTAACCGGACCACCAGAGTTACCCGGCACCATGCGTTTTTCCATTCGGTGAAAAATCTGTTTGAAGGTGATGTCCGGCAAAGAGAAAAGAACCAAATATCGCAGCAGCGGCTGATGATCGAGGGAATACGGCGTGTTCAGGCGGCAGCCCCTGACAACTACCAGTCTGGTTTGCAGCACATGCTCGAAACAGCTGAAGCCAGGGCCAATAACCTTAGATTGCGTGCTGCTCTGCGGGAGAAGTGGTTGCTGCCGAGGGTTGCCGCCACATTGGGTCTTCTGTTGAGAGGGGAGTACCGGAATACCAGCGGGCTTAAGGCGGTTTTGCGGGATTTGGTGGGGTGATAATCGCCAAGTGACTGGCGCGAAGCCCCCTCTGCCAAGGTAGCTGGAACCCCACCCGATGTTAGACTCCAATGAAGTGGGGCGGGACAGCGGTTTTCATTTTCATGAAGTATTCACCAGAGCGCCGCGAAGCGATTCTGATTACTGTCGAAACCATTATCATGGTTATGGATTTCCAGTCTGCTCCCGGGTATTTAACGATTCCATGTCAAATTCTGGGTGATTCTTGAAAGCTATTAAAGTTGTACATCTGGTGGCGGGGGATTTAAACGGCGGAGCCGCAAGAGGAGCCTACTGGCTACACAAGGGGTTGCTTAAGCGCGGTGTTGAATCACAGATCATCACGAACCACCATGATGATTTTTCTGATCCCACGGTAACGTCTTTATCCGGCTCGACACTCAGGCGCATTATTGCACTTATTGTTAGTAAACTGGACTCTTTAGTGTTGCTGCTTTTTCCTGGAAGAAAGAGGGTTATATTTAGTACTGGGTTCTTTGGAATAAATTATAAGTCAGATAAATCGTATAAAGAAGCTGATATCGTCCACTTGCACTGGGTCAATGGGTGAGGTGGACCCAATCAGTTGGACAACCTGATGGTGTCCCTAAGCTATGATCCAGTTGTTTCCCTGGCTTAGGCTGCCAAGGTTATGGGTTGCCCGTAGTACACCTCATCGGGCGTTTGGTAATCAAGGGTTTGGTGGTACCGGGTCTGATTGTAATGCCGGAAGTACCGGTGGAGCGCCTGCTTCAAGTGTCGGCCATCCTCGAAGGCAGTGAGGTAGAC
>Ga0208813_1000514_pt1 | contig 29055 bp, 26 predicted proteins | sample MalvireepMed_904_FD_184250 | JGI IMG/M metagenome (GOLD analysis project Ga0208813, IMG submission 184250) | Marine viral communities from the Global Malaspina Expedition - Malaspina viral metaG DeepMed_904 (SPAdes) (version 2) | ecosystem: Environmental > Aquatic > Marine > Oceanic | place... | reverse complement strand
CTTGCGGTGCTTTTCGAAGCCGTCGGCCAGGGATTGTTGGCGCATCGATTAACCTCACAATCAGTGATTTTGACAACGGGCGTATTATCGCAAATTTTGGGAATTAATCAGAGTGTCCCTAGGACTTCAGCGATCGATGAAATGTACAAGCTACGTAACTATTTAGCTCACTATAGCTCCCAGGCAAAGAGAGCCTTGCACCGCATGTACATGGAGAAGTACACCTACACCAATTTTATCGAGCCCGGGCGGTTTTTGTTAGGAGGTGATGCGAGAATGTTATGGCATTACTTTGATATGCTTGAAGGGCTATCAGAAGATATGAAAGCCTGGTATCGGGAATAGTTGCTATTAAAGAAGATTCGACTGGCTGTTCGTTTTTATTTTGATGGTTGTCAAGTCGCCGAAAATTTAGGTTGCACATTGAGGATGTTTTTATGGTGATTTCCTCATCTGAAAACTGTGCTGTGGTTTTTTATGGCGATATATGGTGATTCTCTAGAATAACTAAAGAGTGAGAAGAATGTCATTATTGTGTTCTCTGATTTCAAAATTTCTTTGGCTGTCTCTGGCGCTTTTTGTGACGGTGTACGTTCTGAGTTTCCTTTTTGTCGACGATGCCCTTGTCGGATGGGGTCCTTATACATGGCTTGCCCACTTTATTGTCGTCATTGTTTGGGCGCTGATGGCGTATTCGTTTAAGCGTTTAGCGTTGTATTTTACGAGCGATCATTGAATTAGCGGGATTTTCGTCATTAAGGAGGGGTATGAAATTTAGCACAGGCTTTTTTGATGGAATTTTTGGCCAAAAGATGATGCTTCGGGTGCCGCAAGACGACGGCTCTGAGAAAGAGGTAAGAGTTACTAAAGCATGGTTCGAAAAAATGGAGTCTGAGGGTAAGTTGGGCGTCCCGGAAACGCAGTATGACTCTGTGCCTTTTCATGTCATAGGCCCAGATGGGTCGAGAACTCGTCATCTTCTAGTAGGCGTTGACATCTCGCAGGAGCGGTACGAGAAACTAGTGGATCCAACAACCGGGGCACTCTACGGTCTCACTGTATATGAAGGTGGCGAGCCGGAGACTTCTGTTGTTCCGAAACATATCTGGCAGCGGGCAAAGGATGAGTTTGCGGAGATCGATCGCCTGGCAAAATAAACTTATAAGTAGCGGAGCTTTACAGAGCGCCAGGCTTCCAGAGGACCGGTAAGAAAGAGCCCATGTGGCTTTATGTCGACGAGAAACATTAGATATCTTTAGGCAACACTGGCAACAATATTGGAGCAAGTTAAGCTGAGCCGTCGCCGTTATTCAAGTTAAGGAAGAGCCATGAAAATTCACTATCTGGAGATCGTATCCGAGGAGGTGGATGCGGTGTGCAAAGGGTATGAAGCTGCTCACGGCGTCAGCTTTGGCGATCCGGACGAACTACTCGGTGGCGCCAGAACCTGCACCTTGGCCGACGGATCGATTGTGGGCGTGAGAGGGCCGCTGCGAAGTACGGAAGCGCCGGTAGTCCGGCCCTATTGGCTGGTGGATGATATTGATCAGGCCGTAGCCGACGTTGAGGCCGCAGGGGCCAGGGTCGCCATGACGCCAATGGAAATCCCCGGCAAGGGCAAGTTTTCGATTTATATCCTCGGTGCTAACGATCACGGGCTTTGGCAGCTTTAGAGCTGCATGCCATGAGGAGCCGCTGGGGTGCAGGTCGGGTTTCGTCAGCAGGGTAGAGCCGGCCAGCCTGATCCCTCGCTTCTCTGTGGCAAGCTGCTATCTATCCGTGTCAAAATCGGGTTTACGTGAACGGGAGGTTTCCCATGAATCTAGAGAAAATCGAGGATGAGGCGCTCCATCTTCCCAAAGAGGAACGAGCGCAATTGATCCACCGATTGGTATTGAGCCTGGATTCCCCCTCGGGGGAGGAACTTCGGTCCGACTGGTTGCTGGAAGCCCGGCGGAGAGCGGAAGAGCTTGATAATGGCTCGGTTCAGGCTGTGCCCGGTGATGAGGTTATGAGGAAGGCACGGGCTTTGATTAAGTGAACTATTTTTTCCACCCGGCAGCGGAAGCCGAGTTTCTGGAATCAGTCGGTTATTATGAATCGAGAGTTCCGGGATTGGGTGGTGCCTTCATCGAGGAAGTGGAGGCGATGGCCACTTTAATCGGCGAGTCACCGAAAGTCTGGCAAGTTGAACAAGAGCCGGATATTCGCAGGGCGCCTCTCCATCGTTTTCCGTTATCCATCGTTTATCGAGAACAGTCTGACGTCTTTCAGATTCTGGCGGTTGCGCATGATCGGCGACGGCCTCAGTACTGGCTTGGCAGGCTTTAGACGGCCTCTGGTATCCCGCCGGGTGGCTGGCGCCACCCTTTCGCTTGCAAGGCAAGCTCCCACAATTCGGCTCTACCCTGATTCCTTTTTTGTTATTTGAAGTCTCTTGAGCGGACGATCAGTTCGCTGAGGGCGTCGCTGGTGTCGTCGAGGCGGCCGGCCATCAGGTGGACGATGCCTTCGGGGCTGATTTCCACGGTGCCGGTGACGGTGACCATCGGGCTTTTCAGCAGCACGGTGCGGAAGCGTTCCTGGATGGCGCTCCAGATCACCACATTGGTGTTGCCGGTTTCGTCTTCCAGGGTCATGAACAGGGTGCCTTTGGCGGAGCCGGGGCGTTGCCGGTTGGTGACCAGGCCGGCGACGCGCACCACCTGGCCGGGCCGGGCGCGTTTCAGGTCCTTGGCGCGGTAACCGCGTTTGAAGCGGGGCAGGTGGCGGACCAGGGCCATGGGGTGCTTGCCCAGGCTGACGCCCAGGTGGCGGTAGTCTTCGATCAGGGTGGTGTATTCCGAGGGGGCGTCCAGGTAGACGCCGTCGTGGTCGCCCTGGGTGCCGTCTTCGAGCAGCGGGCGCTGGCCTTCCAGGCCCTGGACGTCCCAGTGGGCCTGGTGGCGGTGGCCGCTGAGGCCGCGCAGGGCGTTGCCGGCCACCAGGGCTTCGCGTTCGCGCTGGCCGAGCCGGGCGCGGCGGCAGAGGTCGCCGACGCCGGTGAAGGGCGCTTCGGCGCGGGCCTGGACCAGGCGTTGCGCGGCCTCCGGGTTGAAGCCTTTGATCTGGCACAAGCCCAGGCGCAGGGCCGGCTGCACGCCGAGCTTCTCGCGCTGCAACTCTTCCAGGCTGTGGTCCCAGTGGCTGTGGCGGGCGTCCACCGGGCGTATTTCGATGCCATGGCGGCGCGCGTCCTGGAGGATCTGCGAGGGCGAGTAGAAGCCCATCGGCAGGCTGTTGAGCAGGCCGCAGTAGAAGGCGCTGGTGTGGTGGCGCTTGAGCCAGGCGGACACGTACACCAGCAGCGCGAAACTGGCGGAGTGGGATTCCGGGAAGCCGTAGCCGCCGAAGCCTTTCATTTGCTCGAACAGGCGGCGTGCGTAGTCGCCGCTGTAGCCGTTGGCGCGCATGCCGTCGATCACCCGGGCTTCGAATTCCATCAGCTCGCCGCTTTTGCCCCAGCGCGCCATGGCGCGGCGCAGGCGGTCGGCCTCGCCGCCGGAAAAGCCCGCCGCCACCATCACCAGCTTGATAACCTGTTCCTGGAAAATGGGCACGCCCAGGGTGCGCTCCAGCACCGCTCTGACCTTGGCGTCCGGGTAGTCGGTTTCTTCCAGGCCGTCACGACGGCGCAGGTAGGGGTGCACCATGTCGCCCTGGATCGGGCCGGGGCGTACGATCGCCACTTCCACCACCAGGTCGTAGAACTTGCGCGGCCGCAGGCGCGGCAGCATGTTCATCTGGGCGCGGGATTCCACCTGGAACACGCCCAGGCTGTCGCCCTTGCAGAGCATGTCGTAGGTGGCCTCGTCATCGGCGGGGATGTCCTGCATGGCCAGAGGGCGGCCCCGATAGCCCTGCACCATGTCCAGAGTTTTGCGGATCGCGGTGAGCATGCCCAGGGCCAGCACGTCCACCTTCATCAGGCCCAGGGATTCCAGGTCGTCCTTGTCCCACTGGATCAGGGTGCGGTCGGGCATCGCCGCGTTTTCCACCGGCACCAGGGTGTGCACCGGGTCGCGGGTGATCACGAAGCCGCCCACGTGCTGGGACAAGTGACGCGGGAAGCCCACCAGCTCCTGCACCAGTTCCCGGTAGTGGCGGCCCAGGGTGGAGCCGCCCAGGCCCACTTCCCGGAACCGTTCCACCAGGGCGTCGGGTTTGTCCCACCAGGCCAGGTTGCTGCTAAGCCGTTCGATGATGTCCATGTCCACGCCCAGGGCGCGGCCCACGTCGCGCACCGCCGAGCGGGTGCGGTAGTGAATCACGGTGGCGGCCAGGGCGGCGCGGTCGCGGCCGTATTTGCGGTAGAGGTACTGCATCACCTCTTCGCGGCGTTCGTGCTCGAAATCCACGTCGATGTCCGGCGGTTCGTCCCGCTCCTGGGAGATAAAGCGCTCGAACAGAAGCTGGCTGCGGCCCGGGTCCACCTCGGTGACGCCCAGGCAGTAGCACACCGCGGAGTTGGCCGCCGAGCCGCGCCCCTGGCAGAGGATGCCCTGGCCACGGGCGAAGGCGACGATGTCGTGCACGGTGAGAAAGTAGTGCGCGTAGCCGAGCTGGCGGATCAGCCCCAGCTCCTTGTCCACCAGGGCCCGCACCGTGTCCGGCGCGCCGTCCGGGTAGCGGGCTTCGGCGCCCTGGTGGGCGAGGGCGGCGAGATAGTCGTCGGCGTTCTGGCCCGGCGGCACCACTTCTTCCGGGTACTGGTAGCGGATTTCGTCCATTTCGAAGTGGCACTGGTCGGCGATCCAGGCGGCTTCTTCCAGCAGCGCCGGCGGGTAGATCTCCGCCAGCCGGTCCAGGCCGCGCAGGTGGCGCTGGTCGTTCTGGAACCGGCGCCGGCCCAGGTCGCGCACCGTGGTGTTCAGGCGCAGGGCGGTGAGCAGCTCCTGCAGGCGCTGGCGTTCCGGCCGGTGGTAGTGGATGTCGTTGGCGGCGGTCATGGCCAGCCCGAAGCGGTCCGCCAACTGATAGCAGTAGCGGTAGTGCAGGGCGTCGTTGCGGTCCTGGAGCAGCTCGCAGGCCAGCCACAGGCGCTCGCCGAAGTGCGCCTTGAGCAGGGCGGCGTGGTGTTCGTCGCGGTCGTCCCCGGCGGGCAGCCACAGGCACAGGGCGTTGCGGTCGATGCGCGTCAGGTCCCGCCAGTGCAGCCGGTAGTGGCCTTTTTCCGCGCGGCGGCGGCCGCGGGTGATCAGCGTGGAAATTTCACCATAGGCTTGCCGGTCCCGGGCCAGCAGCACCAGGCGCAGTTCGCCCCGGTCCTGGTGCAGGCGGAAGTGGCTGCCCACGATCAGCCGGAAATCCAGCGTGCGGCCTTCGTCCTCCAGAGCTTTCTTGAGGTTCTTGCGGGCCTGGTAGGCACGCACCACCCCGGCCAGGGAGCCGTCGTCGGTGATCGCCAGGGCGCGGTAGCCCTGGCGCCAGGCCTGCAACACCAGCTCTTCCGGCTGGCTGGCGCCGGTGAGGAAGGTGAAGGCGGAGGTGCAATGCAGTTCCGCGAAATCCATCTTAGAAAAAGCCCTGCAACCACCAGCGCGCCTGATCGTCCTCGAACACCCAGCAGCAGAGCCCGTCCGGGTGGTGGGCGACGCGGTAGCGGCGCGCGGCCAGGTCATGCCAGGGCTGGCTGAAGCGTTCCTCCTGGGGAAACAGGGTCAGGGGCCGGCCGCGCCAGTGGGGCACCCGGTCGCGCAGGGTCAGCGGCCGGGGCGGGTCGAGCAGCCACAGGGGGCGGTCCTGGTCGCGGCCGTCGTCGGCGGCCGGCTTGGGCGCCGACGCCAGCGGCGCGCGGCCCCGTTCGGTTTCCTCCGGCAGATGGCCGTCGCCCCGGTCCGGGCGGTACACGCCCAGCGCCGGTTCGCCGGCCAGCTTTTCCAGCAGACCGGCCAGCGGCGGGCGGGCGCCGGGGTCCGGGAACAGCTCCGCGAGGCCGGGGTTGCGAGGTCGGGGGCGGCCGCCGTCCAGGCCCAGGCCGAGCAGCGGGGCGCTCAGTTCATGGTGGCTCAGGCGCCGCTGGCTCAGGTCCAGCCAGGTGGCGGCGTCGTGGCCCTGCCGGGCGCGCCGTACGATCAGCGTGTCCCGTTGGCCGTTGTTCAGATACAGGTGCCAGCGCAGGGTCACCAGGCTTTCCTGGTGGCGGTTCAAGGTCTCTTCCAGCTTCCCCAGCAGGGTGTTCATCGGGCCGCTGAGCCGGTCCAGGTTGTCCAGCGGGTCGTCGAAGTCGAGCCGCTCGCGGAACGGGCGCGGCGGGGAAATCGGTTTGCGCGGGTCCGGCTGTTCGCCGAGCAGACGCTGCAGCCAGTCCAGGAAATCGACCCCGAAGCGCTTGCCCAGTGCCGCCCGGGGCAGCGGGAACAGCTCGCCCAGGGTGCGGAAACCGGGGGCCTGCAGGCGCCGGCGCAGGCGCTCGTCCAGGTCCAGCTCGGCGAGCGGCAGATCCGCCAGCCAGGCCTGGAAACGCGCCGCTTCCGGGGGCGCGTCCAGGGGCGGCGGGTCGGTGAGGTGCCAGGCGGCCAGCGGCGTGGGGCCGATGCCCAGGCGGCTGGTCAGCGGGCAGTGCAGCCGGTAGCGGTCGACGCGGGCGAGCAGCGGTTTAAAACCACCGAACAGCTTCAGGCAGCCGCCCACTTCCAGCAGCACGGTGGCCGGCGGCGCCGGGCACACCTGGGGCGTGAGCGCCAGCAGTTGGCGGGCTTCGCGCAGCAACGCCTGGTGCTGCTGGTCGGCCCGCGCTTCGTGCACTTCCAGTGTCTCGCACAGGGCACGGGCGGTGCCCAGGCGCAGGCCCGCTTCCACGCCGGCGGCGCGGGCCGCCGGGTTGGGCAGCAGCACCCGGTTGGCGCGCACCAGCACGCGCGGCTCCGGGCGCGGGCCGTGCTCCGCCTCCAGCGCCAGCAGCGGAAAATGCAGGGCCAGCCACAGCGCGCTCATGGGCGCACCTCCGGAACGACGGGGGCGGGCAGCCGCAACAACGGTGTGCGCAGCGCCGGCTCCGGCGCTGGACGCCGGGTCAGGGCCGGCAGCTCGCGGCAGGCCGGCGGCCGCCGGCGCAGGTGCTCGGGGAGCAGCGGCAGGCAGCAGTGCTGCCCGGCCCGGCCGCCGGGCTGCTTGTGCACGGTGACGGTCAGTTCGCCGGGGGCCGGGCAATTCAGTGCCAGGCGCAGCGGGGCCGGGCTGGGTTGCCGGCCGGCCTGGCGCGGGCGCACCAGTATCAGCAGGCAGCGCCCCTGTTGCGCGCCGAGATGCAGGCGCCGCAGGGTGCCCGCCGGCAACGGCCCGCCCGGGGCCCACAGCAACGCCAGCCGCACGGTGTCGCCGGCGATCGCTTCGAAGCTGGCGCGCAGCAGGGTGGCGCGGTCGTCGCTGCGCAGGATCAGCAGGTCGTCCAGGGGCACCCCGGCCCGGGCCAGCATGGTGGCGGAAGGCCGCATCGGCGGGTTGGCGATCAGGCGGGCGCCGGGGCCGTCGCTGGCCAGCACCGGCAGCAGCAGATGCAGCACCGCCGGGCAGGGCAGGGGGCAGAGCAGCTCCACCAGGCCCCGTTCCGGCCAGCCGCCGCCGGCCAGGATCCGGTCCAGGTCGTTGAAACCGGTGCTTTGCCCCTGGCCGGTACCGGTGCTTTCGCGGCCCCACCAGGTGTCCCTGCGGGCCAGCAATTGTTGCAAGAAATCAGGCGGCATGGGCGGCATGAAGGAACATCCGGGATGGCTGGGATACTGTACATAAGAACAGTATCCGTAAGCCGACGAAGGGTCAATGGGGAAAGGCTGTGCTGAGCGGTCAAGCGGGGCTGTCAGGGTAAACATATTGTATTGCCCGGGCCTCTTGAGTAGCTTCAAGGCATCCCCGAGCTCGACGAGAATTCCCGATGTCATCACAACAACAAACAGCGCGCCGGTTGTCCTCGGCCTTGCAGCAGGGCGTGACCCGGCGGCGGTTCCTTAAGTGGGGCCTGGTCGGCAGTGCCGGCGTGGCCGCCGCCGCCGCGGGCGGCTTCGCGCTGCTGCGCCTGTCGCCCCTGGACGACCGGCCGAAACCGGATTGGGCCGACGGCCTGAGCCGCCAGGAATACCATCTGTTCGACCGGGCGCGGGTGGCGCTGCTGCCCACCGTGGGCACCGACCTCACGCCCAGCGACCAAGTGCCGGTGGTGCGCAACGTGCAGGGCATTCTGAATTTCATGGACGCGGCCACCCGCAAGGACGTGGCCACCGGGCTGGGCCTGTTCGATAACGCCGCGGTGTTTTTCCACGGCAAGCGCTTCGTGGATCTGGACGAGGCCACCGCCCGCGATTATTTCGACGCCTGGAGCCGGGGCAATGTGGTGCAGCGCACCCTGGGCACGGTGATCAAGCAGCTCACCTACACCTCCTACTGGCGCGACGAAAGCACCTGGGGGCCGGTGGAATTCGACGGCCCGGTGTCCGATCGTTGGGGCATCGCCTATCTGGGCAACGCGCCCCTGCCGGATCAGCAATCGGAGCAAGCCACTGATGAGGGCAACGCATGAGCGAAGTGCAATGGCGGTCTTCCGGTTTGCCGGTGACCGAAGCGAAGGACATTAAACAGAGTGCGCTGACCCTGGATGCGGACGTGGTGATCGTCGGCTCCGGCGCCGGCGGCGCGGTGGCCGGCTATGAGCTGGCCCGGCGCGGCAAGAAGGTGGTGATTCTGGAAGCGGGGCCCTATGTCCCCTCGAAGGACTTTACCGAGCGCTTCCCGGAAAGCCTGGAAACCCTGTACCAGGACCACGGCGGCCAGACCAACAAAAGCGGCGACCTGCTGGTGTTGCAGGGCGCCTGCGTGGGCGGCTCCACGGTGGTGAACGGCTGCGTGTGCTTCCGCACCCCGGACTTTATTCTGCAGGACTGGCAGCGGGATTTCGGGCTCAGCGATCTGACCGCCGAAGAGCTGGCGCCGTATTTCGACCGGGTGGAAAAGAACCTCTCCATCGAGGAAAACAAGGAACACGAGATCGCCCGCCACGGCCAGCTGATCCGCGCCGGCGCCAACAAGCTGGGCTGGTCGGTGAAACCGTTCAAACGCAATATTCGTGAATGCGCGCTCACCGGGCACTGCCTGTCCGGCTGCAAGACCGAGCGCAAGCAGTCCATGCTGGTCAGCTATCTGCCCTGGGCCACCGCCCACGGTGCCCGTATTTACGCCGATACCCGGGTCACCGAAGTGCTGGCCGACGGCGGCCGGGCACGCGGCGTGCGCGCCCAGGTCACCGGCCACGACGGCGCCAAGGTGGCGGACATGACGGTCAACGCGGAGCGGGTGATCCTCGCCGCCGGTGCCGTGCAGACGCCCTTGCTGCTGTTGAAGGGCGGCCTGGCCAACCGGTCCGGGCAGGTGGGCAAGAACTTCGCCTGTCACCCGTCGCTGTATGTGTCGGCGCGCTATCCGAAGCCGGTGCACGCCTGGCGCGGCGCCATGCTGGGGGTGTACGTGGACGAGTTTCTGCACCCGGACAAGGGCGGTTTCGTGCTGGAGGACGGCGGCGCCGGCCTGGCGGAACTGAGCATGACCGCGGAGCCGGGCACCGGCGAGCCGTTCATGCAGTTCATGAAGGACGCCAAGTACCTGGCCGGTCTGGTGACGCTGATCCACGACCACAACGTGGGCACCATCCGCTGGGAGGACGGCCGCAAGGTGATCGACTACCAGCTCGCCAACTCGGATTTCCCGTCCATGAAGCGGGCCCTGAAAGCGGCCGCCAGACTGCACCTGGCCTCCGGCGCCGAGGAAGTCTATGTGCCGTCCAGCGACAAGCGGGTGATTCGTTCCGAAGCGGATATCGACGGCGCCATCGAGGGGCTCGACAACCAGCCCCAGCACCTGCGCATGGTGAGCTACCACCCGCAGGGCAGTTGCCGCATGGGTGCCGACCCGGACACCAGCGTGGTCAACTCGGACGGCGAAACCCATGACGTCAAAGGGCTCTACGTGGCGGACGCCAGCCTGCTGCCCACCTCGATCATCGTGAACCCCCAGGTGACGGTGTACGCCCTGGCCACGCGCATCGCCGAACGCATGGCCTGATTAACGGCCCTGTCTCACCACCACCCGGTGCACGCCACCGGGTATTTTATAGCGGCGGATGTCGCTTTCGCGGGCCATGCAGGCGCCGTGCTCCGGGTTGAGCCGGCACCAGCGCACCTGCCGGCCCAGTGCCAGCGGCACGCTGAAGCGGGTGTTGTAGTTGCCGCCGGCCTGCAGCGCTATCCACAGCTGATTGGGCAGCCACTCGCAGCCGTCCTGGTTGCGGAACATGTCCAGCGGCACCTGGAAACTCAGGCTCTGGCCCTGGCGTTCAGGGCGGAACTGGGTGCCCGCCTGGGTCACCGGGCAGGTGTCTCCCTCGGACCGGTACACCACCTCGATACGCACCTGATCCGCGGGCAACGGCGGGTCGATGCTCAACTGGTAGTGGCGGATATCCCGCGGAATCGGGTTGGGCGCCGGCTGGTAATCCCGCTGCGCCACCGACACACAGCCGCTGAGCAGGAGCAGCGCGCACAGTACCGTTAGCAGCGCTGGCAGGGACCGCGACGGGCCTGGGGCCATGGTGTTCTCCTTATGGGTCACTGGGGAGTCATTCACTACGCCCTAGGTTATCATTGCCGGCCTTGTCCGTATTGATCGAAGGAGCAGCCATGAGTGATGCCAACAGCCAATCCGCGCAGGCGAAACAACGGCCCGGGCGCGAGGCGTTCGGCTATCTGTGCCCGGTGGACAGCCGCTGGGCGGACAATGACGTTTACGGCCATATCAACAACGTCATGTACTACAGCTACTTCGATTCCACCATCAACCGCTATCTGATCGACAAAGGCGGGTTGGATATCCATAACGGCGACGTGATCGCCTATGTGGTGAGCTCAGGCTGCGACTACTTCGAGGCCGCCGCCTACCCGGACGCGCTCACCATCGGCATGCGCGTGGACAAGCTGGGTAACAGCTCGGTGCGTTACGGCCTGGCGCTGTTCGGAGAGAGCGGTGACGCCAAGGCGCTGGGTTTCGTGGTGCATGTGTTCGTGGACCGGGAGAGCGGGCGTCCGGTGTCGATCCCGGCGCCGCTGCGCGAGGCGTTGGCGGCGATTCAGTCTTCGGGAAAATAGTTTTTTTCGGAAAAATGTAGCTCCGCCAGGAAGTAGAAACGCTCACCGAACGGTATCCGGTCCATCTCGAAGCCCACGTTGGGCTGCTGGCCGGGGAACCGCTCCGGTGTTTCCTCCAGGTCCGGGTCGTCCTGATAGATCAGCCGGGCACCGGTATCAAACCCTTCCGCGAAGTGCAGCCGGGCGAGCAGGGCGAAGCCCCGCCCGGTATCGAAACGCAGCCAGTTTTCCGCCGGCACCGGGCGCCGCAGCATGGCCCGTTCGGTGTCCGAAAGCCGGCCGTCCACCACCGCTTCCCGCTCGCCGGTCCAGCTGGTGCGCAGCCGCGCGCCCTGGAGATCGTGGCCGTCGACGCTGACCCGGGCGCGCGGGTCGCGCAGCACGGTGGCGGCGATGCCGGGCAACGCGAAGCGGCTGTGGATGGCGAGCCGGTTTTCCATCAGCACGAAGTGGTTGTGCACGGTGAGCACGCGCAGGCCGGCCACGCGCACCCGGGTGGTGGCGTACACCAGCGTCGCCAGCGGCCCTTCGATGACCTGCTGGATTTGCGGGTCCAGGTTTTCGTTGGTGAGTGTGAGGCGGGCGCCCTCGCTGAACACCCCGGCGCTGAGCCGCAGTTTTAAACTGTCCAGCAGGGTCCGTTGCGGTTTGTCGTCCGGGGCGCGGTAATGCCGGTAGGTGAAATCGCCCCACTGGAACAGGTTGCCGTCCAGAAATTCCAGCCGGTAGTCCGCGGTGCGCAGGCTGAGCGGGTCGCCGTCGTCGTCGCGCTCCAGGGTCACCGGCGGGGTGAAACCCTGGAACGGCGGCCGGGCCAGCACGTAGAAATAAACGGGCCGCTCGTCGTCGCTGTCGAGCGCCAGTTCGCCGATTACTTCCTGGCCGGGGGAGGGCAGTCGCTCGCCGCCGTCGGCGTCGTCCACCAGCAGCCGGTCACGGGGGCCCACCCGGTCGGTCTCTCCGGCCCGGCGGCTGTCGTTGTCCTCGCTGAAGTAGGGCCAGCCGCGCTGCGACCAGGCCAGCCACTGGTGGCGGACGCTGCGCAGCTCGCCGTCCCGGTAGGCGGCCACTTCCAGGCGGTCGGTACGCAGCCCGGTAAGGTCTTCCAGGGCCTCGCCCTGGAAGGTCGCCACCGCGCTTTGCGCGGTTCCGGCCAGCAGCCAGAACAGCGCGAGCAGCAGCGCCCGGCCCGTCATGATCAGGCCAGCTCGGGCCGGTCGGCGAAGTGGGCGAGGGCGTCCGGGTTGGCCAGGGCGTTGCGGTTGCGCACCTCGCGGCCGTGCACCACATCGCGCACCGCCAGCTCGACGATCTTGCCGCTCACCGTGCGCGGAATTTCCGGCACGGTGAGAATCACCGCCGGCACATGGCGCGGGCTGGCGCCGGCACGGATGGTGGTGCGGATTTTTTTCCGCAGCTCGTCGGTCAGTTCGATGCCCTCGGCGGGCACCACGAACAGCACCACGCGCACGTCGCCGTCGTACTGCTGGCCGACCACGATGGCCTCGCGGATTTCCTCCAGGGTTTCCACCTGGCGGTAGATTTCGGCGGTGCCGATGCGCACGCCGCCGGGGTTGAGCACGGCGTCGGAGCGACCATGGATCACCAGGCCGTCGTGGCCGTCGTGGGGGACGATCTCGGCGTAGTCGCCGTGGGCCCAGACATTCTGGAAGCGATCAAAGTAGGCGCCGTGGAAGCGCTCCTCGTCCGGGTCGTTCCAGAACGCCACCGGGCAGGCGGGGAAGGGGGCGCGGCACACCAGCTCGCCTTTTTCGCCGACCACCGGCTCGCCGTCGTCGTTATAGACCGCCACGTCCAGGCCCAGGCCCAGGCACTGCAGTTCGCCCCGGTACACCGGCACCAGCGGGCTGCCCAGCGCGAAGCAGGAAATAATATCGGTGCCGCCGGAAATCGAGCTCACCAGCAGGTCCGGTTTGACCTTTTCGTAGAGGAAGTCGTAGCTCTCGTGCAGCAGCGGCGAGCCGGTGGAGTAGAGCGTGCGCAGGGTGGCCAGGTCGTGGCTGTCGCGGGGCACGGCGCCGGCTTTTTCCACCGCCTGCACGAACTTGGCGCTGGTGCCGAAGTGGGTGATCTTCTCCGCGTCGATCACATCGAACAGGCGGGTGGCGTCCGGGTAGGCCGGGTTGCCGTCGTAGAGCACCAGGGTGGCGCCGGTCTGCAGGCCGCTGACCAGCCAGTTCCACATCATCCAGCCGCAGGTGGTGAAGTAGAACAGCACGTCGTCGGCGCCCAGGTCGCCGTGCAGGCGGTGTTCCTTGGCGTGCTGGATCAGGGCGCCGCCGGTGCCGTGCACGATACACTTGGGCGCGCCGGTGGTGCCGGAGGAATAGAGAATATAAAGCGGATGGTCGAACGGCAGCTCGGCGAAGGCCGGCGGCGCCCCGGCGGCGGCCAGCCAGTCGCGCCAGTTGAGCGCCTGGCGCACCGCGCTGGTGTCGCCCCGTCCGGGAATCACGATCAGCAATTCCGGCTGCAGTTTTTCATGCAGCGCCTGGATGCGCTCATCCAGCTCGATCCACTTGCCGTTGTACTGGTAGCCGTCGCAGGCGAACAGCACCTTGGGTTCGATCTGGCCGAAGCGGTCCAGGACACCTTCGACGCCGAAGTCCGGCGAGCAGGACGACCAGATGGCGCCGATCCAGGCGCAGCCCAGAGCGGCGATCACGGTTTCGATGCGGTTGGGCATGTAGCCGGCGACCCGGTCGCCGGGCTCAACGCCGGCGGCGCGCAGCTGGGCGGCCACCTGGCCGGCGGCCACGTGCAGGTCGTTGTAGCTGATCTGGTCGCGGCGGCCGCCCTCGTCGATGCTCACCAGGGCGGTGTGGGTGTCGTGCCGGGGCAGCAGGTTTTCGGCCATGTTGATGCGCGCGTCCGGGAACCAGCGGTTGTGGCGGAACACCGGTGACGGCGCCAGCACCCGCTCGCCTTTATGGCCGCGCAGTTCGCAAAAATCCCAGACCAGATTCCAGAACGCCTCCGGCTGCGTCACCGACCAGCGGTGCAGGTCCCGGTAATCCGTGAGCGGCGTGCCGGCCAGCTGTTCGGCGCGGGCGCGGAACGCGGCGGGCTGGCCTTCGTTGAGCCGCTTTTCATCGGGCTGCCAGAGCGGGGTCGGGGTTGTTGTCATTGTGCCTCCGTTTCGGAATCCAGCGAATTGAAATCAACCAGGAGCGTGCCTTCGGCGACGCTGTCGCCATCGGCCACGTGGAAGCGTTCCACGGTGCCGGCGGCGCCGGCGCGCAGGGTGTGCTCCATCTTCATGGCTTCCAGGGTGATCACCGCGTCCCCGGCGGCCACCGTGGCGCCGGCTGCCACATGGCAGGCGACGATGGTGCCGCTCATGGGCGCGATGAAGCCGTCCTGGCCGCCGGCGCGGTCGCTTTCCCGGGCCGGGTGTATCTCCACCGGGTAATCCTGACCGTGCACGAAGACCGCCGTATGTCGGGCGTCGCCATCCTGGGGTTCGATCAGGTGACCGGCCAGGCGGCGCTCGCCCCAGTGCAGCTCAAAGGCGCTGCCCCGGCGGCGCAGGTGGAAGGGCGCGGGCTCGCCGCCGTCCACCCGGGCCTGGTCATTGTCGAGCACCACGGTGTGGGCCTGCTCGCCCACCCGCAACGGGATCAGGGTGCGCTTTTGTCCCAGCGGACGCCAACCCGGCAGCGCGCCCCAGGGGTCGTTGCCGGTGGCGGGCCGTTGGGCCACGGCGCCGGCGGCGGCCACGGCGACCAGGTCGCTGTCCGCCGGCGCCGGCGTCATCAGGTCCGGGTGTTTCTCAAGCAGGCGGGTGTCCAACTCGGCGTCGGCGAACACCGGGCTGCTCAGAACCCGGTGCAGAAAGGCGGCATTGTGATGCACGCCGCTGATGGCGAGATCGTCCAGGGCCGCCACCAGCCGGCGGCGGGCCTGGTCGCGGTCGCCGCCGTGGCTGATCAGCTTGGCGATCATCGGGTCGTAATGGTCGCTGACCCGGTCGCCGGCCTCGAAGCCGCTGTCCACGCGCACCTGTTCCGGCCAGCGCAGTTGTTCCAGGCGCCCGGCGGAGGGCAGGAACTGCTGGTAGGGGTTTTCCGCGTACAGGCGCACCTCCATGGCGGCGCCGTGGCGCTGGATCCGGTCCTGGCTTTTCGGCAGCGGCCGGCCTTCGGCCACGGCCAGTTGCCAGGCGACCAGATCCTCGCCGGTGATCAGCTCGGTGACCGGGTGCTCCACCTGCAGGCGGGTGTTCATCTCCATGAAGAAGAATTCGCCTTCGGGGGAGAACAGAAACTCCACCGTGCCGGCGCCGCGATAGTCGATGGCGCGGGCGGCGCGCACCGCCGCGTCGCCGAGAGCCCGGCGCTGGGCCTCGGTGAGGCCGGGGGCCGGGGCTTCCTCGATGATTTTCTGGTGGCGGCGCTGCACCGAGCAGTCGCGCTCGAACAGGTGCACCGCGTTGCCGTGGTTGTCGGCGAACACCTGCACTTCCACGTGGCGGGCGGTGGGCAGGTAGCGCTCCAGCAGCACCCGGTCGTCGCCGAAGGCGTTGCGCGCCTCGCGGCGGGCGGCGGCCAGGGCTTCCTCGAAGCCGGCGGCGTTGTCCACCGCGCGCATGCCTTTGCCGCCGCCGCCGGCCACCGCCTTGATCAGCAGCGGGAAGCCGACCTTGTCGGCCTCGGCGATCAGGGTGGCGTCGTCGGCGCCTTCCCGGTCGAAGCCGGGCAGCACCGGCACGCCGCTTTGCGCCATGTGCTGGCGGGCGGCGGCCTTGTCGCCCATCAGGCGGATGGCGTCGGCGCCGGGGCCGACAAAGATCAGGCCGGCGTCCGCGCAGGCGTCGGCGAAGGTGGTGTTCTCGGACAGAAAGCCGTAGCCGGGGTGAATGGCGTCGGCGCCGCTGTCGCGGGCGGCGCGGATCACCTTGTCGATGTCCAGGTAGCTGTCTCGGGCCGGCGCCGGGCCCAGCCGCACGGCGCGGTCGGCCTCGCGCACATGGGGCGCGTCGGCGTCGATGTCGGAGTACACCGCCACCGTGGTCAGGCCCAGCTCGCGGGCGGTGCGGATAATGCGCCGGGCGATCTCGCCCCGGTTGGCGATCAATAGCGTGTTGATGGCGGCCATGGTCAGTTCCGGTTCGGTTTCCAGTTCGGCGGGCGTTTTTCCAGGAAGGCGCCCAGGCCCTCCTGGCCTTCCGCGCCGGTGCGCAGCTCGGCGATCAGGTTGGCGGTGTACTCGATCAACCCGTGGCTGACGTCGCTGTCGTCGGCGCGGTGCACCAGCTCCCGGGCGCGCCGTTGCGCTTCGGGGGCGCCGTCGAGCAGGGCGGTCACCAGTTTGTCCACGCTGCTGTCCAGCTCCGCCGCCGGCACCACTTCGTGGACCAGGCCGAGCCGGCCGGCGCGGGGGGCGTCGATCACTTCGGCGGTCATGACGTAGCGGCGCGCCTGGCGGGCGCCCAGGGCGCGCACCACATAGGGCGCGATCACCGCCGGCAGAATGCCCAGCTTCACTTCGCTGAGGCAGAAGCGGGCGTCGTCGGCGGCCACCGCGATGTCCGCCGCGCAGATCAACCCCAGGGCCCCGCCGTAGGCGGCGCCCTGGATCCGGGCGATAACCGGTTTGCCGGCCCGGTCGATGGTGTCCATCAGGGTGGCCAGGCGCAGGGCGTCGGCGCGGTTTTCCTGCTCGTCGAGGGCGCCCATGGCGCGCATCCAGTTGAGGTCGGCGCCGGCGGAGAAGTGCTTGCCGGCGGCGTCCAGCACGATCACCCGGCCGTCGTTGCCACCGGCCTGCTGGAAGGCGTCGATCAGCGCTTCGATGATGGTGTTGTCGAAGGCGTTGCGTTTGTCCGGGTTGTTCAGGGTGATGTGGGTGACCGGGCCCCGGCGGGTGGTTTGCACACTCATGGTTGTCTCCCTTACATCCGGAACACGCCGTAGCGCGTCTCTTCGATGGGTGCATTGAGGCTGGCGGAAATGGCCAGGCCGAGAACGTCACGGGTGTCCGCCGGGTCGATGACGCCGTCGTCCCACAGGCGGGCGCTGGCGTACCAGGGCTGCGCCATGGTTTCGTACTGGGCGGTCATGTCGTCCTGAAACCGCTGGGCGTCTTCATCGCTCCAGTGTTCGCCTTTCTTTTTCAGCGACGCGGCTTTTACCTGGGTGAGCACGCTGGCGGCCTGCTCGCCGCCCATCACCGAGATGCGCGCGTTGGGCCACATGAACATAAAGCGCGGGTCGTAGGCGCGCCCGCACATGCCGTAGTTGCCGGCGCCGAAGCTGCCGCCGGTGATCACGGTGAACTTGGGCACGCTGGCGCAGGCCACCGCGTTGACCATTTTGGCGCCGTGCTTGGCGATGCCTTCCGCTTCGTATTTCTTGCCGACCATGAAGCCGGTGATGTTCTGCAGGAACAGCAGCGGAATCTTGCGCTGGTTGCACAGCTCCACGAAGTGGGCGCCCTTGAGCGCGGACTCGGAATAGAGCACGCCGTCGTTGGCGAGAATGCCCACCGGAAAGCCGTGGATGCGGGCGAAGCCGGTGACCAGGGTGGTGCCGTAGTTGGCCTTGAATTCGTCCAGGTCGGAGTCGTCGACGATGCGCGCGATCAGCTCCCGCGCCGGCATCGGCGAGCGTGTGGTGGGCGGAATCAGACCGTACAGTTCGTCCGGCTCATAGGCCGGCGGCCGGGCCGGCCGCACCTCCAGCTGCTCCGGCTTGTGCCAGTTGAGCCGACCGATGCAGCGGCGCGCCAGGTCCAGCGCATGGGGTTCGTCGTCGGCCAGATGGTCGGCGACGCCGGACTGCTCGCCGTGCAGGGCGGCGCCGCCCAGCTCCTCGGCGCTGACCACTTCGCCGGTGGCGGCTTTCACCAGCGGCGGGCCGGCCAGGAACACGGTGGAGTGGTTGCGCACCATGATCACTTCGTCGGCCATGGCCGGCACATAGGCGCCGCCGGCGGTGCAGGAGCCCAGCACCACGCTGATCTGCGGAATACCGCGCGCCGACATATTGGCCATGTTGAAAAAGATACGCCCAAAGTGATCGCGGTCCGGGAACACTTCGTCCTGACGCGGCAGGTTGGCGCCGCCGGAGTCCACCAGGTAGACGCAGGGCAGCCGGTTCTCGGCGGCCACCGCCTGGCAGCGAAGATGTTTTTTTACAGTCAGCGGGTAGTAGCTGCCGCCTTTCACCGTGGGATCATTGGCGATGATCATGCACTCCACGCCGGCCACCCGGCCGATGCCGCCCACACAGCCGGCGGCGGGCACGTCCTCACCGGGGTAGACGCCGTCGGCGGCCAGCGCCGACAGCTCCAGGAAGGGCGAGCCCAGGTCGAGCAGGTGCTGAATGCGCTCGCGCACCGGCAGCTTGCCCTTGTCGCGCAGGCGCGCTTCGGCGGCCTCGCCGCCGCCATGGGCGATGCGGTCGAGTTTTTCCTTCAGGGTTTCACGAAGCGCCAGATTGTGTTCCCGGTACTGGCCGTATTCCGGCGCGCTTTTGTTGAGCTGGCTGATGATTTTGGGCATGGCTCAGGCGGTCTCGTTGAACAGTTCGCGGCCGATCAGCATGCGGCGGATCTCGCTGGTGCCGGCGCCGATCTCGTAGAGCTTGGCGTCGCGCAGCAGGCGGCCGGTGGGGTATTCGTTGATGTAGCCGTTGCCGCCCAGGCACTGGATCGCGTCCAGGGCCATTTGCGTGGCGTTCTCGGCGCAGTAGAGGATGGCGCCGGCGGCGTCCTTGCGGCTGCTGTGGCCGGCGTCGCAGTTGCGCGCCACCTGGTAGAGGTAGGCGCGGCTGGCGTTGAGGGTGACGTACATATCGGCGAGCTTGCCCTGCATCAGCTGGAATTCGCCGATCGCCTGGCCGAACTGCTTGCGCTCATGGACGTAGGGCAGCACCACATCCAGGCAGGCCTGCATGATGCCGGTGGCGCCGCCGGACAGCACGGTGCGCTCATAGTCCAGGCCGCTCATCAACACGCGCACGCCCTGGTTGAGTTCGCCGAGAATGTTTTCCTCCGGCACTTCGCAGTTTTCGAACACCAGCTCGCAGGTGTTGGAGCCGCGCATGCCCAGCTTGTCCAGCTTCTGGGCGCGGGAGAAACCGGGGAAGTCGCGCTCGACGATAAAGGCGGTGATGCCGCGCGGGCCGGCGTCCGGTTCGGTCTTGGCGTAGATCACATAGGTGTGGGCGTCGGGGCCGTTGGTGATCCACATCTTGTTGCCGTTGAGCACGTAGCGGTCGCCTTTCTTTTCCGCGCGCAGGCCCATGCTGACCACGTCGGAACCGGCGCCGGGCTCGCTCATGGCGAGCGCGCCGATGTGCTCGCCGCTGACCAGCTTGGGCAGGTACTTCTGGCGCTGGGCGTCGTTACCGTTGAGATAAATCTGGTTCACGCACAGGTTGGAGTGGGCGCCGTAGGAGAGGCCGATGGACGCGGAGGCCCGGGAGATTTCCTCCATCACCAGGGTGTGGGCCAGGTAGCCCAGGCCGGCGCCGCCGTATTCCTCGCCCACGGTGACACCCAGCACGCCCAGATCGCCGAGCTTCTTCCACAGCTCGTTGGGGAACAGGTTGTCCTGGTCCACGCGCGCGGCGATCGGTGCGATCTCCTTGCGGGCGAAGGCGCGGGCGCTGTCCTGCAGCGCGGTGAGGGTGTCGTCGAACTGAAAATCCAGGCCGCCGTTAAACATCGCTACTCTCCTTATTCTCCAATTCCTTCAGCGCCTGCCTGGCGCGTTCCTCGGCCGCGTCCAGATCCTGTTGCATGATCTGGATGTCGACCAGTTGCTGTTGTAGCTGGGTACGTTTCTCTTCGATTTTTTCAAGCAGGGCACCGAGCTGCTGGCGGTTGTCGCCGGTGGGCTGGTAGAGGCGGATCAGATCGCCGGATTCCGCCAGCGAGAAGCCCAGGCGCTTGCCGCGCAGGATCAGCTTCAGGGCGACCCGGTCCGCCGGCGAATAAATGCGCGTCTGGCCGCGCCGGCGGGGCGTGAGCAGGCCCTGGTCTTCGTAAAAACGGATGGTGCGCGTGGTCACGTCGAATTCCCGTGCCAGCTCGCCGATGCCGTAGCTTTGCTTGAGTGTCATGGCGGAAAAGATTAGGGGAAGTTTACGTTAACGTAAAGTGGCCTGTCCGGTTGGACGGTGTTACCTTTAGCGCCTTCTTCGTCCGAGGATGGTGGACGGGTGATTTACCGAAAAGATCGCAAGGTTCTGAAACGAGTCGACTACGGGGCCGCCAAGAACTCTCTGATGGGGGTGTTGGCGGCCCTTGTGGTTTATGCGCTGGTGACCGCCTGGGGCGGTGTCTACCGGGCTTTCGAGCTGGAGACGCTGATCGCCGGCGGCGCCGTGGTGGTGGTGACCGCCTACCGGCTGTGGCTGGTGGCGCGCTTTGACGCCCTGTACGGCGCCGGGCCGGCGCGCTGGCGCCGGCTGTTCGCGCTCGGCCTGATTCTGCACGCCCTGGTCTGGGGGGTGTTGCCCGCCTGGCTGGTGTGGCGGGTCGGCACCGGCTTCAACGTCTTCGTCGTGATTCTCTATAACGTCGGTGTGACCACCGCGCTGGGCAGCTCCTGGATGGCCGGCCTGCGGGTGCGGCAGGTGTATATCCTGCTGATGTTCCTGCCGCTGATCGCCTCGCTGTTCCTGGCCGCCGGGCTGCAGGAGTGGCTGCTGGGCCTGCTGGTGACCTCCTACACCTTCTATCTGTTCCGTCTTTACCGTGGCCAGTACGAGCTGTTCTGGCACGCGGTCACCCGCGAGCGGCGCGGCTCGGGAGAGCGGCGCCGGGACCTGCCCGCCAACACCGACATCCAGCTCAGCCTGGTTTACCGGCTGGCCCACGAATTGCGTACGCCGATGAATTCGGTGATGGGCATGATGTCGCTGCTGGAAGACACCCGGCTCAGCGATGAGCAGCAGGAATATCTGCAGGTGGCGGGGCAGAGCGGCAAGCTGATGATCAGCCTGATCGACGACGTGCTGGACTACTCCCGGATTCTCACCGGCCGCATTACCCTGAGCCCGGATTATTTCGACCTGCGCGGTGCCCTGGAACAGACCCTGGAAGCCTTCGGCCCCATGGCCCAGTCCAAGAATCTGGAGCTGTCGGCGGTGGTGGATCGCATGCTGCCCAAACGGGTGCGCGGCGACCGGGACCGTTTGCTGCAGGTGCTGACCAACCTGCTCAGCAACGCGATCAAGTTCAGCGAACGCGGCGAAATACGCCTGGACGTGGATTTCACCGCCGAGGGCGAGAACGGCGGCGTGCTGAGAGTGCGGGTCAGCGACCAGGGCCAGGGCATGGACACCGAGACCCTCAAGCATCTGTTCGAGGACCAGTTCCTGGCCGGCGCCCAGGATGCGTTCAGCGTGCGTCACGCGGGCTTCGGGCTGCTGGTCTGCAAGGGGTTGATCGAGGCCATGGGCGGCATGATCGGCGCCGAAAGCAACCCCGGCGAAGGCTCCACCTTCTGGTTCACGGTGCGCCTGGGCATGCAGGCGAACATGAGCGAGAGCACCAAGCTGGCCGGCGCCGTGGGCCAGGTGCAAGGCCTGGCGGTGGGCACCAGCAGCGGCTCCCTGGCCTGTCTGCAGGAAGAGTTCGAGGCCCTCGGCAGTTACTGCCAGGGCGCCCGTGATTACGATCAGGCGCTGCAGGCGGTGCGCGCCGGTCACCGCGAGCACAGTGAGTTTGAGTTACTGTTGGTGGACACGCACGGGCGCCGGGAATCGGCCCTGAACCTGTGTCGCACCGTGCTGGAAGACCCCGGACTGCGGCCCATGAAGCTGATGCTGATCTGCGCCATCGAGGAACGGGGCGAGCCGGCGGTGCAGCGCCTGGTGGACAAGCACGGGCTGGTGGTGCTGGTGCGCCCGGTTCACCGCACCGGGCTGCGCGTGGCGCTGGGCAAATTACTGGGCGTGCCGCGCCAGATGCCGGTGCCGGATCTGCCCACTGAAACCCCGGAAGAGCGCCAGCGCCGCAAGCTCTACCGCTTGCTGCTGGTGGAAGACAACGAGGTTAATCAACTGGTGACCCGTGGCATGCTCGGCAAGCTCGGTTATCAGGTTAAGACGGTCAGTAACGCGGAAACCGCGCTCGCGCTGTTGGAGCAGGAAAGCTTCGATCTGATCCTGATGGACTGCATGATGCCGGAGCTGGACGGTTTCACCGCCACCCGCACCCTGCGCGAAAGAGAGCAGGCCGCGGAACGCACCCGCACCCCGGTGATCGCGATCACCGCCAACACCGCCGAGGGCGTTCAGGCCAAGTGCCTGGCGGCCGGCATGGATGACTTTCTCGCCAAACCCGTGCATCTTCAAGAGCTGGAAACCGTGCTGCGGCGCTGGTTGCTCCACGACGTGGATACCGATGGGGAAGGTCACGACGACGAATGACAACAACGAGGGAACTGCCATGAGCCGACGGGCCCTGCTGTTGGGCGCCACCGGTCTGGTCGGCGGGCATTGTTTGCGCCTGCTGCTGGATTGCGACGCCTACCAGGAAGTACGGGTGCTGACGCGCCGGCCGCTGGGGATCAACCATCCAAAACTGATCGAAAAGGTGGTGGAGCCGGCGCAATTCGAGAAGGAAACCGAATTCTTTCAGGTCGACGATGTGTTCTGCGCCCTGGGCACCACCCTGAAACAGGCCGGTTCCAAGGAAGCGTTCCGCGAGGTGGACCTGGGCCTGATCACCGCGGTGGGCCGCGCGGCGCGCGACGCCGGCGTGCAGCGCTTTATGATGGTGTCGGCGGTCAACGCCAACGCCCATTCGCCGTTTTTCTATGCGCGCACCAAGGGTCAGGCGGAGCGCGAATTGAAAGCACTGAAGCTGCCGTTGCTGGCGTTGTTCCAGCCGTCCTTGCTGCTCGGCGAGCGGGAGCGGCCGCGTCCGGTGGAAGCGTTCGGGATTCGTTTCTCGAAGATCATCGACCCGATCACCCGCTGGACCGACGCGCACTGGCTGCCGGTGAGCGGCGAGCGGGTCGCCGAGGCGCTGGTGGGCATGGCGCTGGAAGGCCCGGCCACCGGGGTGTACCGGGTGCGCTTCCGCGATTTCGTGGTGTACGCCGGCAAGTTTCGTGAAAAATACCCCCGGGCAGCGTCTTAATCGGAAGTAGAAGGAGTGAAGATGAGTTTCGTCACCTGTGATTTGTGCGACGACAACGCGGACCTGGTGTCCGTGGTCACCGGCCTTAACTGGTTCAGCTACGGGGGCCGCGGCGCCTTCGGCGGTGAAATCGTCACGGTGAAATGCTTCGAGGACAATTCCCGCGTCAAGGAGCACCTGGGCACCGACGGTAAAGGCAAGGTGCTGGTGGTGGACGGCGGCGGCAGCCTGCGCAACGCCCTGATCGGCGACATGATCGCCGAGAACGCGGTGAAAAACGGCTGGGAAGGCGTGATCATCCACGGCGCCTGCCGCGATGTGGATGAACTGGCGAAGCTGGATATCGGCGTGCTGTCGCTGGGCTGCGTGCCGATCAAATCGGTGCGCCGGGACGAAGGCCAGCTGAACATCGACATCACCTTCGGTGGCGTCACGTTCCGCCCGGGCGAGTTCGTCTACGCCGACAACAACGGTGTGATCACCGCCCCCAAATCGCTGCTCTAAGGAGCCGCGGGCGGGTTTTGCGAAAATTTATACTTTATTGACGTTTATCCCCGCCCGCCCGGTTGTCACTCGGTTAACATCTGTTTGATGATAGCGGCGTCGAGCCGGTCCAGGCTCGGCGACATCAGGCAGCGGGGTTGTATACATGGAGCGTTTTCGTTGGTGGCCGATGCTGATGCTGTGGCTGGCCCTGGCGGCCTTGCCGCTTCCGGCATCGGGGTTCTCTTTTGAGGATGTGGTCGACAAGGCCAGAGCGCTGGCCGATGAATCCTACCAGGCACCGACGCCCATCCCCGCCTTTCTCCGCGAGCTCACCTACGAGCAATACCAGGGCATCCGCTTCAAACCGGAAAACAGCCTGTGGATCAAGAGCGACGCCCGCTTTCAGGTGATGCTTATGTCGCCGGGGCTGTACTTCAAGCATCCGGTGGTGCTCCACGAGGTGGACGCCGAGGGCGTCCGCCCGATCGCCTACAACAAAACCGACTATAACTACACCAACGAAGAGCTGGCCAAGCGTATCCCCGCGGATCTCGGCCACGGCGGCTTCAAGCTCACCTATCCGTTGCAGGGCCCGGACAGCCGCAATCAGTTTCTGGTGTTCGCCGGCGCCAGCTACTTCCGCGCCGTCGGCCGCGATAACAGCTTCGGCTTATCGGCCCGGGGCGTGGCGGTGAACACCGGGCTGCCCTCCGGCGAGCAGTTCCCCTCGTTCACGGAATTCTGGTTGGTACGCCCGGACGCCAAGGCGGACAGCATGACCGTTTACGCCTTGCTGGACGGCCGCAGCCTCACCGGTGCCTACCGGTTCGACGTGCGCACCGGCGATAACACGGTGATGGATGTGCAATCCCGTCTGTTCATTCGCAGCGACATCGAGAAACTGGGCATCGCGCCGCTTACCAGCATGTTTTTCTACGGCGGCAATACCGCCCGTCCGCGCGGCGAGTGGCGGCCCCGGGTGCACGATTCCGGGGGCCTGCTGGTTCATAACGGGGTCAGCGGCGAGTGGCTGTGGCGGCCGCTGCTGAATCCCAAGAGCCTTAAACTGGATTATTTCCAGACCGAATCGGTGCGGGGCTTCGGCCTGATGCAGCGGCAGACCAGCTTCGAGGATTTTCAGGATTACGGCGCCAACTACCACCGCCGCCCGAGTGCCTGGGTGCAGCCCAAGGGTGACTGGGGCAAGGGCAGGGTGGTGCTGGTGCAACTGCCCACCAATAACGAAACCAACGACAACATCGTGGCGTTCTGGACCCCGGATGAGGCGGTTCGCGAAGGCCAGTCGTTGTCGTTCGATTATTCCCTCAAAGTGGGCGGGCCGTCGGTCAGCGGCGTCGACCGGGCGCGCGCGGAAAGAACCTTTGTGGGCGACGGCAACCGGGTTGGCGGCGGCACCGTGGAGGGCGCCTACCGGGTGATCGTGGATTTCGCCGGCGGGCCGCTGCAGGACCTGCCGACCGACGCGCCGGTGACCAGCTCCGTGACCGCCGGCGGCGACGCCGAAGTGATCGAGCATTTCGTCGAATTCCTCAGCCCGGTGAACCGCTGGCGGCTGTCGATTCTGGCCAAGCCGGCGGAAGGCCAGCCGCTGGCGTTGCGCGCCTTCCTCAAGAAAGAAGAGGAGGCGGTGTCCGAAACCTGGTCCTATGACATCCCCGCCGACAACGACATTCTGGGCGAGGCCCACTGATGCCGTATCACGAGGTGGAAGAAACCCTGGGCCGGGCGCTGACCTATCTGCGTCTGTCCGGGATCACGGTGACGCCGGAGGTGGCCCGGCGCGCGCTGCGCCTGGTGGACAGTGCCCTGGAAGAGGGTGAGCAGCGGCTGCTGACCCGGGTAATGGAGCGGTTGCCGGACACCTTTCCGCTGCCGGAAGAGGCGCTGCCCCCGCAAACACCACCGCTGCACCACGCCAGCGTTCATTACGCGGATTCGCTATGAGCGGGGCCGGCGAGGCGGAATCGGTGCCCGACCTCACCGGCCGCTGGAAGGCGGTGGCGGTGATGCGCCGCACGGTGCTTACCCTGCTGGTGGTCGGCCAGACCCTGGCCGGTGTTTACGGCATGCTGTCGGTGCTGCCTTACCACGGCGGCGATCTGCTGGAACAAAGTATTCTGCTGTTGTTCGCGCTGCTGTTCGCCTGGATCTCGGTGGGCTTCTGGACCGCCATGCTGGGCTTCTACATGCGCCGCCGGGGCGGTGATCCGCAATCGCTGGCGCGCCGGCATGATGCCGCCACCCTGGCGGCCACACCCCTGGCCCGCACCGCGCTGGTGCTGCCGATCTACAACGAACCGGTGGACCGCACCCTGGCCGGCCTGCGCGCCACGGTGGAATCCCTGCGCGCCAGCGGTCAGCTCGACCATTTCGATTTTTATATTCTTTCCGACAGCCGTGACGCGGACGTGTGGCTGGCGGAACGGGCCGGCTGGTACGCGCTGTGCCGGGAGCTGGGTCTGGAAGGCCGTCTGTTCTACCGGCACCGGCCGGTCAACCTGAACTTCAAAAGCGGCAACGTGGCCGATTTTCTGCGCCGCTGGGGCGCCGACTACCGCTACATGGTGGTGCTGGACGCGGACAGCGTGATGGGGGGCGACACCCTGGTGCGCATGGTGCGGCACATGGAGCTGGCGCCGCGCATCGGCATTCTGCAAAGCAGCCCCTCATTGATCAATGCCCGGTCCGCGTTTGCCCGTTTTCAGCAGTTCGCCAACCGCATCTACGGGCCCCTGTTCAGCACCGGCCTGGCCGCGCTGCAGTTGGGTGAAGCGGCCTACTGGGGCCATAACGCGATTATCCGCACCGAGCCGTTCATGGCCCACTGCGGCCTGCGCCGCTTGTCCGGGTTCGGCCTGTTCAAAGGCTCGATCATGAGCCATGACTTCGTCGAGGCCGCCTATATGGGCCGCGCCGGCTACCAGGTGTGGATGGAGCCGGAACTCCACGAGAGCTACGAAGAGTCGCCACCCACCCTGGTGGACGAGCTCACCCGTGACCGGCGCTGGACCAAGGGCAACATGCAGCACATTTGGCTGTTGTTCTTCGGGCGCCGCATCCGCTTCGCCCACCGCATGGCGTTTATCAACGGTATCCTTTCCTACCTGGCGTCGCCGGTGTGGTTCGTGTTTCTGGTGCTCACCAGCATCGAGGCCACGCGGTTGACGCTGTGGCCGATCGATTACTTCCCGGATCCGCAGAACAGCATGTTCCCGGTGTGGCCGGAATGGCATCCGCACTGGGCGGTGGCGATGATCCTGAGTACCTTTTTCCTGCTGTTTTTTCCGAAATTCCTGGCGGTGGCGGATGTGCTGCTCAGCGGTGGCCGGCGTCGGTTCGGCGGCTTCTGGAAGCTGCTGTTGTCGGTGTTTCTGGAACTGCTCGTGTCCATGCTGCTGGCGCCGATTCGCATGCTGGCGCACAGCCGCTACGTGCTGGAGGCGCTGTTCAACGTGTCGCTGCACTGGGGCGGGCAGAACCGCACCGATGAAACCGGCTGGGGCCAGGCGCTGATCAGCCAGGCGCCGGGCACGCTGCTGGCCGGCGGTTGGGCGGCGCTGGCCCTGTGGCTGGATCCGATGTTCTTTTACTGGTCGCTGCCGGTGGCGTTGCCGTTGATTCTGGCGGCGCCCACTTCGGTATTGCTGAGCCGGGTGGCGATCGGCCAGTGGCTGCGCGAGCGCGGCCTGCTGCTGACGCCGGAAGAGCAGCGCCTGATCCCGCTGGTGAGCACGGTGGCCGAGCCGGCGCCGCTCAACCCCACGCCGCTGAGCGCCTTCGAGGTGGCGGTGATCGATCCGCGCCTCAACCGTCTGCACCGGGCCCAGGCGCGCCACCGCCGGACCGTGGAGCCGGATACCCTGCGCCAGTGGGCGCAACGCTGCCTGGAGCAGGGGCCGGCCACGCTTAACCGCTTCCAGCTCAACGCGCTGGCCCGCGACGCGGACAGCCTCGCCTGGCTGCACCGCCAGGCCTGGCGCGCCACGCCGGACGGCTATTGGGGGCGCCGCATCGGCCAACTCGGGGTGGCCGTGCGCGGGGCCTGACGGTAGGCTTTATTGAAACGCTTCCAGGGAACGAAGCCATGTTGAATACATTACAGGTAAGGGATTACATGATCCGCGACCCTTTCTTGCTCTCTCCCTCCATGTCGGTCACCGACGCCATTGCCGTATTGCTGGCCCAGGGTCTGGCCGGCGCGCCGGTGGTGGAACAGGGCCGGCTGGTGGGCATGTTCTCCGAATCCGACGGGTTGAAGGGCGCCCTGGACGCGGGCTACTACCAGATCGGCATCGGTCTGGTGGCCGACTATATGAGCCGTGAAGTGAACCGCCTCGACTGTCACGCCACGGTTCAGGAAGCGGCGGAGATGTTTCTTCGTAACCACCGCCGTTGCCTGCCGGTGGTGGACGGCCAGCGGCTGGTGGGGCAGCTGAGCCTCTGCGACATTCTGCGTGCCGCCTCCGCCCGGGCGGAGAGCACGCCGCTGGCACACACAAGCAACTAAAACCAGGGGGGGGAACACCATGAACCAGCCTTACGCCGCGCCGGGGTCGGATCTTGAGACCGGATCGGAAAGTCGTTATCAGCCTCGCTTATTCCAGGTAAAGGGGCGTCTCGGCAGGGTTCGCTACTTCGTCTATGCCCTTACCATTACCCTGATCGTTTACCTGGTATTCGCCGCCGTGGCGGCGGTCGCCGCGGTCGCCGGGCAGCCCGCTTCGGAGCCCGGCGGGGTGATGTTCTCGGTGATGATGCTGGTGCTGGCGGTGGGTGGTGTGTTCGCGGCCGTGATGAGCATTATTTACGGCGTGCGCCGGCTGAATGATATGAACGTGAGCGGCTGGCTGATCCTGCTGATGTTCGTACCGCTGGCCAACGTCGTCATGGCACTGGCGATGCTGTTCGTTCCCGGCAGCGACGACGATAACCGGTACGGCCCCGCGCCGACCCCGAACGGCGGTGGTTTGATCGCCGCTCTGGTGATCATGCTGCTGGTGATGGTGGGGTGGATCGGCATGATCAGCGCCGTGGCGCTGCCCGCGTATCAGGATTACGTGGAGCGCGCGCAAATGCACCAGATGCAGCGCTAAAAAAAGGTTCATCGCGTTTTAGCGGGAACGCCTTCCCTTCGATCTGGTGCGCAGGTCTGGGTGACGCCCTTCCGGGAACGCCGTGAACCCGTCCCTGGGGGCTCCCTGTCGAACGTCCTGTTCTCCAGGGTCCCGGAAGGGCGTCACCCAGACCCGCTCAGCAGTGA
>Ga0208813_1000510_pt1 | contig 29145 bp, 29 predicted proteins | sample MalvireepMed_904_FD_184250 | JGI IMG/M metagenome (GOLD analysis project Ga0208813, IMG submission 184250) | Marine viral communities from the Global Malaspina Expedition - Malaspina viral metaG DeepMed_904 (SPAdes) (version 2) | ecosystem: Environmental > Aquatic > Marine > Oceanic | place... | reverse complement strand
CTGTCTCTGGTAAGCTTGCTGGATACGATGACACGGTTTCAGAGTCAATCATGAACCGCCGTGGTACGGAACCGTATGCCCGGTGGTGTGAGAGGACGGGGGAGGCAACTCCCCCTCCTACTCGATCCGTGAAACACACTTGATCTCGGGTAAACCGCAGCGAAACCAAAAGCTATCAAATTAGATAGCGCTTCGGCAGCATCATGTGCACCCCCTTGTTACCATCAACCAACTGGCTGATGCGCAGGTCTCCTGCCACCGAACAAAGCATGTACGCCTGCTCGTTAGTAAGCGAAGTAAGCTTTTTTACTCGCTTAATCATTTCGCGAATCGCTTGGCGCGCCGCCTCGTCGAGATCTTCATTCAGGCCGATCGAGATAAGGTGAGTACCTGACTCTGCAAATGGCTGGCTCAGATCGATATCGCTTCTAATCGTCAACCGAAACCGTCCTCCAATCCCCATTTCTAGTGCGGTTAGGCATACCTCGCCGTCGCCCTGAACACCATGGCCGTCGCCCGCAAAGAACAAGGCACCCTCGTTGAACACTGGCAGGAACAGTGTCGTGCCAGGCTTAAGCTCTTTGTTATCCATGTTTCCGCCGAAGGCCATGGGCACCGATGAGCCGCAGCGTCCCCATTCCGGCGGCGGTGCTACAGCCATAATGCCAAAGAACGGATCGAGATTGATCTCCATACCCCAAGGTAAGGTGGCGACGCCTCGCCGCCGATCGATGCTCGGCTGGATCATGCATTCCTCGAAAGAATCTTCGGGCAATGCTCCCAGGGGCGGCTGGATAGCCATGTAACCCCAGTCCATCGTCGGCCAGGCGTCTAGGATATCCACCTGCAGCACGTCGCCCGGCTTGGCGCCTTCGATGTACACCGGCCCGGTAACAAAATGCGGCCCCGCTCCCTTTTCTAGCGCTGCGATGGCGTTTAGATATTCAGTAGGGACTTGATCTCGATCCGCCGGCAAACACTCATACCCCCCCGCCGGGAACGAGCCCAACTCAACGGTATCGCCCGACTGCACTCGCAAAATGGGTGCGATCCCCGCCTCCAGATATCCCCATAACATGTTTTCGTGCCGAGTCGGTACGACATGATGACGACCCATAACTACCCCTTCACCGCGCCCATGGTGAGACCACGAACAATGTGTTTCTGCAACAAGAACACCGCCAACATCACCGGCACCAGAGACAGCGTACCGACAATCGCCATCGGCCCCCAGCGCACACCCTGGGTAGTGATCAATTCAGGCACCGCCACCGGCAACGTCTTGACCTGCTGACCACCCAGCATGAAGGCGAACATGAACTCGTTCCAGGCAAAGATGAAGCACAGCATGCCGGTTGCGACAATGGCCGAGCGCAGCAGCGGCAACACCACCCGCAGAAACACCTCGAAACGGTTGTAACCCTCAAGAATTGCTACCTCTTCGAGCGCCACCGGCAGGTCCTTGCAGAAACTGCTCATCACCCAGATATAGAACGACAGGTTGAAGGTCAGATACGCCAGGGTCAGCCCGGAATAGGTGTCGATCAGACCCATGTTGGAAAAGATCATGTAGAAGGGAATGACCATGCAGATCGGCGGCGCCATCCGGGTTGCCAGCACGAACAGGAACAGGTCATCGCGAAAGCGCAGCTTGAACCGGGCAAAGGCATAGGCAGCCGGGGTACCCAACACGATCACCAGCAGGGTACTGATCGAGGCCAGTGCGAACGAGGTGCCCAGATAGCCGATGAAGCCGTTGTCGATCACATAGCGAAAATGCACCAGTGTCGGCTCGAACAGCCACTCGGTGGGCCGCGCGAACATCGCCGAGTCGGGCCGGAACATGAAACTGCCGACCCACAGCACCGGGAACAGCACAATGAAGGCAATCACGATCAGCAACAGCGTCCAGAACACCGAGACCCGCTCCTGACGGGAGATCCGCTTGATCGGTTTGGCGGTAACGGCCGGGGCATGGCTTGCAGGTTGATTCATCTCGGCAGCTCCTAGAAGGCGTTCAGTTTTTTCTTGGCAACGTGGTAGAACAGCGAACACAGGATGAAGAAGCCGATCCACACCAGCACGGCAAAGGCGGCGGACTCACCGATACGCCACTGCTCGAAGCTCATCCGGTAGGCAAACAGGCTGGGAACCTCGGTGGAGGTGCCTGGACCACCGGCAGTCAGGGTGTAGATGGTATCGAACACCTTGAACGCGTCGATAAAGCGCAGCATGCCAATCACCACCATCAGCGGTGCCATCAACGGCAGCGTCAGGCGGAAGAACATCTGCATGGGTGTTGCCCCGTCCACCGCAGCAGCGCGGTACGGACTGACCGGCAACGCCTGCAAACCGGCGAAGAACGCCAGCATCATGAACGGCGTCCACTGCCAGACATCCACCAGCGCCAGGGCGATCAGCGCATAGTCTGGAGAGGAGAATACCGAGGTACCCGGCAACAGGCCGAAACGCTCGACGATGTTGTATGACAGCAGACCCCATGAGCCGGCGAACATCACCTTCCATACCAGGCCGACAACAATCGGTGCCATCATGGTCGGGATGAACAGCAACGGCAGAATCACACTGCGCCCCCATACCCGCTTGTTCAGCAACAGGGCGCCGCCCAACCCGAGAATGAACTGCAGCGGGAAGGCTATCAGGATGAACTTGACCGCCACCCACAGGCTGTTCCAGGTGCGCTCGTTATCGAGCAGCCGGCTGTAGTTGCTCCAACCGGCGAAGTCACCGATACGCCCGAAGTTGACCTGATGAAAACTCAGGTACATGGCGAACAGAAAAGGTACCAGGCTGACCACTACCAGCACCAGAAACGCCGGTGCCAGTAGTGCGTAGGGGTACCATCGGTTTTCCAATGGTTTCATAACGGTTCCGTCAGTCAGTCAACAGGCATGAACTGCACAGGGAAGAGACCTGACGCTGGCCTTCCTTCAACGCATCCTCGGCACTCAGGCGGCCAATACCAACCTGTTGCACCAGCGGACCCATGATGTTGTCGATGTCGAAGAAGTTTGGCGTTTTCGGCTTGGCCTGCACATATTCCAGAGACGCGGCCATGGCCTTGTACAGCGACTGGCGCTCGGCTTCACGCATCACATCCAGATCGAACGAAGAGCGCCGGATCGGCACACCGCCACCGCCCATTTCCAGCAGTTTGGCCTGGGTTTGCTTGTCGACCATCCACTGCATGAACAGGTAGGTTGCCTCCGGCTTCTTGCTATGGCTGCTGAGCGCCATCAGCGATGGCTCACCACCTGCACTGCGGGCGTCGAGCAGGTCGGCATTGGCCGGAATGCCGCCATACACGAACTGACCGGCATAGGTGCCGCCATCGGGACGGTCCACGCCAAGAACAAAGTCGCTGAAGGCAATCGACTGGGCGGCAATACCGTTACCCATGACTGTCGGCACGTCGATCAATGAGTACTCAGCCTGGCCGGGCGGCGCGAACTTCCACAGATCGGCCCAGAACTGCACGGCGGCGATATTTTCCGGGGCATCCAGTTGCGGCTTGCCATTGGCATCAAAGACGCCACCGCCCCAGTTGTTCATGAACACTTCCCACACGGTGGTGAAGGTCGTACCACCAGGGATACCTTCCAGCACGATGCCGTAAAAATCATTGCGCAGGGTTTCACCGGCCAGCGCTTCACCAGACTTGCGGGTGAAGAACTCGGCGATGTCACGCATCTGCTGCATGGTTTCCGCCGGTGCCAGCGGGTAGCCATAACGGGCTTCAAAGGCCGCCTTCTCGTCAGGGTGATTGAGCAGGTCAGCACGCGCCCAGTAGATCTGGTTGTAGTTCCAGGTCAGGAAGCCATACTGCGAGCCACCATGATTGACCAGCGATTCATTGGCCGGCTCGATCAGGTCATCCAGCCTCAGATCGGGATTGGTCAGTGTGCTGTTGGTCTTCAGCCCATCGATCGGCTGCAGTACACGGGCGGCCAGCAGCGGCCCGAGTTGCAGCCCGTGCAGCATGATCGCGTCATAGTGGCCGCGCCCGGAGAACAGGTCCGCCTGACCACGGTTGATCACATCGCCGTGGCTGAGCAGTTCATATTCCACCTGAATGCCGGTCTCTTCGACAAACTCGGGCACCAGTCGGCGCATGGTTTCCTGCAGCGGCGTGATTTCATCGAGAACCCGGATGGTGGTCCCGGCATAAGGCTTGGCAGCCTCGGCATAACTCCATTGCTGCGCCTGCAATGCAGCGCTGTAACAGAATGCGGTTGCCGTGGCGATCAGCCCGGCGAGCATGGCTTTACTCTTGGCTTTGTGCATAGTCATTGCGGTCATGCCTCATCGTGAATGGTGGTAGGCTCGGATAGGTTCTTGTTATGCATGGGTGCCGCGGCGTCCTGTATCAGCGCGCCACTGTCGTGGTCGAACAGCAGTACATGCTCGACCGGCACGCCGATCTGCACACTGCTGCCCACGGTTCCTTGAAAACCCGCCGGCATCTTGGCCTTCACGTGCACCCCGTTGACCTCCACGGTCACCAGGGTGTACTTGCCGAACGGTTCGACGGTATAGATCTCGCCCTGCAGGCGGTTCGGCGCAGCGCCGTCATCCAGCCGGGTATGCAAGGGCGGAAAGCCGATGGTCAGACGCAGTTGGCCACTGGCCTTGAGGCGTGCGAGGCGTGCAAGGAAAGCGTCACTGACCTGCATACGCGTGCCGTTGCACAGCACTTTCAGGCCATCAAGTTCCTGCTTGAGCCAAACCTCGACCAGATTCATCGCCGGATCGCCGAGCAGGCGCGCAATGCTGGTATTGGCCGGCGCGGCATACACCTGGCGCGAACTGCCAATCTGCTGAACCTTGCCGTCAATCAGCATGATCACCCGGTCGGCGACCGCCATGCCCTCCAGCGTATCCGGCGTCAGCCATAGCGTGGCCTGATCCAGTGCCCGCTGGCGGCGGGTAATTTCGCCACGCAGACGGTGGCGCAACTTGGCATCCAGATGACCGATGGGCTCATCGAGAATGAACAGACTAGGGCTCTGCACCAGCGTGCGGCACAGTGCGACCCGCTGACGTTGGCCACCGGACAGCTCGGACGGACGCCGCCCGGCAAGATGGGCGATGTCCATCATTTTCAGCATGCCTTCGACCCGCGAACTGATCTCGGCGGTGCTAAACAGACCTCGGTGGGATGGAGCCTTGAGCGGCGAGGCCACATTGGCGAATACATCCAGCGTTGGGTACAGCGCCAGCGACTCGAACATGTGCGCCACACGGCGTTTCTGCGCCGGCTGCTCAGACAGCAGCGTGCTGCCCAGATGAATGGCCCCCTCGTCCGGCACATCCAGACCGCTGATCAGGCGCCCCAGCGTGGATTTACCTGCTCCCGAAGGGCCACAAACCGCAATCACCTCCCCCGGTTCGGCAACGAAGGACACCTCTGCCAACGCCTGAACCTCACCAAAGTGTTTGCTCACCGCCTCAAGGCGCAGCGGCTCACCGCGCTGCAGGGATGAAATGTGCACAGTGTTCGACTTCATGGTGTCTCCAGCAGCATGTTGCGACCCGACTCTTTGCAGAAGTAATGGAAATGCTCGGGCTCGAGACCCACCTGCAGGCTGTCGCCCTCTGCCAGCAGCAGCGGCGCTGGCGCTTCGGCAACTATTCGTCCGATAGCGGTATCGATGGTCACCACATCGGAGTCACCACCCGGCTCATGGGCGTAGACCTTGCCATCCAGAAGCAGGGAAGCCTGAGAAGGGTTGATCAATACCCGCTCAGGACGGATACCGATCACCAGGGCAGCGCCCGTATCCCGGCGTTGCAAGGCATCCAGTACCTGGTCACCGGCAGCGAAGCGGCAGTTTTCGGCGAACTGCACCCGTGACTGCCCGAACAGCTCTCCGCCATAGTTGGCATCCAGCAGGTTCATCGGCGGCTCACCAATAAAACTGGCCACAAAGATATTGGCCGGACAGTTGTAGATCGCCGTGGGTGTATCCACCTGCTGCAGAACGCCGCGATCCATCACCGCAATGCGATCAGCCATCGAGATCGCCTCGTTCTGGTCATGGGTCACCAGCACCGAGGTCAGTTTCGAGGTTTGCTGCAGCCGTTTGATCTCGGTGCGCAGTTGCACCTTCTGGTCGCTGTCCAGATGGCTCAGAGGTTCATCGAACATGATCAGGTCGGGCTCACGTACCAGCGCCCGACCAATCGACACCCGCTGCTGCGCGCCACCACTGAGTTGCTGGACCTTCTCGCCGCTGATGTCTCGCAGCGCCAGAAGTTTCAAAACCCGCTCGACTCGCTCGCTGATCTCGGCCCGGGGCATGCCACGGATCGACAGTGGGAAGGCAATGTTGTCGAACACCGACAGGTGCGGATACAACGCATAGTCTTCAAACACCATCGCCACATTGCGGCTGGCAGTATCCAGATCCGACACGTCCACATCATCGAAGAAGATCGCACCGTCGCTGATCGATTCGATCCCGGCGATCATCTTCAGCGTGGTCGACTTGCCACAACCCGACGGCCCGAGCAGAGCCAGCATCTCCCCACGGTTGCACACCAGGTCTATACCGGGAATGGCCAGCGTGGCGCCATCATAGGACTTGGTCACCCTCTCAAGTCTGACTTCTTTCATCAATCAGCCTCTAAATCACGGAAACGGGGCATACCCCAAATAACATCGATAAACACACAGCAAGAAAAGTACCAGTTATTTTTTATCTTTAATTTTCAACAACTTAATAAAAAATAATATTGCATAAATAAAAATATAAGAGGTCTACCACCTATATTTTCATCCCAAAAAAATGCGGCATACCTCCTAATGCACCGAAGCAGTGCCATTCACACAGAGTGCGAAAGAAATCAGAGGGAAACCGCAAACCACCCCGGCAGCCCTCACGGGCGCCGGTCAACAACTGCCTTACAAACCGTTATCAGCCCTGAGCATGTCTGCCGCACGCTGGCCAATCAGTACACAGGGCGCCATAGTGTTGCCGGTGGTGATATCCGGCATGATCGAGCCATCGGCTATGCGCAGCCCTTCAATGCCATAAACGCGCAAGCGTCCATCGACCACGGACATCTCGTCGGTACCCATCTTTGCCGTGCAGGTCTGGTGAAAATAGGTACCAGCGGCATTGCGCAGGAAGTCGAGCATGTCGGTCCCATTCAGCGGACCAGGCATCAGCTCGCGTTTGACGAAGGGGCGCAACGCCTGTGAATTGCCCAGCTCACGGCAGATTTCGATGCCCTTGAGCAGCGCCTTGACGTCCCGCTCATCACTGAGGAAGTTGGCCTCGACCCGCACCGGGTCGCTGAAGCGGTTACCGCTGAGCAGCACCTGCCCCCGGCTGTGCGGGCGCACCAGTCCCGGCGCCAGGGTCCAGGCCAGGCTGGGATCAACCGGCAGGCGGTATTGCGGGCGGGTAATCTCGCTGCCGAAGGCGCACTCTTCCAGCATCGGCTGCAAATCCGGGGTGGGCAGCGATGGATCACTCTTGGCAAAAAAGGTGAATTCCGCCGAGTTATTGCGCGGCGGCTGTGGCTCCGGATACTCCCAGCAGCATCCGGCAACCAGGATGTGATCCTGAAAGTTGCGGCCAACACCCGGCAGGTGCTGCACCAGATCGATGCCATGGCCAGCCAGCGACTGCGCATCACCAATGCCCGAGAGCATCAGCACCTTGGGAGTATTGATTGCCCCCAGCGACAGCACCACCTCATGCCGGGCAGCAATCTCGATCTGCTCGCCATTACGCCGCAGGCGTACACCACTGGCCCGTCGACCCTGCAACAGCACCTGCTCGACGCAGGCATCCAGCATCACGGTCAGATTCGGCTGCGCCATGCGCGGACGAATATAGGCAGTGGCTACCGATACCCGTTCACTGTCACCCACAACCGGCACATTGGGTATACCTGCTGCACCGGGCCCCTCCACCGCAGCGCCGTTGAGATCATCCACCGCACGAATGCCCAGGCTGTCTGCCGCATCACGCAACGCCAGCGCCACCGGATTGGGATTGACCGGATGGGTCAGGTAAAAAGGCCCCTCGGTCCCCCGGCGCGTCTCATCCGCCGGCCCGACCCAGCGCTCGATACGCTTGTACACCTCAAGAACCGACTGGTAGCTCCAGCCCTGATCATCCGCTGCACTGGCCCAGCTATCGAAATCATTGCGATGCCCGCGTGCCCAGACCAGACCATTGACGCTACTGCCACCGCCCAGCACCTTGCCCATCGGCAACGGCGGCGAACGCCCGTTGAGTGCCGCGCAGGGCTCGGAGCGAAACTGCCAGTCACGCTCACTGCCGATGTTCTGCATCCATATCCGCGCATCACGGGCCTGCTCGACCCGCTCATCACCACCAGCTTCGATCAGCAGCACGCTGACATCAGGATTTTCCGCCAACTGGCTGGCCACTACGCCACCCGATGCGCCACTTCCACACACAATAAAATCGTATACCTGCTCAGCCATGACTCCTCCCGCTGGCGAATGAACCAGGCCGGAGCACCTTTACGGATCTCCGGAGCTGCTGTTGGCTTAAGCAAAGGACATGCCAGAACATCTGCCCAGCAGCATCGGCCAGCAGGCATCACGGCTGCACCGGCACTCTCACCGCCCAGCCACGGCCATCGCAGCGCAGATCACGCCCAGATAATGCGCAAAAATATGGGGTATGCCCCATACATGGCCAAATAAAAATCGCTATCGGCAGAAAATACGCGGTTTTCAGGGATGGTACGTTTCCTGCTTCTTTTACCAAGAGGATCAACAAACCCATCAGACATAGAGAGCAAAAGCCATGCACAATGTCGCAGAGATTAGCCAGACCAAGAGCCGCATACGGCCGTTCTACATCAACGGTGAGTGGCGCGAAGGCAGCAGCGCAGAAGTCGACAACAACTACAACCCAGCCACCGGCAAGGTCTGTGCTGTAGTCGCTCAGGCCAGTGCAGAAGACGTGGATGAGGCCATCAGCGCCGCCCACGCCGCACGCCATGGCTGGGCGAAACTGCTGGTCAGCGAGCGCGAAGCCATTCTGCTCAAGGCCGCCGACCTGATTGCCGAGCGCGCCGACGAAATACGCGACATCATCATCGAAGAAACCGGCTCCACCCTGCTCAAGGCACCCTGGGAAGTCGGCTATGCCATCGACTGCCTGCGCTCCGCCGCCGCCTGGACCCGTCAGGCCCACGGTGAAACCTTCCCGACCTGTTCACCCGGCCAGATCGGCATGACCGTGCGCCAGCCGCTGGGCGTGATCGCCGGCATCGCCCCGTTCAACTCACCACTGCTGCTGTCGATGAAGAAAGTCGCCTTTGCCTTGGCCACCGGTAATACCTTCATCCTCAAGCCATCCGAGTTCGCACCACTGACCGGCCTGGCTCTGGCTGAAATCTTCGAGGCCGCTGGTGTGCCCAAAGGCGTGTTCAACGTGGTACCCGGCTCCGCTGACAATGTAGGTAAGCGGCTGGTTGCCGACCCCCGCGTGCGGATGATCACCTTCACAGGCTCCGAACGGGTCGGCAAACTGCTGGCCGCAGAATGTGGCAAGCATATGAAGAAGGTAACCCTGGAGCTGGGCGGCAAAAGCCCGTTGGTCGTGCTCGACGATGCTGACCTGCAATACGCCGTCGACGCTGCCGCCTTCGGCATCTTCTACCACCAGGGCCAGGTATGCATGGCCAACTCACGGATCATCGTCGAGCAGGGCATCTATCAGCGCTTCTGTGAAGCCTTCGTGGAAAAGGCCAAGGGCGTAGTGGTTGGCGACCCGCGCCACCCGGACACGGTGGTCGGTCCATTGATCCGCCCGGAACAGTGCCAGTTCATTGCCGGCCAGATCAGCGAGGCGCTGGACAAGGGTGCCAGCCTGCTGTGCGGCGGCACCTATGAAGGCAGCTTCTTCCAGCCAACGGTGCTGATCGGCGTCACGCCGGACATGCGCATCTACGGTGAAGAGTCATTCGGCCCGGTTACTTCGATCTACTGCGCCCGCGACTTTGATCACGCGGTGGAACTGGCCAACGATACCCACTACGGGCTGTCTTCGGCGATTGTCACCAATGACCTGCAAAAGGCCATGGCGTTCTCCGAACAGTCCAACGCCGGCATGATTCACATCAACGACACCACCATCTCCGATGAGCCGCACATCACCTTCGGCGGCACCGGCGACAGCGGATTCGGGCGCGAAGGCGGACGTGCATCGATGGAAGAAATGACCGAGGTGAAATGGGTCACCATCCAGACCGGCAAGCGCGAATTTCCGTTCTGAATGCAGCAGGCAGGTGAGCCGAATACCGCGCGGAGATGGCAGCCGGGGAATCCGCCACCCTACCTCAGACCGTCGGCGCACAAGGATGTGCGCCGTCGAGCCCCATGGATGGCTTGTAGCGTGTCTGAGGTAGGGTGGCGGATTCCCCGGCCAACACCGATTTCTCCATCTACAAGCTATCCAGACAATCGCACCCTACCAGGCCGCCACTGCCCCATCACTGCGAGGATCATGCCCACCTTCAAGCAACCCGGAAGGATGCCGCAGGATCGCACCGGCATGGCCCATGCTTTCATCGTAATCAGCCAGTACCTCGACCTCATGACCCATGGCCCTGAGCGTATCAACCGTCTGCGGTGAGAAGCGCGCCTCCAGTTTCAGCGTTTCACTCGGGTTGCCCCAGGTGCGGCCCAACAACCAGCGTGGGGCATCGATCGCCGCCAGCGGGTTCATGCCAAAGCTCGCCACCCGGCTGAACACCGCGCTTTGCGACTGCGGCTGGCCATCGCCACCCATGTTGCCGTAAACCATAGTGCGTCCGTCGCTGAAGCGCGCCAGAGCCGGGTTCAGTGTGTGGAACGGCTTGCGGCCGGGCGTGTAGGGGTTGCGCGCCTGCGGGTCCAGGGCAAAGCTGCAGCCCCGGTTCTGCCAGTTCACGCCGCTTCCCGGCAGTACAATACCGCTGCCAAACTCATGGTAGACACTCTGGATAAAGCTGACCGCGACGCCCTGCTCATCAATCACGCCCATCCAGATGGTGTCCGCCGGCCCCATGCCCTTGCCCCAGGGTGCCGCACGCTGCGGGTCGATATCTGCCGCCAGCTTCGCCAGCACCTCAGGCTCAAGCAAGCTCTGCGGGTCAATGCTCATGTACGCCGGATCGGTAATCTCCCGGTCACGCACGGCAAACGCCTGCTTGGTTGCTTCCACGCAGGCATGCACGAAGGGCGCACCCAATGGGTCCATATCCGGTGTCAGCAGATGGTCCAGTTGCCCTAGGATCATCAGCGACACCAAGCCCTGAGTGGGCGGCGGGAAGTTGTACAACTGGCCCAGCGAGTGCTGCATGACCAGGGGTTTGCGCAACTGCGCCTGATGAGCCTCAAGATCACCCAGGCGCAGCGGGCTACCAGCCTGCTCCAGTTCAGCGGCCAGCGTACGCGCCAGATCGCCACGGTAGAAATCTTCGATGCCACTGCGCGCCAGATGCTCCAGCGTATCGGCCAGCTTGGGCAGAGTGAAGCGCTCACCAGCCTGCGGCACCACGCCACCCGGCAGGAAAGTCTCGGCAAAACCGGCAATACCTTGCAGTTCCTCTTGTTTTGCTGCGGTACACAAGCTCTGGCTACGCGTGACAGAAATGCCGCGGCGGGCATAGTCGATGGCATCGGCCAGCAGCCGTGATAACGGCAACTTGCCGGACAACTCGGCCTGCGACCACTGCTGAGCCAATTGCCAACCCGACAGCGTGCCAGCCACCGTATTGGCCGCCAGCCCGCCACGAAACGGAATACTCGACAGACCCTGACTGCGATAGTCCTCCAGGGTAATGCCCTGCGCCGAGGCACCACAGCCATCGACTGCCACCGGATCATGCCCGGGCCGCGAAATCAGCCAGAAACCATCCCCACCAATACTGTTCATGTGCGGATAAACCACGGCAATGGTCGCGGCTGCGGCGATCATCGCCTCAACAGCATTGCCGCCTTCGCGCATGACCGCCATGGCACTCTGTGCCGCCAGGGAGTGGGGAGCAACCGCCATGGCGCGGGAACCACGGCTGGGATTGGGAACGAACGCCATAATCTTGTTTTCCATTTCAACGGGATTGAGAACAACGGTACAACCGGGCAGCCAGGCCCATGACCTGCTCGTCAGCAAAGCGTGGTCCGAGCAGCGACAGACCTACGGGTGCACCGTCAATACGAATCCAGGGCCAGACTACCTGTGGCAGTCCAGCCAGACCGGCCATGCACAGCAGGCGCTGGGAGCGCGCACGGGTGTCCTGCACCTGCTCGGGCAGCGCATCCAGACGTGGCGCCGATCCCGGCACCGGTGGCAGTAGCATGTACCCATCTGTACCAAGCAGGCCTGTCAGGCATTGCTGGGCCTGCACCCGCCGAGCCGAAGCCTGCGCCACCTGCTCCACCGACACCTTGGCGGCCAGTTGCAGACGGCTCTCGACATCGGCACCGAACACCGCCCCAGCCTGCTCAAACCAGCGGCCATGCTGCTGCCAGACTTCCGCCGCCTGCAATACGCGCAACGCATCGGCCCAGTCTTCCAGCGCCAGCCTGCCGCCAGGAATATGCTCAACCTGAACGTCAGTGTGTTTCAGCCAGTCGGCAAAGGCCAACCGTACCGGATCATCCAGCATGGCCAGCACATCATCGCAGACCAGCAGCCTGCCAGCAGGCAGTTCAACAGCAACGCGGCTATGCAGCAGTTGCTCAAGACCAGCGCTCAACACCTCGGGGCTGCGGGCAAACCAGCCAACGGTATCGAAGCTGTGGGCCAGCGTGAAACAGCCCTGGGCAGCCACCCGGCCATGACTTGGGCGCACGCCCCAGACGCCACAGTAACTGGCCGGCAACCTGACCGAGCCGCCGCAATCGGTACCCAGCGCCAGATCGGCATGACCGGCTGCCACGGCCACCACTGAACCGGAGGACGAGCCCCCCGGTAGTCGATCCGGGGCAGCCGGATTGCGCGGCGTGCCGTAGTGCACGTTGATACCGGCCAGGCTGTAGGTCAGCTCATCGGTAACTGTTTTACCGACCCATTCAGCCCCGGCGTCCAGCAACCATTGCACTGCCTGTGCGCTCTCTGTCCGGCCACCGGCTGCTCTGCCAGCCAGGCCGGGTTACCAGCGCCACAGCGCATGCCCTCTACCTGAAATACATCCTTGACCGCCAGCCTTAGTCCCTTGAGTGGCCCATCGACCAGCGCATTGCTTCCGGGCCGGCGGGCAAATCCGTCAGCGACAAAGGCGCCATCATGGCCCGCCTGCAACAGAGAGTTCATGGCGTTGCCCAACTGACATGCGCAGCAACGATCCGCCAGGCACCATCAACCCGTACCCAGCTCTGGGTCTGGCGCCCCAGGCGGGCCACACCGGGGCGTTGAAAAACGATATTGGCCACGGCAAAGTCCTCGCCAAAGGTGGTTACCGAACGCTCCAGCACATGCCTGGCCAACTGACCGCTGTCAGCCCGCACACGGCGGAAGGCAGTAATTGCAGCATGCCCGTACAGGTGCTCGCTGGCACCATAGCGCAAGGTGTGTGGGCTATTCCAGAACAGCCGGTCCAGTTCATCCAGATGATTACCGGTCAGCGCCCGCTCATAGTCATCTACCGCCTGATTGAGCTGCACCAGCACCTGCGGCGCATTGACCTGTGGCGACTCGGCCCCGCCTTCGGCAAATAACGCAGGGTCGGTCAGACATACACCACGCCCAAGCAGGCCCTGTTCACCAGCCTCATCCAGCATTGCCAGCGCTACCAGTGGTGGACACGCCTGCTGACTGGCAAGCGCTGCATCCAACCCGGTACGCAGACCAAATCCGGCAAACGCCGGATGCTGGCCACGCAGGCAATCCATATTCGGCTGCCAGCCCGGCGGCAACCAGGGAGACATCAGCTCAGCAATCGCCTGCGCATGCCCCCAGGCCTGGGCACCGAAACCGGCAGCATCGATCACCCCACTATCACCCAGCATCGGCGCGGCCAACGTATCACCCTCGCGCAGACGTGGCCCATCCGGGCGGCGCGCGGCGCGGGTCAGCCAGTGCTGCGGCGCACCGGACAGCCGAATACCCACTTCCTGGCCATTGCCCGACAGACCAATGACCAGTTGATCCGCACCACAGCCAATACTGGCCCGCAACATCAAGTGGCAGGCAGCCATCCACAGCGGCAGAAAGAACAGTGGAGCACTCTGCAGTACCTCAGCCACCTGCGCCGGCAGGTCCTGCTGCGCCAACCGATCCAGCAGCGCCAGCGTCGCTCCACTGGTCTGCGCATGCAGATCATCCCCGGCCAGCAGTCCCGCCTGCGCCAGCGGAATCAGCTCGATCCCGTCGGTAGGCAGGCATTGCCCAAAGGCCACCGCCAACTGCTCGTCGCGAAAGCGCAGACGTTCAAGGACTGCCGGGTCAGCGCTGCCAAAGCGAATCTGCGGCCCGCTGCCACTGGGCAGCAATGACCAGCAGCGGCCACTGCCCTCGGCATCCACCACTTCAACCAGAGGCGTTGAGGGGGAAATCACCGCCGCCAGCGGTGTCACCACATCGCATTCCTGAGCCGGGTGCAGGCGCACTCGGCCATCCAGAATCATTTTCCGTGCACTGCCCAGATCCTCTGCCCACCCCTCATGCACGCAGCACAGGGCTGCCGAGGCAAGGATCGGCGCACTAGGTCGTATCGGGTTGGCAAACGGCGGACCAGCATGCAGCAGACAATGCCGGCCCAGCCCAACCGCCTCGGCAGCCGTAACGACCCCGCTCCACACCGGACGCACTGCGTACACGCATTGCAGTGCGCGCTCAATGTTGTCCGCCTGTATGACTGCTGCCGTCATTGCCTTACTCCTGTGCCGTTCATCTCACAGAGGATGGGGAACCGGCAGGATCTCCGCCGTTGCATCAAAGCGCCGGCCAGCCCGCAGGCAGAACAACGGCTGCAGCATGCGTTTGGCAACCACTTCAGTTCCTTCGTTATCGCGTAGCAACCATTGGCCTGCCTCATCCGACAGCACTGTGATATCCGCCTCACGGCCAACACCAAGCGAGCCAAGGGTATCGGACATACCCAGCAGCCTCGCAGCATTGCTGGTAGCCATCGGAATCACCTGCTCCAGCTTAAGGCCCAAAGCCATCAGACTGACCATTGCCGAGACAAGACTGAAACGTGAGGTGCCGGTGAACAGGTGTTCTTCATCCGGATGCTCGTCTTCCTCCGGCACACCGGCAGGTGCCAGTACCGAGGTGTTGTAGCCATGCATGTCGGCGCCCAGGGTATCCGGCACCACGCCCGCCTCAAGCACCTTGGCGGCCATCTTGTAGCTGAAATGCGAACCATGCCCGACATCCACCTTCAGACCCCGCGCCAAGGCCTCGCTGACCAGCGGATGCACCTCACCGTCAAGGGATACGAAACCGCCAGGGTGACGGCTGAAGGGATGCGCCAGCACATCGCCGGGCTTGAGCAGATCAAGGACCGCCGGGAAGATGCTGTCCGGGTCTACCTTGCGACCGCCGGACTCGGGCTCCGGCCACAGCTGGCCGAAATGGATGTACAACGGCAGGCCGGTCTGCTCACCAACCTGAGCAGCCTTTTTCATCACATCCAGCCCCCAGCGGGCAAAGCCGCCCAGCTCGGCATGCGCCTTGATACCCTTGACGATATCGCTGTTGGCCAGAGCCGATTTCACCGTGGCGCTCACATCCGAGCACTCGGGGCGGTACAACTCAGGATAGAAATGCCCTTCCAGCCCGCCTACCAGATAGGCAGAGATGAAGGAGATCACCCGGCTGTGCGAGGTATTGATCACATAGTTGCGAAAGCCCGGCAGGGTAATGCAACTGGCACCACCCTGATCGACCAGCGTGGTAACACCGGAATGCACACCGCACAGGTCGGGGTTCAGGCCAAAACGACCGGTTACGTACTGGTAGATATGCCCGTGCGTATCGATCAGCCCAGGCACCACCAGCCGTCCCGTACAATCGGTCAGCTCAGCACCAGCCGCCTGTGGCGTACCCAGCAGTTGACCCACTGCAGCAATGCGCCCGTCACGCACCAGTACATCCTGTACCGCGTCTATCGAGTTGGCCGGGTCAATTACCCGCCCGCCATGCAGAAGAGTCGTCTTCATCGAACATTCCCACCTTTAAATTCAGCGTTGATCAGTTCAGAAGCCCAGCCCAGACACAGAAAGAGGTATACCACCTATACTGGCCAGCACTTCCCCGGCAGTAAGCCATCTCAATGAGCTGGCACTACCTGCAATTTCGTTCGATCAGATATCCAGCAGCAAGCGCGGCGAAGCGCTACTGGAGCAGCAGATCATCATGGTGCAGCGCCGAGCATGTTCGTCAGCCGAGTACACCGTATCGCCGTGCACAGGCTTGCCATCCAGCACCTTGACTTCACAGGCACCGCAAACGCCCTGCTCGCAGGAATACAGCACGTCCTCACCAGCCTCCACCAGTACATTGAGGATGGTTTCCCCTGGCGGGATAAGGTATTCACGCCCGGATCTGGCCAGCGCCACGGTGAAGGCGCCTTCGGCCAGTACCGGCCCGTCGGAGCTGAAGCGCTCTACATGCAAACGGCTACCCAGTTGCCCTTCAGCTTCCATCTGGTCCAGCATCGGCGCCGGGCCGCAGGCATACACCTGGGTATCGGCTGGCAGCCCACGCAGCAACTCGACCACCCCTGCGTCCGAGCTGTTGGCCACAGCATGATGCAGGGTTACCAGCGGATCAGCAGCCAGCTCACGCTGGAACAATGCATGCTCGGGCGAGCGGCTCCAGTAATGCAGATGCACACTGCGGCCAGCCTGCTGCAGGGCACGCAGCATGGAGTAGATCGGCGTGATGCCAATCCCTCCGGCCACCAGACAAACCGGCGCCTCACCCGCAGCCAGAGGAAAGTGATTGCGCGGTTCACTGACCTCTATCACTTGCCCAACCCGTGCCTGCTCATGCAACCAGCGCGAGCCACCACGGCCAGACGCTTCATGCTTGACCCCGACGACATAGCGCTCGGCATTGCACAGCGGCGTGATCAGCGAATATTGGCGGATCAGCCCGGCGGGCAAATGCAGGTCCAGATGCGCACCGGCCTCGACTGCGGCCAGCGGCTGACCATCCAGCGGTACCAGTTCGTACAACAGGATATCCTGCGCACCATAACGGATGGCGTTCAGGCGCATCGCCCGCAGGCCCGGTTCAGACAGTGCCATAGCTCACACCCATGTTGCGCAACCACATACGATACTTCTGTCCGAGCAGGTCAGTGCGGTGATGCAGCTCCATGCGCAAATCGACCGGAATACGCTCAGGGCGCTGGGTATCGACAATCTCGCTGTCCTGGGCATAGACCAGATCCTGACGGCGACGCACATCGGCATCACTGGGCTGCGGCGAGAAATTCATGGCGCAGCAGATCCGCACGATACTGCGGGTCTCACTGACCTGCTGTACGGTCAGGAAGGTGCAGAAACGATCATCCGGGCTACCTTCCGAGGCACGCTCCGGATCGCTGATGATCAGGCGTTTCTTGAAGTAAGCCACCAGCGGACGCAGGCACTTGTATGCGTAGAACGCCGTTACCGGCACTTCACGCGGGTCGCCGTAGGGCTGAGTGACCTGAACTTCCGATGAAGACAGGATGCCGTTCTCTTCGTAAACATCGTAGGCGCCGATCGGGTCCGGCTGATCCATGATGCCGTTGACCCCGGCATGCACGAAGGGAAAGTGTGTCGGGTCAATAAAGTTTTCCACCGCACGATAACCGGACTTGAACTCGTAGGGACCGCAAACCACTTTCTTGTAGCTGGGATCATCCCACTCGGGAAACTCGGGAATATCCTGAGCCGGCTCACCCATGCAGGCCCAGATGAAACCATAGGCCTCCTTGACGTGATGGGGAATCGCCTTGGCTTTCTTCATCGGTTTTTCATTCGGCGATGCCGGCATCAGCACGCACTGGGCAGTACCGTCATAGTTCCAGCCATGATAGGGGCATACCACCCGGTCGCTCTGGATAAAGCCCTTGGAAAGCCGAGCACCACGATGGATGCACAGATCCTCCCAGACGTAGGCCTGCCCCTCTGAATCACGCCAGATCACCAGATCACGGTCAAACAGGGTAGCCGGTACCAGCTTGCCAGGAACCACCTCCTCGGAAGTGGCAACCACATGCCAGTCATTAAGCAAGGCGTCCTCTAGGGGCTTGTCCGCCTGATTGATATTGTCTCTGCAGTTCATTAGAGCATCACCTTTGTCTAAGCTAATCGGATCACTCTGGTCGCGCCGCCCGCAAGGCACAAAAGCAACCAGGTGTATACTGACAAAAGCAAGGAGCATGCCACTCACAGGCAAATTAAGTGGCATACCACATTTATTGATATGCCGCGGTGTCTGCTATCGCCCACCACCCCTTTGCTGACCCGGGCGCGGACTTGAACTGCCATACAATGGAGCAAACATATGTGGCATGCCCCTTATTTGGGCAAAGCACGGATCAATCTGGCTGGTCCGGCAAACTGGCTGGATGGTAATGCAAAGACAACAGATCGGGGCGAGCATAGCTACCGTTGACGTCGATCACTGCCTTGCACAGCTTCACCACCCTGGCTTCACAATCTGCATAGAGGATCGCATCACCGTGCACCGGCCCGGCTATTGGTACGCCTGCTGGCGAGATCACCATGCTGCCACCGCGGGCGTACTCGATATTCAGCGAGTCGCGCATGGGGAAGTCAGCCGGAATATCCACCTCATCCAGATACCCCATCGCCAGCAGTACAAAACTGCCGGACTCGACCGCATGCGCCCGCGCCGACGCGTAACCCGGGAAGAACTCGCCAGTCTTGTCTTCCACCTCCAGCTTGGGCCCGTTCCATAGGTCAAAGGCACCGGGGTAGACGGCAATATGAAAGTCCTCACCCTGCTCGATCATCCGCGCGCGCACCAGCGTCATGGTGTGCTCGCTGCAGATCAGCCCACCAATACGGCCAATCTCGGTCGGCCAGCTATACAGATCATCCCCGGCCCCGGAGCCCCAGAATGCAGCCTCGACGAAGGTGGGCCGCAGCTTGCGATGCTTGCCCAGCAACCGGCCATCGCTGCCGATATACAGCAGAGTGTTGTACAGCGTGTGCTTGCCGGGCCGCTCGTCAATTTCGTTGCAGCCAATCACCACAATCGCGCCAGCCTGCGCCGCCGCATCAGCAACCTTCTGGAACAGCTCACCCGGCACATGCAGTGCATTGTCATAAAAGGTTTCGCGCATCTGCGCCCAGGGCTCGGACTGCGAATTCCAGCCCTCATCCCAATAGGGATAGCCAGACAGCCAGGTCTCGCTGAAGACGATCAGCTCGGCCCCCTCAGACGCCGCCTCGGCAATCTTCAGGCAGGCCTTGTCGACGCTACGCTGCAAATCCATGAATACCGGCGCAGTTTGAATGATGGCAACCCTGACCCGATCCCGACCTGCAAATATCTTGCTTTGTGCATTCACCTGTAGATTCCCCCTCAATGGTGGTCAATTCGAGTGGGCATAGAAAATGCAGTCATCTATGACCCGCCCAGGCACTTGCACATGCCATGCCAGAGCGGCATGCATGCCCTACAAGCTGGCCAGTTACTGGCTAGGCAGAACACCCATAGGGTATACTCTGAAAACCCATTCACAACAGGTGGTTGCCATTCACCCCATGCCGTCCGATCAGATCAAACACCAACTCGATGCGGCCATCCGCCGTTCCCCGCTCCTGGCCCGTCCGGGCTTTCTTATTCGTCGCCTGCACCAGATCCACTGCGGTCTGTTTCTGGATGAAACCCAAGGCCACGATGTCACCCCGGTGCAGTACAGCCTGCTGACCACCCTGTCGATGCTCGGGGAAACCGACCAGATTACCCTGGCCCATGAAATTGGACTGGAGCGCACCAGCGTGGCCGAAGTGATCGCCCGGCTGGAGGCGCGCGGACTGGTCCTGCGCAAGCAGAGCAATCAGGATCGCCGGGTCAAGCTGGTGCGCCTGAGCCGCAAGGGCGTGTATCTGCTGAAAAAGCTTGAGGACAAGGTCCAGCGCGCACATGAGCGGACCATCGAGATGATTCCCGAGGATCAGCGCGAACTCTTCGTTCTGCAACTGATCCGCCTGGTCGAGGCAAACAACGATGTGGGCAGTGCGCCCTTCAAGCTGGCGGTGCCCAAAGAGCGCCACACGGAAAGCGGCGTACGCGCCGGCAAGGCCGAGCGAGCAGAACCCTGAGGCAGGTTATTTAGGCGGCTGGGCGACGATCTCTTCCATCTTCAGCCCGGTCAGGCCGTGGATGGTACGCCACAGATAGAACAGGATCAGCATCATCATGATCATCGAGGGAATAGCGATCATCGGATAGCTGACCAGCGTCATACGTCCCAGCTCTTCATTGAACGCCGCAGTACCCGCCGGGCTGACCACGATCCACTTGGCCAGCACATAGTTCATGAACGACGAGAAGAAGAAAGTGCCGGCCAGAAAATAGGTCGCACGCAGCGGGCGCAACTCGAAGATATCCACCAGTCCACGCTCTTCCAGACGCTCGTGCACCCGCTGCACATTCAGTACCTTGTCGTTGTACAGCAAGGTACAGATCAGTGGATAGCGCGCGCGCGTAGACACCAGCACGGCAATGCCGATCAGTCCGGGCACCGCCGCTTCCTTGATGGCCAGCCACTGAGGGTCAAGCTTGAGCAAACCGATGCCTCCGGTCAGCAGTACGCTGACCACGCCGAGAATGGCGATGAAGTTGAATTTACGGTAGCGCAACAGCTCGAACAGGCCCCAGCAAACTGGAAAGGCCAGCGCCAGAAGCAGCGCCTGAGTCGCCCCGAGATCGTCCTCGCCACTGAACTTCATCAGGATCACCGAAGGGATCAGGATGCTGACCAGCAGGTCGATCATTGGCCGGGGTTTGTGCTGAGGTATGCTGGAGGTCTGGGTCATTACTGAAGGCTGCATAAGGATCGGGGCAGACATCATACACGCAGCAGCCCCGCTGTCCCCACCCTTCGTCAGATGAAAGTCATACCTGATATATCCACCATGCCAAGGGGTGGCGCAAGGTCTGGCAGCCATCCCCTGCGCCAAGGCTGATATCAGGTTCAGGCGCAGGCCTGACTGCGCTGACGCTCCTCTTCGACCAGTTCCTTCTTCGACAGTTTGCCGACAGGTGTCTTCGGCAGCGCATCACGAATATCCATCGCTGCCAGGCGCTCATGCTTGCCCAGCCGGGTCGAAAGGAAATCCTGTAACGTGGCGAAGTCGAATGCCTCGGCACCGGCCTTGAGCTTGATGAAAGCCTTGGGTGCCTGCCCCCGGTAGGCATCTTCGATACCGATCACCGACACCTCTTCAACCGAGGGGTGCTCGTAGATCGCCTCTTCGATCATCCGGGGATACACGTTATAGCCACTGCACAGGATCATGTCCTTGGTGCGGTCGACGATATACACCCAGCCATCTTCATCCATGTAACCGACATCGCCGGTACGCAGAAACCCATCGGCCGTCATCGACTCGGCGGTGGCATCGTCACGTTTCCAGTAGCCGGCGGTGATATTCGGCCCGGCAATGCATACCTCACCGCGCTCACCCGGAGCCAGTTCCTCGTCACTGCCATCCAGTGCCAGGATGCGAATCCGACAACCCGGCACCGGCAAGCCACAGGAGCCCGGATGCGGCTCGGCATCCTTGGGCGTGAAGGTGCCGGTGGTAGTGGTCTCGGTCATACCCCAGCCCTCACGCAGGGCACAGCCAGCCACCTGCTGATAACGCTGCTGAACATCCAGCGGCAGCGGAGCGCCGCCGGAATTGCACATTTTCAACGAGGTCAGGTCCAGCTCCGGCGTCAGCGGATGCGCCAGCAGCCCGATAAACATGGTCGGCACGCCGGGGAAGGTGGTTATACGGTTGTCGTGAATTTCACGCAGAACGCTTTCAGCATCAAAACGCGGATGCAGGTAGATTTCCGCAGCGCTTCGCCCCGGGACAGTTTCGAGTCAGCGTAGACCGCAGCAGCCTTCACACCCTGCTGACAAAAATACTGGGCCATGAAATCCGCATGGCGAGTAGAGATGCAAAACCCTAAGGTTCTCTTCTGCGCTCTGAGTCGCCAGGTTGCCAGTGCATGGCGCGCCCGCCCTAGTGTGGCCAATTTATTGGCAAGCAACTCAGGATCGAATCGTCCATTACGCCAAGGAATGCTCTGATAATCGACATCTTCATCAAAGATGCCGTAGTAATGGAAGGGCACCAGCAGCTTAGCGGAGACACCCGCAAACAGATTCCGCTCAAATACGAGGTTGCCATCGACAATGCGAGGATATTGGCGCTATCTGTGCGATCCGGCGTTGCCGTCAGCCCTAACAAAAATGAAGGGACAAAGTAGTTCAACAGGCGATGGTAGGTAGGCGCGGCGGCATGGTGAAACTCATCTATAACGATGTAATCGAAGTGCTGCGGCTTAAAACGTTCCAAGTGCTCAGTCTTGCCCAAGGTCTGGACGGAGGCGCAGAGAATATCGACCTGGGTATCGCGCTGCTGTCCACGATAAAACCCGATGCGGGCGGAAGGCTTAATCCTGGCGAAAGTGCTTGCCGCCTGGTTGAGTATTTCCTCGCGGTGGGCAATGAACAACACGCGACGCGCGCCCATTTGCACCGCATCAAAAGCCGCTAGCCAAGTCTTGCCCAGCCCCGTGGCCAACACCACCAAGCCGCGAACATACCCCTGCTGTCGGGTATCCATCAACGCCTGTAACGCTTGCTGCTGAATAGGACTGGCCTCCGGCGGGGGATCACTTTCGTTGCTACCAGCTTCAACAGGCTGAGCGGGTTTGACCCGACGACGCTGATAGTCATCAATCCAGGCGTCGCTCAGAACCACGGCCCTAGGATGATTGAACAGTTGCTCGAATCGCTGGCGTGTCTCCAAATAGCCATCGCCGGGATAGTCGATTCGGTAATTCCACTCCAAGCCGTGCTGTAGTGCTTGTCGGCTGATATTGCTTGAGCCAATGAACGCCCGACCCCATTGACATCCATCCACCCGGGCACCGGCAAACAGATAGGCTTTCATATGGAAGCTGCTGCCAGTAGCTTCATACACCTTTACCTCGGCGCCTTGCTCCTGCAACAGTGCCAGCAGGCGTAGCGCCTCTGGATCGGTCACATCCAGATAGTCACTGGTGATGATACGCATACGAACCTGCGGCATATCATCAGGGCGTTGCAACGCTTGCAACAAATCCGGCATCAGTAGGCGCAGTCCGGTGCTCTTGATAAAAGCCACCGCCATTTCCACATCATCTGCCTGATGAATGGACGCACAAAGATGGGGTAAGAACGGATCGTCACTCCCGCCCACCACGAGCTTTTTGTTCATACCCCTGCCTTGAACAACAACGCGTTCAGCCACTGCTCAGCACGCTCAGGGCGCCGATCCTCGGTGATCCAGTAGATTGACCTAGCCCGCCCGGGAAGGCCATTAGTCCACCGTTCAAGACGCTCTTCATTGGCGTCGGTGAAATGCCGCCCGCCCGTGCAACGCGCGGTATCACCATATTTGAAGCTGCAGTAGAGCACACCGTCCGGCAGTAGAGCCTGCCACAGCTTGACGAAAACATCCGGCAACTCCGCTTCCGACACATGCAGCAGACTCGCACAGGCCCATATGCCCGCATATTGCACACCGCATATGAAGTTTTCGAAGCGCAGGACATCGACCGGCTGGCCAAGCAACTCACTAGCCATGGTCGCCAGAGCGGTGCTGGCGTCAAACGCGTGAACCGAATAACCCAAACGCTTAAAAGCCAGCGCATCGCGCCCCGACCCACAACCGGCATCAAGGATGGGCTCGCCCTGAGGCACATGCTGCAAAAAACGCTGATACAGAGGCTGCATGTCGACCGCCACCGTATCCTGAAAAAAGCGCTCGGCCTGCTTCTCGTAAAAGTCGCTGCCCATCAAATCTCCACTACCGGATACACAGCATCCTCCCACAGGGTCTCCGGGTTGCTCATCATGGTGTCGATTATCAGCGGGACCAGCTTGCCCAGTAGGTTGACGCAGTCCCGCAACTGCTCCCGGTTTACCTTGCCGCCCCAGGTGGCACCACCATGGATCAGTTGGTTACGCAGAGTGTAGAGACGGTTGAATACTTCCCCCAGCACGCCTGCGGTATCGCGATCACCCAAGGCGTGTGCGGCGCGGCGTTTACTGTTGGCGAATCGCGCCTGCCATTCTTCTTCGGTGCTCCTGCCGTTGCGGCTATCCCAGAAGCTCTTGAATACAAAGGGGTTGTTCAAGAGGTTGCGGATAGCACTGGGATATTCCTGCCAAACGGTATTTTCGATGCGCCTGCTGCTATCCAGCTCACAGAGCTTCTTCAAGAAACTGGTGAAGGCTAGCTGTTCAGTCAGACGGTACTGTTCGTCGATTTCAGTAGCGTAGGCTGCGTTGAAGGCGATCCACAGGAAGATGAAACGACCGTCTGGATCGTCAGCCTGCTCGGCTCGGTTGAGCCAGCTCAGTGCACGGTGAATACGTAGTGCGAGATTGGTTGGATAACCATCACGCTCGCTTCGCTGGCGCGCTTTCAGTGTGTGGTAGTTGATAGCATCCATCGCTCCTCCCGGATAATCCCTGTTTCCGTACTCCAGGCGCCCCCCATTATGCATGGATGAGGTGAACAATAAAGCCATAAGGCATGCCGCCCGGTGAGCGGAAGGTCGCAGGGCTTAGCCGAGAAACACCTGTTCCCTATGTCGCTGCATGAGTTTAGGGTCAGGACTAAACCGCTCAGGTAGTTCTATTTTTTGGCCTTCAACTGACTGGAAGTGCTTTTGCAGGGGTGGCGTCGGTTCTCTCAGCGCCGTAGACAGCACCACGCGCCAGTCCTCATCCAGGGTGATCATCCCCTGGTCAAACGCACGATCATAGAGTGCGGACAAACATAGGCCGTTGCGAGGGTTTAGGCGATTCGCTTTGTCTTGGCCCCAGGGGACAATATGGCTCGCCAGCAGCAAACGCGGTTCGGACAGGCCTGTAATACAGCAACGGTCGTGATAGCTGGATAGTACGGTGCGGCGGAAGAATGTCTGGCCTATGCGTTGCTGGACAAGCTGAGCACGGGTTTGTCCGGTGAAGTCCGCCACCGGGTTCTCGACTTCCAGGTCGTTGTCGGCGGCTGGGTCGCCGAGCGCCTGACGGATACGGTTTGCCTCCAGCACAAGCCCTTCCCAGTCCGCATGGAACTGGTCCCATACAGCTCGATCCAGTTTCGATGCACCGCTCAATCCTTTGCGACCCGATGCGGTGATCACGGGGTCTAAGCTGGCGAAATTGACCAGCTTCATCGCTACGGCCGACGGACTGCGCTCAATGAGGTTGGCTAGGGCGATAACCTCGGGGTTGCCTTGGTGCAGGCGCCCGAATGGCAGCTGGCAGTACAGATGAAATGCTAGTTTGACCTGCTCGGGTGTCCAATCCTTCCTTGCCATTGTTAATCCTTTTCCCCGCCAACAAATATCTGCATGGTACTACTGCTTCGCAGCAACAGAGAACCGGTGTAGCGCAGGCGAGACTGTGAAAGAATCCGCCCCTTCGCTCATGAGTCAACAGGCTGGATAGGAGGCATTGCCTCCTATTGAGTCACTCGTAGGTGGTCAGTGCGGTTACGTGGCTCGGTTTGTACGAGTCTTAAAATCGTACGATTTAAATCCCACGGAACGGGAGTCGGTCTGGTTTCAGGATTTTCTGGGAGACTGTCGCCGGTAAATCGCCTATCTGGTCAAGGCGGGTTCTGGTTTCCCGGTTTGGCCCTCTTGTGATTACGGAGTGCGCCACTTTGACACAAAACGCCCAACTGAAGAACAACTACTGAAAGGCTTGGATGCCGGGCGGCGAACGCCAGAGCTGCTGCTCAAAGACTTTAGCCCGCTAAAGGTTCGGTCAAAGCCGAGAGCGTTGATATAGAATCATGGAACTATCCTGGGTTTTTTGCGGATTGTTCACGATCCTCCGTAAAATCGTCCGTCACGCCTTCAGCGGACTTACAAAATTCATCCCAGATAGGGTCTGTTGGCCGGTCATAGCGCTTGACTGAGCCTTTAAGGCGTTCCAGTGGGGTTAGCTCGTGGGGCAGAGGCTGGGCTAGCTCGTCTGCATGGGCTGTGTGGGCATTGAGGCCTTCAAGTAGTTCCTGCTCAGTGATCTGTTTTCTGGACATGGTCCCTCCTTCGAAAGCAGCGTTATTCTTTGTTCATCTCGCGTTCTTTCAGCTCCAGGCGTCGTGACCAGAGACTCCACGCGGTCAGTAGCGCGGCACATGAAATGCCCAAAGCCATTGCGGTGAGTATGCCTGTCTCGAGATCCATGATTTATCCTAATGAGAAGGGATACGGTACCTTGCAGACTACAGCTTAGGTGATTCATCGCGCCCAATCTAGTTGCCTCCTCTAGGGGGCTATCTGGATTGTACGGGTGTTGGTTTTTCAAAAGCTACGCGATGTGTGTGCTTTCTGTAGAGCTTGTAAATTTGGAACGCACTGCGTTCCAAATTGAATCGGACGAGATGCGTGAACTCATACCCATCAGCGAGGCTGAAAAACGCCGGCAGTGACTCAAGATTTGGGGCGAGGCATGCTCCGTTGGCGAGTACGCAGATTGCGCCTCGGCCTAGTAGCAACAGTTATTAAACGGCTCACTGTAGATCTATGAAGCCAGATCCTATTCCAAGGGCCGGTACTTCTGACATTAGCCACCGATCTGCGAGCTCGCATGAACTCCAGGCCATCCGGACTGCTGAAAGTGTTCGAAAGCCGTCCAGCAGTGCCTCTGACTTATGGGTATTCAGCACTCTGGCAGCACAGTCTTTCTCTAGGCCATTTAGGTCGGTGCCGAGGGTCTTCGCGATCAGTTCCGGGCATTCAAAGTAATTCACGGCAAGCCTGACCACGCTGCCGGGTATGCCTGTCCGAACCGCAGCGATAAAGCACGTCGGATTCTGAAAGATATTTGGGGCCAGATTCAGTTCGGCAGAGATGGCCTGCATTGGGTTTGTCATGGTAGTCCTCGACAATGACTGACGGAGCTTCGGCATTTTCGGTTAGAGCCTGTGCACCGAGCTCTTCCTCCATCGCTCCAATTGTAGCTTCTCGAGCAATCATTTTATTGCAGCACTTCCTTGTCGCCCTCAGTGCTATTCTTGTTCTCGAGGGCCATGATTTGAATTTCCGCCCAGAGTTGCTTGTCAGAGCGAAGTAACAGTACCGCAATCACCATTGCAGGAATGGCCAGTATGATCGAACAGATCAGAAGCAAGACAAAAAAGTTACCCAAGTGAAACCTCCTTCTGCAGTGGTTCGATGGTTCTGTATGCCTCTCGACTACCCCCTTATTCTAGCAAGGTAAGAGACGACAATTGCTCCTGCGAGTTAGATGATATTGTGCCCACAGCTGTCATTGTTTGACCAAATTTCGTTCAGAAAAAGACTGATTGAACAAAAACCCCCAGAAAACTGCCACCTTTCGGTGACTCAGGGCTGTTCCTCCTGTGGAAAATGAATGTTGACCAAAGGTCATTAGTCTTAATTCAGTTTTCATGAGGTGCAGCAGTGAGTAGAGACATTCTGAGGTATCGCCGAATACGAGTGGATCAACTAATGGTTTCGCAGGATCTGTCGTTGAATGCTCGAAACCTTTTACCTAATCTCTTATATCGTGCACGTGACCTTTCTGAGTGGCCTCAAGAAATCATAAGTGAATATATAGCGTTACACCCCCCTGTCGTCATAGCACGCCAGCGCGGCTTTCACGCTATTGGCAACTTCCGTTCAGTGGAATTGGCGGGTTATCTAGATCCTAAAACCCGTGTCTCAGTTCTGGAGCATGCTCAGGTTCCACAACATAAGCTGCTGGCTCGAGCCGGATTGCTGGAGTTTTTGACAATCAGCTTTGGTGCGCTATGTCCTGCAGTCTATGAGCAGTCTGTCTTGCCTCTCTGGGAGTTATCTAAATCCAGCGAAGGTTTTCCAGAAAGTATCCATTCGAAGCAGGGGTTGGCGAGATTCCTTTCGGGAGATCGAAAGAAGTTCTCGCGACCGAAGCCTGAGGAGCTACAACCAACATATCGTCGGACGGAGTAATGCTAATGACGGCAGTAATTCCTTTTGAAGTCACGTCACGGATGCTTGAGAGGCTAATCTCGCCGCCGCAGGATCGACGGAACATCATCACAATCGCGCCGGTCATCGCGAACGTTCTTGGAGTGATGCGAGAAATGGCGCTGTCCTACTCACGATGTGAGGAGGTGTTTGCCCATCTGGATGAAATGATCGAACTCTGCCATGCGATTGAGTTAGGTGCAGATTCGGTGCCCTCTGAATGGATCCCCAAAATGGCATTTTCTCGAGGGTCTTACATCACTGAACATCCAGTTTATGCTGCACTGGACCATCTTTCTCAGCGTTCAACACGCTCCTTGCCACGCGTGGTTCTATTGGCGCATGTGATCCTGTCGGTCTATGCAGGGCGATCGCGTGGAACAGGTTCGGGTACCGTTATACCGATTCCGGACATCAATGTTCTTGCAGCGTGTCGTGAAATTCGCCTGTTGTCGGATGATTATTTGGAGCAGTTCGGGGAGGTTGATTGCAATCCGTTAGCGCTCTACCAGAGTTTGGAAGCTTTCATCCGTTCAAACCCGGCGGGGATTGCGTCTTCAGTATTGGCCCGCTTCCGTAATCTCAGAAGAATAATCGGGCTCTCGCTAGGGCGTGAGCGTCCGCAAAGCCGCACTCGGGGATCCAGTGGTCCCCGAGAGTACGTCGACACCTCGTGGCGGGACGATGTAAGCGGTGTAGATGAGAGGATTCGAACCTCTGACCTTCGCCTCCGGAGGGCGCCGCCACTGCCTGATAGCAATCGGCCTTAATCGACCAAAATTCCCCTTCTTCAATCAGTTGCGCCAAAACCCTGTACTTTAAAAAACTCCGATATATCAACATTGTGGCCGATTAACGACGAGTTTTGGCACAAGGGAGATAAGAATTCGGTGTCTGAAAAGTGGACATTTGA
>Ga0208813_1000509_pt1 | contig 29162 bp, 23 predicted proteins | sample MalvireepMed_904_FD_184250 | JGI IMG/M metagenome (GOLD analysis project Ga0208813, IMG submission 184250) | Marine viral communities from the Global Malaspina Expedition - Malaspina viral metaG DeepMed_904 (SPAdes) (version 2) | ecosystem: Environmental > Aquatic > Marine > Oceanic | place... | reverse complement strand
CTGAAACCAGTTCCCTGCTAAGGAACCATACGCATTGCGCGTATCGAGGGTTCGAATCCCTCCCTCTCCGCCATACACAAAAAAGCCCGGCCAACGCCGGGCTTTTTTGTGTATGGCGGAGAGGGAGTTGATGATTCGACCCCTCCGTTCGACCGAACGGCGCAAAGCGCCGTGAGGGGCGTTGCCGCCCGGCGGCAACGGGGCGCAGCCCCGAGCGCAGCGAGCCAATCCCTCCCTCTCGGCGCGCCCCAGCGCGCCCAAACCTCTCAGCAAGCGCCCCTGCAAAAACCAACCATCGCTAAATTCGCTGATCACCCAAGGTCGCGACCATCCAACCACCCCCCAATAGTCTCCTTCCCCATAGGCCGAGCAATATAATACCCCTGCACGAAATCACACCCGACCTCGCTGAGGAACGCCAGGGACTCCCCGTTTTCCACCCCTTCGCCAATCACCTTCAGATCCAGCTGATGGCCCAGATCCACCGCGGATCTGATGATGGTGCGCGCCTCGTGGGATTCGCCGGCGGCGGCCACGAAGGCCTTGTCCAGTTTCAGTTCGGAGAACGGCAGCCTGGCCAGCTGCACCATGGACGAATAACCCACGCCGAAATCATCGATCGCCAGCTGAAACCCTTTCATCCGCAAACGGGTGAGCAGGTCCAGCGCCAGCACGCCGTCTTCCATGGCCGCGGTCTCGGTGAGCTCCAGCGTCAGATGGCGCGGTTCCAGACCGTGCAGCTGGCACAGCGTGACCAGCTTGTCGGCCATATCGAAATGGGTGAGGCAGCGCGCGGAAAGGTTCACCGCCATGCTCCAGTCGTCGGCGGCGCGGCCCCGGGTCCGGCGGATCGCGGCCATGGTGGCGCAGGCCTGAACCAGGACTTTGCGGGTCAAGGGCTCAATCAGGCCCTCGCGCTCGGCGAGCAGAATAAAGCGATCCGGCGGGATCGGGCCCCACTGGGGATGGGTCCAGCGGGCCAGGGCCTCGAAGCCCACCGTGACGGTATCCTCGGCGCAGCGCACCTTGGGCTGATACACCAGGCCGATCTGGTTGGTCTGGATCGCGTTGGCGAGCATCGCCGGGGTGATTTCCGGCATCGCCCCGGCGGCCGGACGTGGTACCGGGCTGGCCGGCGTCTGCCGCCCCAGCAACGCGCGTAAATCGCGGATCGAAAACGGCTTGGCGAGTACCCCGGCCATGTTCAGCTGGTGCTGGCTGGCGGCTCGGCTGGCGGCGTCGATCACCCGGTTGCCCAGGCCGCTGGAAATAATCAGGGTGGCGTCGCAGCGGCGGTCGGCCAGGTGGCGGATCACCTCCATGCCGTCCATCTCGGGCATCACCAGATCCAGCAGTATGTGGCTCGGCCGCCAACCGTCCAGGGCCTCGAAGAAGTCGTCCGGGCGGGTCGTGACCCGGCATTGATAGCCCAGGTTTTCGGCCATGTTGCGCACGGTCTGGCCGATGTCCGGGTCGTCGTCCAGAACCAGTAATCGGGACGCGGTTTCTCGTTGTTGTGATCGCATCATCTGGGCACCTCATCGAGGGCGTCACGCACTTTTCGGGCCAGGTCGCCGCGGTGGTAAGGCTTCTCCAACAGGTGGACGCCCGGGTCCAGGCGTCCTTGATGGACGATGGCGTTCTCGGTGTAGCCGGAAGTGTAGAGCACCGGCAGGCCGGGAAACTGTTGCCTCGCCAAACGGGCCAGCTCCGGCCCGTTGGGGCCGCCGGGCATGATTACGTCGGTGAACAGCAGGTCCACCTCCTGTTCCCGCAGTATCGTCAGCGCGGCTTCGCCGTTCGCGGCGCTGATCACCCGGTAACCGAGATCCCGCAACTGATTGGCCGCCTGATCGCGCACCGCGCCGTCGTCCTCCACCAGCAGAATGATTTCCGCGCGGTTGGAGAACCGCACCGGCGAGGCGGGCGGCACCGGCGTTTCGTAGTCCCGGTCCGCCCGGGGCAGGTAAAGCTTCACCGTGGTGCCCTCGCCGGGCTCCGAATAAATCTTGATGTGCCCTCGGGACTGCTTAACGAAGCCGTACACCATGCTCAGTCCCAGGCCGGTGCCCTTGCCCTTGGGTTTAGTGGTGAAGAACGGTTCGAACACTTTTTTCAGCGACGCCGCCGGGATGCCTTGGCCGGTGTCGGACACCACCACCCGGATGTAATCGCCGGGTACCACTTCGGAGTCACGCTTGGCGTAGTTCTTGTCCAGGGTGACGTTGGCGGTTTCCAGCACGATGCAGCCGTTCCCCGATACCGCGTCACGGGCATTGATGCACAAATTAAGAATCGCCGATTCCAGCTGCCCCGGATCAATGAACGCCGGCCAGGGCGACGCGCAGGGCACGATGTTGAAGTCCAGGTGTTCGTGCAGGGTAGGGCGCAGCAGTGGAGTGAGGCCGTTGATCAGCTCGTTGACGTCGACGATTTCCGGCGCCAGGGGCTGGCGCCGGGCGAACGCCAGCAGGCGCCGGGTGAGTTCCGCCGCGCGCTCGGCGGCGCCGCGAATCAGACGCGCCGAATCGCGCAGTAACGGCGTTTCCTCCAGTTGCTCTTCCAGCAATTCCGAATTGCCGAGAATCACGGTGAGCAGGTTATTGAAGTCATGGGCGACACCGCCGGTGAGCTGGCCGACCGCTTCCAGACGCTGCGACTGTTGCAGCTGTTCTTCCAGCGCCAGACGTTCGGTAATGTCGGTGTTGATGGCCAGCACCGCCTCCGGCTGGCCGTGGTCGTCGCCGACCAGGCTCCAGCGCGCCTCGGAGATCACTCTCTCGCCGTTGGCGTTCCGGCCGCTCAGCCGGCCGGCCCACTGGCCGTTGTCCAACAGCGCCCGGGCGGCGGCCTCGAGGAGGGTCCGGTCTTCGCCCAGCACTTCGTCGATGCGCCGCCCCAGCGCCTGATCCTGACGCCAGCCGTAAATGGCCTCGGCGGCCTGATTCCAGTAAGTGATGCGGCGCTCCAGATCGAGCACCATGATGGCGTCGCTGGACTTGTCCAGCAGGGTCGCCTGGCGGGCCAGATTGGTCAGGAACCGGCGCCGCTCGGTGACGTCGCTCATGCCGCCCACCATGCGCAGGGCGTCGCCGTTTTCGTCGCGGATCACATAGCCCCGGTCGGACACATAGGCCACGCTGCCGTCCTTGCACATAAAGCGGTATTCGGCTTCCCATTTCTGCTGCTGGCTGTAGATCGCCCGTTCGATGTCGGTGAGCACGCGCTCCTTGTCGTCGGGGTGGATGCGTGTGGTCCAGGAGCGGCTGTCGTGTTCCAGGTCGTCGGCGCTGTAGCCGAACAGGGTTTGCATGCCCTCGCTCCACCACAGGCGGTCGGTGGAGGTATTCCAGTCCCAGATCGCGTCGGCGGTGGCGCGGGCCGCCGCTTCGAAGCGGACTTTTTCCTCGCGCAGGGCGCCGGCCGCGTGGCGCTGTTCGCTGATATCCTGAAAGGCGCCGTCCACGCGGATCACCTCGCCGGCGTCGTCGAACACCGGTTCGCCCAGGGCGCGCACCCAGAATGCCTGCCCGCTGGTGTCGAGAACCTGGAGCTCCTCGTCGTAGGGGATACCTTCGTTGACGCAGGCGGCGAACAGCGCCTGGATCTTTGCCTTGTCCTCCTGCCCGTAAAAGCTCAGACATTCGTTCAGCGTTAAGCGGGTGTCGTTGCCCAGGCCGTGCAGCGCCAGTATTTCCGGTGACATGGTCACCCGCCCGGAGGCCACATCGACGCTCCAGGCGCCCACCCGGGCCAGCCGCCCGGCGATGCCGGTGAGGCGCTGGCTGCGCTCCTGTTCATCGATGGTGTTCTGGAGCTTCAGATTCTGGCGGCGCAGCTCCAGATGCATCATCACCTGGTCGGCCAGCAGGGCCAGATAATTGGCTTGCGCGTCACTCAGATTCCGGGGGCGGTAATCCATCACGCAAAGGGTGCCGAGCACCTGGTTTTCCGATGACAGCAAGGGGGTGCCGGCGTAGAAGCGGATGCCGTTGGTGTCGGTGACCACCGGGTTGGCGGCGAAGCGGTCGTCGCGCAGGGTGTCCGGAATGATCAGCGGCCCGGTGCCGCGAATGGTGTGGTCGCAGAGCGCGATGTCGCGTTCGGTTTCCCGGATATCAAGCCCGACGGACGCCTTGAACCACTGGCGGTGACGGTCCACCAGGGTGACGGTGGAGATCGGGCACTCGCAGAGCGCCGCCGCGCGCTGCACGATGTGGTCGTATTCGTGTTCCGGGGCGCTGTCCAGAATATTGTAGCTGGCCAGGCTTTCCAGCCGGGCCCGCTCCGTCTCTGACATCCCCTTGTCCTGCATCAGAGTCCCCCTCCCCGCATGGCGCGGCGCGGTAATACGGCGCGCCGTATACATACTATCTATCGCCTTTTTTCGAATATGCCATAGCCGCCAACACGGCGCCATCCAGCGCATTTCTCGGCGGAAGGGCGGAAAACTTGAGTGCCACGGGCCCGTTCACCAATCGTTCACAATAACGCCACAACGTTTCACGGTAATAAGTTGTACAAACGTACCAATAAAACAAGAACAGGAAGGTGCTATGACCATGAAAGGCGTGCGTCGGGTGTCGACGTATTGGTTGCTACTGCTTTTGGCTCTCGGCCTTACCGCTTGTGGGGGCGGTTCGTCCTCGTCGGACGACCGACAGGCGAATAACCCGCCGACGCCCTCCGAGCCGGAACCGGAACCAGAGCCGGAGCCGCCCACCGAACCGGAACCCGAACCCCAGGCCCTCAACCGCTTTCAGTTCGCCAACGGCTGCTACCACCTGTACGCCGACGGGCGCTACCTTAGTGGTCTGGACGGGCGCTACGGTGTGACCCTGGACCCCGGTCGGGCGGCGTCGTTTTATATGAAGCCCACGGCACTGGGCTCCTATCTGCTGCTGTCCGATTACCGCCGCGATCCGGGCCAGGCCGGTGACAAGGAGCTGCTGGGTATCTCCGACCCGGCCGGCGAGCTGCTCGACGGCGGCGGTCGCTTGATCGCGGAAGTCAGCTACCTGGTCGCCGGCCTGGGCGACACCCTGAACCTGGTATTGGATCCGGTGGCGCCCTTGGGGGGCGTGCTGCGGGAACTGGGCGAGAGCCTGGAGGTGGCGGGCACGCGCCTCGGCGACCGTACCCCGCGGCCCACGCTGGGCAAGGTGGACCAGGCCAGTGACCTGGCGGTGTGGAATCTCAACCGCAGCGAAGGCGAGACCTTCACGGTGGCCTCCGACGCCACCGGGCTGTTGCTCACCGTGGGCGAGGACGCGCTGACTCTGGCCTCACCGTCGCTGGAGAGCGAAGCCAACCGTTTCCACCTGCTCCCCGCGCAGGGTTGTGACGCCTATCCGGAAGCGGAGCTCAACGCCACCGTGGCCGAGCAAGGCCCGGCCAACTATCTGCGCGAGGTGCCCCGTTTCCAGAACGTGGAAGGGCTGGACGACGATGACGTGTTCGGCTTCGTCGACGCGCACAGCCATATTTCCGCCTATGAGTTCATCGGCGGCCGGGTGAATTACGGCGACCCTTTCCATCCCTTCGGTGTCGATCATGCCCTGGACGACTGCGCCGTCAATCATGGCCCCCAGGGACTCACCGGTCTGGTGGAGCAGGTCACCAGCAGCCCCGGGCCCCACGCCACCGAAGGCTGGCCGGGCTATGAGTTCTGGCCGCGTCACAACTCGCTGCAGCATCACCAGAGTTACTACCGCTGGATCGAGCGGGCCCATCTCGCCGGTCTGAAAATCCTGGTCAACCATCTGGTGCACAACCAGGTGCTGTGTCAGCTCAACCCCCAGAAGCAGAACGATTGCGACACCATGGCGGCGATCGAAATGCAGGCCGAGCAGATGCACGCCATGCAGGACTATATCGACGCCCAGCACGGCGGCCCCGGCGAGGGCTGGTTCCGCATCGTCACCGATCCGGCCCAGGCCCGGGACGTGATAGGCGAGGGCAAGATGGCGGTGATCCTCGGCGTGGAGGCCTCCAAGGTGCTCAATTGCGGCGAGTTCCTGGGCGCGCCGGAATGCACCCGCGAGCAGATCGTGGAGCGGCTCGACCGTCTCTATGCCATGGACGTGCGCAGCCTGTTCCCGGTGCACAAATTCGACAACGCCTTCGGCGGCCATTTGCCGGATTTGTCTTCGGGCATCGGCATCGGTCCGGTGCTCTACGCGGGGAACATTCTCGAGACCGGCCACACCATCGAATTCGAAACCTGCGCCCACGATCACGGTGACGACGCGCCGCCGGTATCGTCGCTGCCGGACCCGCTGGCGCCGCTGGGCCTCATCGACCAGTTGCTGTTCCAGCTCGACTACGTCGGCGACCGCTTTCCGGCCACGCCGGAGCAACTGGCGGAATACGACCCGCGCCGGGGTACCGATCATCTTTGCAACAGCCGTGGCCTGTCCGACCTGGGCTTCTTCCTGATCGAAGAACTGATGAAGCGCCGCATGATGATCGAAACCGATCACATCAGCCGCAAGGCGGCGGAACAGATTCTGGAACTGACCGGCCGGCGCGGCTACCCGGTGATCAACAGCCACGGCGCCTGGGGCGGCACCGAAGCGCTGCGCGACCGCGTCGCGTCACAGGGCGGCGTGGCCGCGTCGTTCGGCAGCGTGCGCGGCGCCTGGGTGGACGAACTGACCCGCGACGGCCAGCGCCCCCGTGACGAAGCGCTCAAGGTCGGGCCGTTCGGCGGCGCCGGCTTTGCTTCGGATGTGAACGGCATCGCGCAGCTGGCGAGCAATCCGGGCACCGAGGACCAGCGCGACGACCTGTATCCGTTCCAATCCGTGGACGGTCGGGTGCGCTTCGACGTGCAGCGCACCGGCGACCACGAATTCAGCCTGTACGAGGGCAGGGGCGTGGCCCACTACGGCCTCTACGCGGATCAGATCGCCGACATGATGGCGAACAGCGACCGCCCCCGGGAACAGATCGAGGACGCGGTGAACCAGCTGTTCACCTCCGCCGAAGCCTATTTGCGCATGTGGGAAAGACTGGAGCAGGCCCCGCGATGAACGGGGCGGCCAACACCAACAGGGGAACGACCATGAACGGCAAACCATCCTGGCTATCGCTACTAACGTTGATGCTGGGGCTGGCACTGGCCGGCTGCGGCGGTGACTCCGGCGGCGACGGCGGCGCCACGCCGGCGCCGACGCCCAACCAGCCCGAGGAAGAAGAACCGGACCGCTTCACCGAGGGCCGGACTTTTCTGATCGAGCCCGGCGAAGGCGCCACCGAGGACATGGTCAACGCCATGATCCAGCTGCGTCCCCGGGACACCCTGGAATTCGCCTGCGGCTATTTCGATCTGGACCAGGGCCTGCTGATCCAGGCCACCGAGGACGTGCTGATCAAGGGCTACGGCAAGGACGAAACCGTGCTGTCGTTCCGCGACAGCGCCAACGTCACCAGCCTGGAAGCGCTCAACGTGCGCGGCATTACCGTGCGTGATCTGACCATCCTCGATTCCCCCGGCGACGCCTTCAAACTCAAGGGCGTTAAATGGGGCACGTTGAGCAACGTGCGCGCGATCTGGTCCGGCGGCGGTGGTCCGATCACCGAGGACAACTACCCGCAGCGCCTTAACGTGGCCTGCACCGCGCCGCCCTTCAACGAGGGCGACCCGGCCCCGGACTATGTGCCCAGCTCCGACAGCGGCCGCTACGGCATCTACCCGGTGGAATCCGAGAACATTCTGGTGGAAGAATCGGAATCCGTGGGCGCCTCCGACGCCGGCATCTACGTGGGCCAGACCAACACCGCCATCATCCGCGACAGCCGCGCGGTGTATAACGTCATGGGCTTCGAGATCGAAAACGTCCAGGGCGGTGAATACGATTCCAACCTGGCGGAGTGCAACACCGGTGGCTTCCTGATCTACGACCTGGAAAACATCACCCAGTACGGCGACACCTCGGTGATGCTCAACAACACCGCGCGCAACAACAACACCTATAACTTCGCCCACAGCGGCCTGGTGTCGGTGGTGCCGCGCGGCGTCGGTTTCATCACCCTGGGTTACGACAACATCGAAGTGGTGGATAACATTTTCGAGGACCACAGTACCGCCGCGGTGCTCTATATCAGCTATGAACTGATCGACGGCCCCGGCGGCACCGCCGATAAAAAACTCGACCCCTACACCGAAGGGCTGCACATCCACGACAACGTGATGCGCAACTCCGGCTACGACCTGCCGCCGCCGGATCTGGAGAAAACCCTTAACGGTGAAATCGAAAGCGTGCTGCCGACATTGATCGGCCTGAAGAACCTGCCCACCATCAACGACCCGGCGCAGCTGTTGTCCAGCCTGCGGAACCTGGCCAACCTGGGTAAGGGCGCGCACATCATCTGGGACGGCCTGCGTGATGACCTGGACGAGGACTGCCCCTATCCGGTGGACGCCCAAGGCAACCCGGTGCCCCAGGACGAGCACGGCAAGCCGCTGCACACCAACCAGCACCCCAACCCGTCCTGCCACTACAACGCTTACAAGTTCGACGACCAGGGCAACCGCAAGCTGCCGCGCTGGGGTTCCTGTTTCCATGACAACGAACTGTCCGACGACAGCGCGCCCTACCTGAATTTCCACGGCACCGACGGCCTGGAACTGGTGATCGGCCTGCTCGATCAGGACCTGTCCATCCTCACCCCCGGCGGCCTGCTGGATATTGTCGGCGGCCTGCTCAACTTCCCGTCGGACACCAACCTGTCCGACCACGACTGCCAGGCCCGTTTCGGCAGCGTGTTGCCGTCCCTGCCGAGGGTGGAGATTCCGCCGTTCGAGCCCAGCGGCGACTTCGACCCGGCCGCGTCCGAGGAATACATCGCGCATCTTTGCGAGGCGGAAGTGGAAGAGGGCGAAATCAACCGCGCCGCCTTCGAGGTGGATTGCCCGCTGTTGTCCCAGTACAACCTGTTCGCCGAGGCGGACGACCCGCGTAGCCTGCCCCATGAAGGCGGCGTGCCTTACGTGCTCAACAGCAAACTGTTCTCCGATCACGCCACCAAGTACCGGGTGTTGTTCGTGCCCCCGGCGAACAGGCGGTTTACCGGGACGGGCAGGACGGCAACAACGTCAACGGCACCATCGACTTCCCGGTGGGCACGGTGATCGCCAAGACGTTCGCCTTCACCGACGAAGCCAACAACAGCGAAGCGCTGGTGGAAACCCGTCTGCTGATCAAACGAGTGAGCCAGAGCGGCAAGGCGTTCTGGGCCGGGCTGCCCTACATCTGGGAACAGAGCGATCAGGGTGAAGCGGTGGCGGTGCTGACCCCCCGGCGGCGGCAGCACCGCGGCGAGCTGGCACTTCCGCGACGCCGATACCGGCACGCTGATCAGCGGCTCCACGGACAGCTATTCGGTGCCCAACGCCAACCAGTGCATCACCTGCCACGGCAACGACGACCGGCCCGCCGGCAGCGCGCCGATCGGACCCAAGCCGCGCAACCTGAACCGCGCCTACCAGCCGGAAAGCAGCTTTATGGGCACCGCCGGTCAGGCCGGCTTCCCACGCGTCAACCAGCTTCAGTACTGGGTCGACCAGGGCCTGCTGGCCGGTGCGCCGGACCTGGAACTGGACGGGCAGGGCGTGGCCAGCAACGTGGAGCGGCTGCCACGCTGGAACGTGCCCGGCGACGGCGGCGATACCGCCAACTCCCCGGCGGACATCGAGCACCGCCTGCGCGCCTATCTGGAAGTGAACTGCCAGCACTGCCACAACGACAAGGGCGCCGCGTCCAACACCGGTTACTACCTGGATGTGTTCCGCGCGGTCGACGCGGGCTACGGCATCTGCAAGAAGCCCACCGCCACCGGCGGCGGCTCCTGCGGCCGTCAGCACGTGGTGGTGCCGGGCAACAGCGACGATTCCATCGTCTCCTGCCGCATGGAAGCGGAGGACGATCCGCAACGGATGATGCCGCCGATTGCGCGCAGCGTCGCCCACGACGGCGCCACCGCCCTGATGCGGCAGTGGATCAACACCGTGGTGGACGGTGATTACGACAACGCCGGCGGCTGTAACTAACTGTGGGAGCTTGCTTGCAAGCGAAAGGCCGGCAGAGCCGGCCGGCGGGATGCCAGAGACCTTGTTGGTGCTGAAATCAGAAAAGCCTCTGGGATCCTGCCGGGAGCTTCGCTCCCTTTCGCGGGCGGGGCCCGCTCGCACAAACCCGGCCCCGTGGAAAGGTTCGCGAAAACTTTTTGTTTTTCTAAAGAAATGAGAGCCGAGGCCGATACGTTTTTCGGTTTTCTATTCTTTTTTCGGGGTTTGAGTTTCATCTCTAAAACATTGATTTAAAAAAACAAAAAGTCACTTTGTCGTCTTTCCTTCATGGTTTGCGGCTAGCCTTTCCAGCCATTGTTCATGAGCTGGGGGAAAGCCAATGAATCGGCTTAACAACATGACGGTGAAGACGAGTTGGAGCCTGGTGCTGCTGGCGTTCAGTGTGATCATTCTGTTGATCGGCGGGCTGAGCATTTATACCAGCCACCAGAGCCGGCAATCGTTCGAGACGTTGAACCGGGCCCATGTGGAACGGGCCGGTGCCTTGCAACGCACCTATATCAACCTGCTGCAGGCGCAGGTGGCCATGGACCGTGCCGCCGAGCTGATTCGGGTGCCGTCCTTCGACGAACCGGGCCCGGTGCTGGATCAGGCGGCGGGATTTATCGAACAGGCACAGGGGCAGTTTGAAAGCTTCCTGTCACTCACTGGCGAAGGGGCGGGGATGCAGGCCGTGGCGCCGCTGGCGGATGCCATGGACCGGCTGACGGACGTGGGCCTGAAGCTGCAACTGGTGCTGCTCGGTGAGGGCGATTTCGCCGGCTACCGCTCCGGGCGGTCGCGCCTCAACGGCATGAGCCAGGACTTTATCAACGCCGCGGACGCCTTCCTGGCGGCTTCACGGGCCGACGCCAATGCATTGGTGTCCCGCTTCGACCGCCGGGTACAACGCCTGGACGCCGCCATGGCGGCGGCGGTGATCGCCGCGCTGCTGATGGTCGGCGCGGTGTTGTGGGGGGTCACGGTGAACGTGATCCGGCCCCTGCGCGACGTGATCGGGCACCTGGACCGTATCGCCGACGGCGACCTGTCCGCCGCTATTCCGCCGCGCGGCAACAACGACATCGGCCGCCTCTACGCCGGCATGGCGCGCATGCAGGCCAGCCTGGCCTCGATCGTCGGTCAGGTGCGCGCCAGCAGCGAACGGATTCAGGACGCGGCGGCGCAGACCACGCGGGGCAATACGGATCTTTCCACCCGTTTTGAACAATTGTCGGCGTCGCTGGTGGAAACCTCCGCCAGCATGGAGCAGCTCACCGCCACCGTGAAGGACAACGACGAGCACGCCGGCCAGGCCCACCGGCTGGCCGGCGATGCCGGCGGCGTGGCGGCCCGGGGCGGTGACGCGGTGGCGCGGGTGGTGGCCACCATGGGGCTGATCGAAACGCGCGCCCAGCGCATTGAGCAAATCGTCGGTTCGATCGAAGGGATCGCCTTTCAGACCAACATCCTGGCCCTCAACGCCTCCGTGGAGGCGGCGCGGGCCGGCGAGCACGGCAGCGGTTTCGCGGTGGTGGCCGAGGAGGTGCGGCTGCTGGCGCAGAACAGTGACCGGCTGGCCAAGGAGATTCGCGCGTTGATTATCGACTCCGGCACCGAGGTGGCGCGCGGCTCGGAGCAGGCCGCCCAGGCCGGCGACACCATGGCCGAGATCGTCGCCGCCGTGGAGCGGGTGTCGGCGATCATGGCGCGCATCAGCGGCGCGTCCGCCGAGCAGACCCGGGGCATCGAACAGATTGGCCTGGCGGTGTCGCAGATGGACCGGGTGACGCAGCAGAACGTCACCCTGGTGGCCGACGCCGCGCACCGGGCCGAGACGCTGGAGGACCAGGCCGGCTTGTTGATGCGCGAAGTCAGGGAGTTTCGATTAACTCACCAATAAGGTCTTCGGTCTGGCTCCAGCCGAGACAGGCGTCGGTGATCGACACGCCGTAGCGCAACGGGTGGGCCAGCGGCTGGCTGCCGTCGTTCAGGTGGCTCTCCAGCATCACGCCGGCGATGGCCCGCTCGCCGTCGCGGCGCTGCTGGATCAGGTCGCGGGCCACCAGCGGCTGGCGGCGCGGGTCCTTGCCACTGTTGGCGTGGCTGCAGTCCACCATCAGACGGGGGTTGAGCCCGGCCTGGGCCAGTTGCTCCCGCGCCGTGCGGATCTGTTCGGCGTGGTAGTTGGGGCCGCCCCGTCCGCCGCGCAGCACCAGGTGAGTGTCCGGATTGCCGGCGGTTTCCAGCAGGGCGGGGTGGCCCTCGTCATCGACGCCCAGATGGGCGTGGGGGTGGGCGGCCGCCTGCATCGCGTCCCGGGCCACGGCGATGCCGCCGTCGGTGCCATTCTTGAAGCCCACCGGCAAGGACAGGCCGCTAACCAGCTCGCGGTGGATCTGGGATTCCGTGGTGCGGGCGCCGATCGCCGCCCAGCTGAGAAGGTCTTCCAGGTAGCTCGCCGCCAGCGGGCTGAGCAGCTCGCTGGCCAGCGGCAGGCCCAGGCCGGCCAGGTCACGCAGCAGTGCCCGGCACAGGCGCAGGCCTTCCGCCAGATCCTGGCGGCCGTCCAGGTGCGGATCGTAGAGCAGCCCTTTCCAGCCCACCGTGGTACGCGGCTTTTCCACGTAGGCCCGCATCACCAGCAGGGCCCGGTCGCTGACCCGGTCGGCAAGGGCGGCGAGCCGCTGGCCGTATTCCAGCGCCGCGTCCGGGTCGTGCAGCGAGCACGGGCCGGTGACGATCAGCAGACGATCGTCCTCGCCGTTGAGGATGTCGCGCACCGCCTGGCGCTGGGCGGCGATGCGCGTGCCCAGGGCGGTGTCCACGGGCAGCCCCTGGCGGAGCTGCCGGGCGCTGGGCAGACGGCGGCTCACGGCCCCCGACGCGGGTGTCGAAGAGTCGTCGGCGGTGACGGCGGCAAGACTGGCGTTCATAGCAACTTCCTTAATTTTGATCATCCTGAAACGAAAAAACCCCGGCGGGACGACCAGCCGGGGTTTCAGGATTCTACGGCAGGCGTCCCGAAGCGGGCGCCTGACCGGACAGAGGTCAGACGCGCGCGCGGCTAAACCAATATCCGTAGAAATAAACAGCGAGACCGGACACAACCGCGCCGTCCCGGACCAGGGTCCGGAGAGAGCGGGCGGTTTGTGCGGCGGTCGCGATCATCAATAATTCTCCAAAACGTAGGGGCAAGCCTACTGCACCGGCCCCATTGAAGCAATCCCCGGCGTCGGGAGGGCAGGGCCGCCCGACGCCGGCATCCTGAGGAAACCATAGACCCCGAACAGGGCGGCGTGGGCGTGCACCGGCGTGGTGTTCAGGCCCTCGCCGTCCTCGGCGACCGCCTGATCAGGAATGGGCGGGGCGTTGCGGTACACCTCGGTACCGAAGAAGCCCAACAGGACGAACGTGACCGCGAGAACCGCGATCAGCGTCCACCAGCGAGTGCGGTAGTGTGTCATAAGTGCTCCGGGGCCGGGGTCAGTGCACTTTGAAGAGGGTGTCGTCGGCGTCGCCGTTCACGTACAGGAAACCGGCCAGGCCGCGCTCCATGCGCGCCAGGGCGTGATCCACCAGGATGTAGCGACCCGGATAGTCGACCTGGAACTCCACCATGGTGGCGCCACCAGGAGCCACGGTGGTGGTCTGCACGTCCTTCAGCGGCGCGCTGGTGAGGCTGCCTTCGTGGTAGACGCGGTCGAACATCTCGCCGATGACGTGGAACGAGGAGGTGGCGTTGGGACCGCCCACCCCGAAGAAGAGGCGCACCGTGTCGCCCACCTCGGCTTCCATGCGGTGGGTGGCGGTGAGGGCGTCGCTGGCGCCGTTGAAGACGTAGTACTCGGGCTGTTCGTTGAGCATCTTCTGCAGCGAGAAGGACAGATCACCACGCTGGCCATGCCGCTCGGTGGTGTAGAGCTCGCCCTGCATCACGTAGAACTCCTTGTCCACCGGCTTCAGGCCGCCGGCCGGCTCCACCAGGATCAGGCCGTACATGCCGTTGCTGATGTGATGGGCGACCATCGGTGTGGCGCAGTGATAGACGTACAGACCCGGCTTGAACGCCTTGAAGGTGAAGCTCTCGGTCTTGCCCGGCGCCGCCTGGGTCACTTCCGCGCCGCCGCCGGGGCCGGTGACGGCGTGGAAATCCACCGAATGCACCATGGTGGAGGTCTTGTCATTGTGCAGCTTCACCGTCACCTGGTCGCCTTGGCGTACCCGCAGGAAGGGGCCGGGCACGGTATTGTTGAAGGTCCAGAACTTATAGCGGGTGCCGTTGGCCAGATGGCCCACCTTTTCAGTGGTATGCAGGTCGACGCTGACATGCCGGGCGGCGCGCCCGCCGATCGGGGCGGGCAGGCTCCCCGGTGGATGCGTCAGGTCCAGCCCTTCGCCGGCGGCCTCGGGTTCGGGATCGCCCACCAGGATGCGGCCTTCCATGCCCGCGGCCCGGTGCCCGGGCACGGAACACCAATAGAAGAACTCGCCGGCCTTGCCGGTGCGTAAAAGCAGCACGGTACTGGCCTCCTTGCCGCTGACCTGATCGGAGCGGGCGTCGAAGGCCTCCGCCACCACGTCGTGGAGCGCGCCGTCGCCGTTGATCAGGTTGACCTGTACCAGGGCGTTTTCCGGTACCCGCAGGGTCGGGTTCACCTGGCCGTCGATGTCGCCGCCCTGGCCGATGTAAACCAGTTTGCCTTCGGCCACCGCGGTGCGCAGCGTGAAAGTGATGTCCGCCTGGTATTCCGCGTTGCCGGTGGCGGCGAGTCCGGTGGCCGGCGCCAGCAGTAGAAATAGCAAGGCCGGTAACAGGAATGGACGTTTCATGGTGGTTCCCCCGTGTCGGTGGTGACGGCTTAGTGGACCTGATCCAGGTAGTGCTCCAGACGGCCCTGGTTCATCGCCATGCCTTCTTCCAGCTTGGCGGCCTGGGCGCGGGCGTCTTCCAGATTGGTGCCCTTACCCACCTGGATCACGCCCACCATCCCCAGCGGCAGGTGGGGATCGCACTGGTAGAGGTAGACGCCTTCCTGGTTCAGGGTGACGGTGACCGCTTCACCGAAATCACCGCGCCAGGTGGTGCCCTGGTCGGGCGAGAGGACGGAGACGGTGTTGTGACCGCTGTCGGTGGGCACGAAGGTAACGGTATCGCCGGGGGCCACCGCCAGGTAACCGGGCTCGAACACCATGGCGCCGTCGGCGCCCTGGTTGAGCATTGCCACCCGGTGGTCGGCGGCCAGCGCGACGCCGGACATCAGCGACAGGCCGATCAGGGTGGTCTTGGTGAGCGTGGAAAAGGACATGAAGCACTCCTTGGTCGTTCACGGATTAAAGATGTATATATAATACATCTAAAGAATGCCGCCCCAACGCGCGCTGCCCATTAATCCGCCGGAGTGTTGTCATGGATCAAGATCAAGGGCGATTTTTCAGTGTCGTCGACCGCTTCCCGCCGCTGGCCTTTCCCTTTCGGGTGTTCTTCTTATCGTCGGCCCTGGCGGGCGCGGTGCTGGTGCCGGTCTGGTTGTGGGCCTGGACCCGCGGCGTCGATACGCTGGCCTTGCCGCCTTTGCTTTGGCATCAGCACGAAATGCTGGCCGGTTTTCTCAATGCGGCGATCGCCGGCTTTCTGCTGACGGCGGTGTGCAACTGGACGGGCACGGCGCCGGTGGCCGGGCGGCGTCTACTGGCATTGTGGCTGCTGTGGCTGGCCGGGCGCGTGGCGATGGCCGCCGGCGGTGCCTTTCCCCTGCCGGCGGCGCTGGTGGATCTGGCGTTCATGCCCTTGGTGATGCTGAGTGTCGGCCGGCGTATCTGGTGGGCCAGGCAGCGACGCCAGATGGTGTTGCTGGGGGTGCTGGCGGCGTTCTGGGGGCTGGATCTATTGTTCCACTGGACCGGGCAGCCCCGCTTTCTGCACGCCCTGGTGCTGCTGACCGCGGCCCTGATTTTGATTATTGGTGGGCGTATCACGCCGGCCTTCACCGCCAACTGGCTGCGGCAGCAGGGTGACGATCCCGCCCGGGTCCGCCGCCGGCCCGGCCTGGACCGCGCCGGTCTGGTGGCGGCGCTGGCACTGGTGGTGCTGGAGGCCGGTGGCTGGACCGCGCCGGTGCTGGTGGCACCGTTGGCCGGGGTGGCGGCGCTGCTGGCGTTGTGGCGCCTGGCCGGTTGGGCCGGCTGGCGGACGCGCGCCGAGCCGCTGCTGTGGATCCTGCACCTGGGGCACCTCTGGGTGGTGGTGGGCTTGCTGCTGCGGGCCCTGGCCGCCGTGTCCCCGGTGCCGCCCACCGCCTGGCTGCACGCCCTGGGCGCCGGCGCCATGGGCACCATGATCCTGGGCGTGATGACCCGCGTCGCCGTGGGTCATACCGGCCGGCCGCTGCGGCTGCGGCGTGGCGGCCTCTGGATTTACGGCCTGGTGCTGGTGGCCGGCATCGTCCGGGTGCTCGTGGCGTTGGGATGGGCGCCGATGATGGCCGGCCTGTGGCTGGCGGCCCTGGGCTGGAGCGCCGCTCTGCTGCTGTTCCTGGCGGTCTATGGCGGAATTCTGTGCACGCCGCGTGCTGATGGGCGGCCCGGCTGACCGCGTCGCTTGCCACCACCGGGCGGGCGACGGCCTAGTCGCCGCCGGCCGGTTCGAGGCGGGCGAACAGTCGCCGGCTCAGTGGCCGACGCGGTTCGAGTAGATCGGCGAGGGTATAGTCGTCGAGGACATCCAGGAACGCGGTCAGGGCTTCGTCCAGGGCGCTGCGCAGGGTGCACGCGGACGTGAGCACGCAGGCTCCGGGATCATCGAAACATTCCACCAGGTTCAGGTTCGGTTCCGTGTGCCGTAACACCTCGCCGACCACGATCGTTCGCGGGTCCCGGGCCAGGTACAGGCCGCCGTTCTTGCCGCGCACGGTTTCCACGTAACCGAGCTGGCCGAGCTTGTGCACGATCTTGACGATATGGTGCCGGGAGATGCCGTAGCTATCGGCGATATCGGTGATGGTCGCGCGCGCGTCGCGCCGCAGACCCAGGTAGATGAGAACGCGCAGGGAATAATCGCTGTACAGGGTGAGTTTCATGGGGTTCGGGGACGATAACCGCTACAGGGGATACGAGCCCAGTTTGACATACTTTCAAGCACGGGGAGACGGCGGATGCTGTACCTGACGATCAAGCACCTGCACATGGCACTGGCGGCGACGAGCCTGTTGTTCTTCCTGGCTCGCGCGCTGGGTTCGGTGCGCGAATCCGCCTGGTTGCGGCGGCGCTGGGTGAAGGTACTGCCGCATTTGATCGATACCCTGCTGCTGGTCTGTGGGTTGACCCTGATGACGATGCTGCGCGCCTGGCCGCATCAGACCCCCTGGCTGGCGGCCAAACTGGTGGCGCTGGTGTTCTATATCGGCTTCGGCACCCTGGCCATCAAACGCGGCCGCACACCGGGCACGCGCGCCGGTTTCGCGGTGCTGGCGGTGCTCACTTTCGGCTATATGGTGGCGGTGGCGATCGGCAAGTCGCCGGTGCCGTTCTAAAGGGGGCGCTCACAGGGTGCGGGAAACGCCCGCGGTGTCCGCGCCGCTGTCGAGAATCAGCCGTGCCGGCAGACGTTTGGCCTGGCGCCGGTCGTGGGTGACCATCACCAGAACCCGGTCGCTGAGGGTCGCTTGCAGGGTATCGAACAGGGCGTCGGCGGTGGCCGGTTCCAGGCCGGTGAAGGGCTCGTCGAGCAGCACTACCGGGCTGTCACGCAGCAGCACCCGCGCCAGTGACAAACGCCGGCCCTGGCCGCCGGACAGGTGCAGTCCGCCCGGTCCGATCCACAGGTCCAGACCGCCGCGCCGGTGCACCGGGTCCGCCAACCGGACCTGTTCCAGCACCCGCCAGAGGGTGGCGTCATCGGCGTCGGCCCGGGCCAGACGCAGGTTGTCACGCAGGGTGCCGGTGAACAGTTGCTGTTGTTGCAGCAGCAGCGCGAAGCACCGGCGCCAGGCGTCACTGTCCGCCTCCGTCTGGTCCACGCCGCCGAAGCGGATGGTGCCGCCGGTGGGCCGCTGCAGCCCCATCAGACAGTGCAGCAGAGTGGATTTGCCGGCGCCGCTGGGGCCGACGATGGCCAGTGGCGAACCGGCGTCCACCTGGAAATCGAGCGTATCGAACAGCGCCGGTTGGCCGGGCCAGGCGAAACGCAAGCCGCGCACCGTCAGACAGCCGTCCGGTTGGGGCAGCCGCTCGCCTTCCGCCGCGGAGCGCGGCAGGGGCGTGTCGGTGAGGGTGGCCAGCCGGGCCACCGCCGCTCGGGTGTCCGGCCAGCCCTGCCAGGCCGCCGCCAGCGGCAGGCTTACCTCGGCGGCGGCCAGCACCATCAGCGTCAATGCCAGCACCAGGGGCGCGCTCACCGCACCGTCGCGCACCGGGCCGATCAGTAACAGCAGCACCCCCACCGCCAGGACCTGCATCAGGCTCTGAATCAACGTCTGGGTCAGCGCCTGACGCCACGCCAGCCGGTGCTCAAGTGTCGCCAACTCTTCCAGTCGCCGGTACCAGGCCGTCAGCAGTGTGGGGCGCAGGCCGTAGGCGAGCACGTCCGGTAGCCCGTTGAGGGCCTGCACCAGGTCGCCGCGCAGCTGTTCGCGCTGGCGGGCGCGGCGTGCCAGGGGCTCGGCGGACGCCGCCGCCAGCCGCCGCAGCAATCCAGCCATCAGCAGGAAGCCAGCCAGCAGCAGCACCACCGCCGCCGGTCCGGCGATCCACCCGGCGGCCGCCATCAGGATCAGCGCGCCGAAGGCGGCCACCAGCGTCGGTTGCCCCTGGCCGAGCCAGGCGTTTTCCAGGCGCTCCACGTCGCCGAGCAGCCGTTCCAGAAGATGCCCGCCGCTGAGCGTCGAGAGCGGGCCGGGCACGCGCGGCAGGATGGCCGCGAACAGGCGCGTGCGCAGCCGTTGCATGACATGGAGGGTGGCATCGTGGCTGACCAGCCGCTCGAAGTAGCGCGACACCGTGCGGCTCACCGCCAGGGCGCGGATGCCGGCGCTGGGTGTGAGCAGGTTGAAGGCCACCGCCGGACCGCCGGCGGCCAACCCCGCCAGGGCGGCGGCGCTGATGAACCAGCCGGACAGCCCGAGCAGCGCCATCGCCGTCAGTGCCGTGACCAGCGCCAGCAGAGCCGCATGGAACAAGCGCCGGCCCTGGCCCCGGAACTGCTCACCCAGCCAGGGCAGGATACGGGAATCAGTCATGGGCGAAGTCCTCCCATTGCGTGGCCGGTTCCGCCGACGGCGGCGCCCCCAGCCACAGGCTGTGATCGGCGAGGGCGGCCAGCGCCGGGGAGTGGGTGGCGATCACCAGCGTGCGGTTGCCTTTGTGTTGGGCAAGGGCGGCGATGATGCGCGTCTCCAGCGCTTCGTCCAGCTCCGCGGTGGGTTCGTCGAGCAGCAACAGCGGCGCCGGGCTGAGCAGCGCCCGGGCCAGGGCCAGGCGGCGGCCCTGGCCGCCGGACAGGCCACCTCCGTTCTCATCCAGGGCCGTGCTCAGCCCGGCGGGCAGGTCGGTCAGGCCGCAGTCGGCCAGCACCGCGTCCAGGGCCGCGTCGTCGGCGTCCGGCGCCACCAGGCGGAGGTTGTCCGCCACCGTGCCGTGCACGAACCAGGGGTGCTGGCCGGCCCAGGCCAGCTGCCCGGTGGTCCGGGCCAGTATCGGCGCCGAGGCCTGGCCATGGCGTACCGTACCCTTGTCCGGCGCCAACAGACCGGCGATCACCTTGAGCAGGGTACTCTTGCCGGTGCCGCTGTCGCCGCGCAGCACCAGGCAGCGGCCCGCCGGAACCGTTATCGAGCAGTCGGCGAACAGCGGCGCCTCGGCTCCCGGATACCGGAACGAAACACCCTCCAGGGTCAGGCGGGGCGCGGCGGTCGCCGGCGCCGTCCCGATTTCCGGCGGGCCGCTCGCCTCCGCCTTGACTAGCAGGGGGGCGAGGACGTCGGCGGCCGCCAGAGCGGCGGCGCGGTCGTGGTAACCGGCGGCCAGCTGCCGTAGCGGTTGATAAAATTCCGGTGCCAGCACCAGCAACCACAGCCCGGTGCCGAAGGTCAGCGCGGGTCCGGGACCGAAAGCCACCAGGTTGAGCAGATGCAGGCCCACGTAGAGCGCCACCATGGCCACCGACAGAGCGGCGAACAACTCCAGCACCGCGGAGGTCAGGAAGGCGATGCGCAGCACCTTCATGGTGTGCCGGCGGTACTCGCGGTTGGCGGTGTCCACCGCCTGCCGCTCCGCCTCTTCACGGGCGAAGGCGCGCAGTGTGAGCACCCCGCGCACGCGGTCGAGGAAATAGCCGCCCAGGAACCGCAGGCTCTCCAATTGCCGATCGGCGGCCCGCTGCGCGCCGGTGCCCACCAGCATCATGAATAGAGGAATCAGCGGCGCGGTACACAGAAAAATGACGCCCACCACCCAGTCGACGCTGAACGCGGCCACTAGGAACAGCACGGTGGCCAGGCTCGCCACCCGGCGTTGCACGGCGAAGCCGGCGTGATAACGGCCCACCGCCTGGGCCTGTTCGAGCAAGGCGGTGCTGGCCTCACCGGCGGGCAGGGCGCCACCGGCGCCGCGCAGCAGGGCGTCGGCGACACGTTCGCGCACCGCTCGGGCGATGTCCGTACCGACGCCGGCGCTGAACCGGGCGCGGGCGGCGCCGGCCAGAGCACGCAATAGCAACGTCAGCACCAGCAGCGCGGTCGGCGGCCCCAATCCGCCCGTGCCCGCCACCAGGCGTGCCGCCAACCAGGCCAGCGCCGCCGCCTGGGTGATCGCCAGTGGCGTATCCGCCAGGGCACACAAAATCAAACGGCGCACCATGGGCGCCGCGTGGCCCTGCTGTTCGGCCAGCCAGGTCTTGGCGGCCACCGGTTTGTCGCTGTTCGACGCCGGGCTTTCTTGACCTGGGTCAAGGGGCATGCTGATTGTCCAGTACGTTGTGGGTTGTCGATGTAACGCAGCGAAAAGGCGGTGCTATGCTCGCATCGGCCCATCGGTGCGAACAACGACGCAGATCAATGCTAGGCGTAATCGTTGGTACTTTCATCGTCGCAGTGGTGGCCAGGTTCAATGTCGCCGGTCGTGCGTGCTGGTGCGTATCCACGGGAGAAATGCGGATGATTGATGCCACGCTAGTGGAGCTGTCACGGGCCCAGTTCGCCCTGACCGCGATGTACCATTTTCTGTTCGTTCCCTTGACCCTTGGCCTGTCCCTGATCATTGCCATCATGGAAAGTGTCTATGTCATGACCGGACGCACCATCTGGCGTGACATGACCAAGTTTTGGGGTTTGTTGTTCGGTATCAATTTCGCCATGGGCGTGGCCACTGGGATCGTGATGGAGTTCCAGTTCGGCACCAACTGGGCGTACTACAGCCACTATGTGGGCGATGTGTTCGGCGCGCCGCTGGCCATCGAAGGGCTGATGGCGTTTTTCCTGGAAGCCACCCTGGTGGGCTTGTTCTTCTTTGGTTGGGACAAACTCAGCAAGGTGAAGCATCTGATGGTGACCTGGCTGGTGGCGTTGGGGTCGAATCTTTCGGCGCTGTGGATCCTGGTGGCCAACGGTTGGATGCAGAACCCGGTGGGGTCGGCCTTCAATCCGGACACCATGCGCATGGAAGTCACCGACTTCGCGGCGGTGATTCTTAACCCCGTGGCGCAGGCGAAGTTTGTGCACACCGTGGCCGCCGGGTACGTTACCGGCGCCGTCTTTGTGCTGTCGATCAGTGCGTTTTACCTGTTGCGTCGCCGCCACCAAGCATTGGCGAAGCGCTCCTTCACGGTGGCCGCTTCGTTTGGTCTCGCCGCGGCGCTGTCGGTGGTGGTGCTGGGTGACGAGTCCGGCTACGCGATCACCGATAACCAAAAAATGAAACTGGCGATGATCGAGGGCATGTGGCACACCGAGGAGGCGCCGGCATCGTTCACCCTGTTCGGCATTCCGGACCGGCAGGCTCAGGAAACCCACTACGAATTGAAGATTCCCTGGGTCATGGGGCTGATCGCCACACGCAGCTTCAGCAAGGAGATCCCCGGCATCCAGGAGTTGATCGCGTTGTCCGAGATGCACATCCGTGATGGCCTGATCGCTTACGACGCGCTTGAGACGCTAAAGACCGACAGCACCAACCCGGAGGCGCGCGAGCGCTTCCTGCGGAACCAGCACTATCTCGGTTACGCCTTGATGCTCAAGAAGTACGTGGAGGACCCGCGCGACGCCAGCGACGGGCAGATCGCCATGGCGGTACGGGACGCTCTGCCCAATGTGGCGGCGCTGTTCTGGTCGTTCCGCTTCATGGTGGTGATCGGATTTTTCATGATCGCCCTGTTTGGTCTGGCGTTTTATCTCACCTCACTGCGCCGTCAGGTGCCACGCTGGTTCCTGCGTGTGGCTTTCTACACGCTGCCGTTGCCCTGGGTGGCCGCGGAACTGGGGTGGCTGGTAGCGGAATACGGTCGCCAGCCCTGGGTGATCGAAGGGGTGCTGCCCACCTTCCTGGGGGTCAGTTCCATCGGCGTGAGCGATATTCTCATCACCCTGGGCGGCTTCATGGTGATCTACACCATCCTGGCCATCATCGAGGTCCGTCTGATGCTGAAATACATCCGCAAGGGGCCGGAGGAGGATGAGAGCGGGGACGATCCCGCCCGGCTCGACGAGCGCTTCTCACCGGCCTTTTCCAAACCCGACGAGGAGGGCGCGTCATGATCCTTGATTACGAAATTCTGCGTCTGATCTGGTGGGCTCTGCTCGGGGTGCTGCTGGTGGCGTTCGCGGTCACCGACGGTTTCGACATGGGGGTGGCCGCGCTGCTGCCCGCGGTGGCCCGCAACGACGCCCAGCGCCGACAGGTGATTAACACCGTGGGGCCGGTATGGGAAGGCAACCAGGTCTGGTTCATCCTCGGCGGCGGCGCCATTTTCGCCGCCTGGCCGGCGCTCTACGCGGTCAGTTTCTCCGGTTTTTACCTGGCGATGTTCCTGATACTGGTGGCGCTGATCATTCGCCCGGTGGCTTTCAAGTTCCGTTCCAAGCGTGACGAGCCGGCCTGGCGCGCCCGCTGGGACGCGGCCCTGTGTTTCAGCGGCGCGGTGCCGGCGCTGCTGTTCGGCGTCGCGGTGGGCAATGTGCTGCAGGGGGTGCCGTTCCACTTCGACAGCGACCTGCGGCCGTTCTATACCGGTTCCTTCTTTGGCCTGCTGAATCCGTTCGCGCTGCTGTGCGGCCTGGTGTCGCTGGCGATGCTGGTGCTGCACGGGGCCACCTGGCTGCAGATCAAGGCGGACGGCGAGCCGGCGGCGCGGGCGCGCCGCTACGGCCTGGTCGCGGCGCTGGTGGTGATCGCGCTGTTCGCCGTCGGCGGTGTCTGGGTGGCCAATCTGGACGGCTACCGCATTGTCTCCGCCCTGGACCCCAGCGGCCCCAGTAATCCGTTGCGCAAGGAGGTGGTGCTGGAGGCCGGCCTGTGGCTGGACAACTTCCGCCAGTGGCCGCTGCTGTGGCTGGTGCCGCTGGCCGGTTTCGCCGGCGCCGGCATGGCGCTGCTGGGCCTGTTCTGGCGCGTCGCCGCACTCAGCTTCCTGGGCTCCAAGCTGTCGGTGGCCGCCATCATCGCCACGGTGGGCGCCGCCATGTTCCCGATAATCCTGCCCAGCAGTTCCCAGCCGGGCCACAGCCTGACGGTCTGGGACGGCTCCTCCAGCCACTACACTCTGGGGGTGATGTTGTTCGCCACCGTGGTGCTGTTGCCGATCGTGCTGCTCTATACCGCCTGGGTATACAAGGTGCTGTGGGGCACGGTGAGCGAAAGCGACGTCAACAAGGACATGTACTGAGGAGAACACGCGATGTGGTATTTCAGTTGGATTCTCGGCCTGGGCCTGGCCTGCACCTTCGCCATCCTGAACGCGATGTGGTTCGAGCTGAACGAGGTCAGCGGAGAGACCAACACCGACGACTAGACGGATTGGCGGATGGTGTAAAGAGCTTGCACAGGCTCTAGAATGACCTCCTTTCGCTGAATCGTTTGGAGAATCGTCATGCAAGACGTGGTCATTGTCGCCGCCACCCGTACCGCCATCGGCCGCTTCCAGGGCGGGCTCGCGGACGTCCCCGCCACCAAACTGGGCGAGGCGGTGGTGCGCCGCCTGCTGGCGGACACCGGCGTGGAGCCGGGCGCGGTCAGCGAAGTGATCCTCGGCCAAGTGCTCACCGCCGGCGCCGGCCAGAACACCGCCCGGCAGACCTCGATCTTCGCCGGCCTGCCCGACGAAGTGCCGGCCATGACCATCAACAAGGTGTGCGGCTCCGGCCTGAAAGCGGTGCACCTGGGCAGCCAGGCGATCCGCTGCGGCGAGGCCGACGTGATCATCGCCGGCGGCCAGGAAAGCATGAGCCTGGCCCCCTATGTGCTGCCCAAGGCGCGCACCGGCCTGCGCATGGGCCATGCCAGCCTGGTGGATTCGATGATCCAGGACGGCCTGTGGGACGCCTTCAACGACTTCCATATGGGCATCACCGCCGAGAACCTGGCGCAGAAATACAGCCTCAGCCGGGAAGCCCAGGACGCCTTCGCGGCCGCTTCCCACCGGAAGGCGGCGGCCGCCATCAACGAAGGCCGCTTCAAGAATGAGATCACCCCGGTGGAAGTGCCGCAGCGCAAAGGCGACCCGAAAATCGTCGACACCGACGAGCAGCCGCGCGGCGACACCACCGCCGAGTCCCTGGGTGGTCTGCGCGCCACCTTCAAGAAAGACGGCACCGTCACCGCCGGCAACGCCTCGGCGCTGAACGACGGCGCCGCCGCCGTGATGTTGATGAGCGAAGCGCGCGCCAACCAGCTGGGCCTGCCGATCCTCGCCCGTCTGGCCGGTCAGGCCAGCGCCGGCGTGGATCCGGCGATCATGGGCATCGGCCCGGTGTCCGCCACCCGCCGCTGCCTGGAGCGCGCCGGCTGGTCCCTGGATCAGGTGGACCTGATCGAAGCCAACGAAGCCTTCGCCGCCCAGTCCCTGGCGGTGGGCAAGGACCTGGAGTGGGACCAGGACAAGGTCAACGTCAACGGCGGCGCCATCGCCCTGGGCCACCCGATCGGCGCGTCCGGCTGCCGGGTGCTGGTAACGCTGCTCCACGAAATGCAGCGCCGCGACGTGAAGAAGGGCTTGGCGACCCTGTGCATCGGTGGCGGTCAGGGCGTCGCCCTGGCGGTGGAACGTTGAGGGCGCGCTGATGACCGATACTCTGACCCTGACCCGCCCGGACGACTGGCACCTGCACTTCCGCGACGGCGCCATGCTGGAGGAAACCGTGCCCGCCACCGCGCGGGTGTTCCGCCGCGCCATCGTGATGCCCAACCTGACGCCGCCGGTGACCAGCGTGGCGCTGGCCGAGGCCTACCGCGAGCGCATCCTGGCGGCGATTCCGGCGGGCGTGGATTTCGAGCCGCTGATGGTGCTTTATCTGACCGACGAAACCCCGGTGGAGGAGATCGAGCGGGCGGCGCAAAGCCCGTTCGTGCATGCCTTCAAGCTGTACCCGGCCGGGGCCACCACCAACTCGGACAGTGGCGTGACCAACCCGGCGCGCATTCACCATCTCTACGAGGCACTGGAAAAGCAGGATCTGCCGTTTCTGGTGCACGGCGAGGTGACCGAGCCGGAAATCGACATCTTCGACCGCGAGCGGGTGTTCATCGACCGCTACCTGAACGACATTCGGGAACGGTTCCCGGCGCTGCGTATCGTGTTCGAGCACGTCACCACCTCGGAAGGCGTGGACTTCGTGCGCGAGGGCGGCGACCTGACGGCCGCCACCGTCACCCCCCAGCATCTGTTGATGAACCGCAACGACCTGCTGGTCGGCGGCGTTCGCCCGCACAACTACTGTCTGCCGGTCCTCAAGCGGCGCACCCACCAGCAGGCGATTCAGCAGGCGGTGCTGGAAGGGCATCCGCGCTTTTTCCTGGGCACCGACTCCGCCCCCCACGCCCGCGACAAGAAGGAAGCGGCGTGCGGCTGCGCGGGTTGCTACTCGGCCCGGGCGGCGCTGCCTTTGTACGCGTCCTTTCTCGACCGCCACGGAGCGCTGGACAAGCTGGAAGGCTTCGCCAGCCATTTCGGCGCCGACTTCTACCGGCTGCCGCGCAACCCGGACACCGTGACCCTGGAGCGGCGCGACTGGGCCGTGCCGGAGACGGTCACCGCCGCCGGTGAAGACATGGTGCCGTTCATGGCCGGTCAGGCGCTGCCCTGGGCGATCCGCGAAAGCCAATGACGGCGCCGATTCCGCTGGTGGTGCTGACCGGTTTCCTGGGCAGTGGCAAGACCACCTTGCTTAACCGCTGGCTCGACCAGCGCGGCGACCTGGCGGTGGTGATTAACGAGCTGGGCGAGATCGGCATCGACAAGGATCTGGCTCGGCGCGTGGGCGCGCCGATCAGCCTTCTGGCCGGCGGCTGTGTCTGCTGTGCCGTGCAGGGCACCCTGCGCACCACCTTGCGCAATCTCTACATGGCCCGGGCCGGCGGCGATCTGCCGCCGTTTTCGGCGGTGCTGTTGGAGACCACCGGCGCCGCTGATCCCTTCGGCGTGACCGCCGTGCTGGAGCAGGACGCCTGGCTGCGCAAGCGCTTCACGCTGCGCTCGGTTCTGACCACGGTGGATACCTTGGCCGGCGAGGCGGCACTGGCCCGCTTCCCGGAGGCCCTGGAGCAGGTCACCGCCGCCGACCAACTGCTGCTGACCAAGACCGACCGGGCGACGGCGGCGCAACGCGGCGCCCTGGTCGACGCGTTGCGCCGTCTTAACCCCCGCGCCGGGGTGGACGACGCGGCCAGCGCCGACGCCGGGCTGCTGGACCGGGATTTCCCCCGCCAGTGCCGGATCACCGGTACCCTGGCGCCGGCCGGCGCGATGGCCACCCTGTCGCCACGGCCGGAACGGCGCGGCCACCACCTGCATCCGTCGGGTCTACGCTGGCGCGGGCGGATCGCCTATGATCGCCTGCAGGAGGCGCTGGCGGCACTGCGTGCCGAGGCCGGCGACGAACTGGTGCGCCTGAAGGGGCTGGTGGCCATTGATAAGCTGGACGGGCCTTTGCTGATCCAGGCTGTGGCCGGCCAGGCGGTGGAGGTGGCGCCGTTGCCGGCCTGGCCCGGCGGCGACGAGGACAGCCGCCTGGTGGTGATCGCCGCCGGCGAGGACGCCGGCACCCCGACGCGCTGGCTGGAAAACTGGCGTATTCATCTCGGGCTCGCGGACATGCCGCGGGCAACGGATTGATTCGACGCCCGCAAGGAGCCGATATGGGCTATTGGTATTTAGTGGTGGCGATCCTCAGTGAGGTGGTCGCCACTTCCGCCTTGAACGCCTCCCAGGGGTTCACACGTCTTTGGCCGTCCATGGTTACGGTGGTGGGCTATTGTTTGGCGTTTTATTTTCTGTCGCTGACCTTGCGCACCGTGCCCATGGGCATCGCCTATGCGGTGTGGGCCGGCGCCGGCATCGTCTTGATCGCGATTTCCGGCGCCATCTTTTTCAAACAGTTACCCGACCTGCCCGCGGTCTTGGGTATGCTGTTCATTATTGTCGGCGTGGTGCTGGTCAGCGCCGTGTCGCGCACCGCCGGCCATTGAAAACGTACCGATAAGGAGAACGCCGTGCCCGAGCAAATGGACGATGCCCTGAAAGCGGCCGACAGGATCATCGAACTCACCGGTGGTGAGATACGGCTGGGGCTGCCGCTGGGGTTGGGCAAGCCGAACCGTCTGGTCAATGCGCTCTATCAGCGGGCCACGGAAAACCCGGACGTCCGGCTGGACATCTATACCGCTTTGTCACTGGGCCGGCCCGGCGCCGGCAGCGATTTGGAAAAGCGTTTTCTGGAGCCCTTCGCGGAGCGGGTGTTCGGCGACTATGAAGAGCTCGACTACCTGAAGGCCGCCAAGAAAGATCAGCTGCCCGACGACATCCGGGTGTTCGAGTTTTTCTTTCAGCCGGGCAGCATGCTGGGCAGCAACAGCGCGCAACGCCATTACATCAGCGTCAACTACACCCACGCCGCCCGTGACCTGAACGCGCGCGGCGTGAACGTGGTGGCGCAATTGCTGGCGTGCCGTCCGGGGGCCGATGGCGAGAACGGCAACGATTACAGTTTCTCCTGCAACCCGGAAGTGACGTTGGAACTGTTGCCCATGCTCAAGGCCCGCCGCGACGCCGGTGAAACCATTGTCACCGTGGGGCAGGTGCACCGCGATCTGCCGTTCATGGAAAACGACGCGCGGGTGGGCGAGTGGCTCACCGACATGGACATCCTGCTGGATGATCCCCAAGGCCATACCCGGCTGTTCAGCACGCCCAATATGCCGGTCAATCTGCAGGACCATTTCGTCGGCCTGCACGCCAGCTCCCTGGTACGCGACGGCGGCACGCTGCAGATCGGCATCGGCGCCCTGGGCGACGCCCTGGTGCATCACACCCTGCGCCGCGAGCGGCACAACGATAACTACCGCGCCCTGCTGAAAGCACTGGACCTGCCCGACGAACACCGGGCCCTGATCGAGCGCGAAGGCGGCACCGGCCGTTTCGGCCAGGGCCTCTACGGCTGCAGCGAGATGATGACCCACGGTCTGCTGCGGTTGATCGACGAGGGCATCATCCGCCGTCCGGTGTACGACTGGTCGGCGCTGCAGCGCCATGTTCTGACACACCCTCAGGCGCGGCCGGATCTGTCGCTGCTGGACGCGCTGCGTCAGGACGGCGGCGTATCGTCACCGATGACGCCGGAACAGCTCGACCGGCTGACGCGCTTCGGCGTGCTGCGCGCCGGGGTGGTGTTGGAAGCCAGCCACCTGCGGCTGCCCAACGACGACAGCGTGCCCAACGACCTGGACCATCCCGACACGCGGGAAGCGCTGGAAGGCCTGTTCGGCGATCGCTTGAACGGCGGCATCATTATGCACGGCGGCTTTTTCCTCGGCCCGGAAGCCTTCTATCAGCGGCTGCGGGAACTGGACGACGACACCCGGGCGGCGATCAATATGACCCGGGTGAACC
>Ga0208813_1000506_pt1 | contig 29222 bp, 26 predicted proteins | sample MalvireepMed_904_FD_184250 | JGI IMG/M metagenome (GOLD analysis project Ga0208813, IMG submission 184250) | Marine viral communities from the Global Malaspina Expedition - Malaspina viral metaG DeepMed_904 (SPAdes) (version 2) | ecosystem: Environmental > Aquatic > Marine > Oceanic | place... | reverse complement strand
AGCATTTAATCAATGGTGCGGAGGGAGGGACTTGAACCCTCACGTCCTTTCGGACACTAGCACCTGAAGCTAGCGCGTCTACCAATTCCGCCACCACCGCAGACTGGGAAAGTGTGGCTGGGGCACCAGGGATCGAACCTGGGAATCGCGGGATCAAAACCCGCTGCCTTACCGCTTGGCTATGCCCCATCCAACTTTGGACCGACTCACCACTGTAACAGCGAACAACTGATGGCTGGGGCACCAGGGATCGAACCTGGGAATCGCGGGATCAAAACCCGCTGCCTTACCGCTTGGCTATGCCCCAATTGTCAGTTGAAAAGAGAGATTGGTGCGGACGGAGAGACTTGAACTCTCACGCCGTGAGGCACTGGAACCTAAATCCAGCGTGTCTACCAATTCCACCACGTCCGCACAACAAGTGACTGTTAAGTTTGGTGGCTACGGCGAGATTCGAACTTGCGACCCCAGCATTATGAGTGCTGTGCTCTAACCAGCTGAGCTACGTAGCCACTACCTAACTTTTTATTGCGCATCTCTCTGTGAGTGCGGCGCGTATTATGCAAATCGCTTCGCTTACCGTCAACCTCTTTTTAAGAAAAAAACACGCTTTTGAGCTTAACTGGTCAAAAAACGGCAAAAACGCTGAATAATCACACGCTTTTGCTCGGCACCGAGGCTTACCAGGGTAATTCTTCACCATTGCTGTGGTAAAAATGTCCGGTTTTTTCCAGCGTCAATTCGGCAATACGTTTAATTAAACGTCCAGCTGCCTCTTCGGCAGTGATATCGCCTCGATTTCCAACCATGTCGGTTTGTACGTAGCCCGGATGCAACAATACCACCGCAATGCCCTGGTCTTTTAAGTCCAGCGCCAGTGACTTACCGGCAGCGTTGAGTGCGGCTTTAGACATACGGTAGCCATAACGACTGCCGGAGCCATTATCAGCAATTGACCCCATGCGGCTGGTAATCAAGCCGACTTTACTGCCGTCGGATAAATTATCCAGCAATGCATCAGTCACCCGTAGTGGCGCGATGGCGTTGACTTCGTACTGCGCGCGCAGACTGCCGCCATCAATATCGCCAAGCTGATCATTGTTAAGCAGTCCGGCATTGTTAATCAGGATATCAATTGGCTTGCTGCCTATGGATTCTTTCATGCGCAGCAGGTCTGACTCCTTAGTCACGTCAATGCCCTCAATAATATCAACGTCCAGTGCGGTGAGTTGTTTGGAGTTATTGCGACAGACCGCGGTGACTTTATAGCCGGCTTCGCTGTACTGCTTCGCAAATTGAAAGCCGATACCGCGATTAGCCCCTGTAATAACGACGTGTTTCATTTTATACCTCAGTTTGCTGCGGTGGCGGTTAATCGCTGATGCCACCCTCGGTTAATTTTTTGGGATCTAACAAGTGTTGCAATTTATCGCGCCCCAAGTCAGTCATTTCATCGGCGACGTCGATAATAGCGCGTCCTTCTTTATATGCCTTCTTAGCAATTTCTGCGGCTTTATTGTAACCAATCACCGGATTAAGCGCGGTGACCAGAATGGGGTTTTTAGCCAGCGCTTCGTTCAACCGATCATGGTTAACTTCAAAGTCGTTAATCGCCTTGTCAGCAAGGCTGAGACAACTGTTACTGAGTAATTCGATGGATTGTAATAGGTTATAAGCAATCACCGGTAACATCACGTTAAGCTGGAAGTTGCCCTGTTGCGCCGCGGTGGTTATGGTTGTGTGGTTGCCATTAACTTGCGCCGCCACCATAGCAATTGCCTCGGGAATGACCGGATTGACCTTGCCCGGCATGATGCTACTGCCCGGCTGCAGTGCTGTTAACTGAATTTCGCCCAAGCCCGCCAACGGTCCGCTGTTCATCCAACGCAGATCGTTGCTGATTTTGAGCAGGGTGGTTGCGAGCGTGTTGAGTTGCCCGTGCAACTGTAAATTTAATTCCTGGCCGGCAATGCCGGTAAATGGATTGGGCGAGGCTTTAAAATCACTACCACAATCATTTGACAATGCGCGGGCGAAGGCATCGGCAAATGCTTTCGGTGCGTTAATACCAGTACCGATGGCGGTACCGCCTTGTGGCAGGACCTTGCTGTGTTGCAGTAACTGCGGCAATTGGCCGGCGCTTTGATCCAGCTGCCCGGCCCAGGCATCAAGCTCCTGCGCCATAGTCATTGGCATGGCATCCATCAAATGTGTACGACCGGTTTTAACCACGTCACGTAACGCTATCGCTTTGTTGCGGGTAACATCGATAAGGTGCTTGAGCGCCGGCTGCAGTTGTTGTTCAATCATCAGCACGCTGGCTATCTGCAGCGCCGTCGGAATAACATCATTGCTGGACTGGCTTTGATTAACATGGTCGTTAGGATGAACCTCTACGCCTTGTTGTTGGCAGAGATTAGCTATGACCTCGTTAACATTCATATTAGAGCTGGTGCCCGAACCTGTCTGGAATACATCCACGGGGAACTGCTGCTGGTGTTGGCTATCAATTATTTGCTCCGCGGCGGCGCGGATCGCGTCCCGTTGTTGTGCGGTTAAACCGGCGACCTCGGCATTAGCCGTGGCCGCTGCTGCTTTTACCCGGGCGATGGCTTTGATCATGGGCAATGGCAGAGTCAGGCCACTGATCGTAAAGTTATTAACAGCGCGTTGGGTTTGCGCCGCGTACAGCGCATCAGCAGGTACTTGTATCTCGCCCATGCTGTCTTGCTCGGTGCGATATCCGTTACTCATACCAAAACTCCTTCTTTTATCAGCGTTGCTGTAGTTATAGCAGTGGTTATAACAGATTACGCGAAGTCGATTGCCAAGATCACATCATGGTTGCAGAAATGGCGACATCAAGTAATCTAGAATTATTAATCAATAAATTGGATAGTTCTGTGAAGTTAATTTTAACCATTATTGCTACGCTGTTGTTGCCGTTTGCATTGCAAGCTCAGGCACAAACAACAATTAAGTTACGCGACAGCGCCGGTAACGAACTATCCAATGCTGTGGTTTGGGCTGCTGACGATGCCGTAAAAGCGGGGGCGCGGATGACCCCGCAGCAGGTTAATATTGACCAGGTTAACCGTCAGTTTACGCCGTTTATGACGGTTATTCGCAAAGGCAGCGAAGTAACCTTCCCTAATAGTGACAATATTCGCCATCACGTTTATTCATTTTCTGAGCCTAAACCGTTCGAAATTAAGTTATATGCCAATGAAGAGCGACCGACTTTGGCTTTCGAACAAGCCGGTTTAGTCACGCTGGGATGCAATATTCATGATCAAATGATAGCGCATATCGTTATCACCGAACGCGAATCGGCGTGGATAAGTAACGCAGCCGGCGTCGTTGAGCTGCCGTTAGTGGCCGCCAACGGATCGGTAGCAGTCACCATTTGGCACCCCTGGATGGGCACTGACCTGGCTACTGCAAGAACTATCAAAATCGAACCTGGCACCAGCAACACGCTAACCCTTGAAGTGACGCCGCCGCAGCGCGAAGAAAAACCGAAATCTCGCCTGCAACAACGGTTTAATCGCACAGGTTCGCTATGATCCGCACTTTCAGGACACGCTTACTGATTATTTTATTATTGTTGGTCGCAGGCGCTCTGACGATATCCCTGGCGGCCATGGGCGTAGCGGTAAAGGAGCAGGTCGAGCGCTCGGTGAGTCAGGAGCTGGTGGTCAGTGATCGGGTGTTTAGGGAGCTACTGGATAACCGCAGCCAATTGTTAAAACAGGCAGCGGAAGTACTGACTGATGACTTTGGCTTTAAGCGTGCAGTGGCTACCGGCGACCGTGAGACGATAGTTTCTGCACTGGTTAATCATGGTGACCGTATTGGCACAGAGTTAATGGTATTACGGGGTCCCGACGGCGCTGAAATTGCTGCAACTCACAGTTTGCCAGCGTCCACAAATACAATCGACTCGGCTAATGCGGGCCAGCAATTAGCGTTGGTTGGAGGCGAGTTGTTTCAATTAATTACGGTGCCGGTACGGGCGCCACAACTGATTGCCTATGCGACCCTGGGGTTTACTATCGACTCATCGCTGGCTACTGAATTGCAGAGCTTGGCCAACGCCGATATTAGCCTTTGGCAAGAATCTAATAGCAGTGTGTTGGCATCAAGTCTGTCGGCTCGCGAACAGCAGGCTTTAAGTCAGTTATTAAAGAACAGCGAAGACCTGTCAACATGGCTCGAAACACAATCGCTGGTGGGTAAAGAGGCATTACTCAGCACCGATTCGGATGAACAGGTTCACGTATTGCTGTCGGCATCGATAGAAAAAGCCCTGCAGGAGTTTAATCAACTGCAATGGCATATTGCCGTCATCGCATTAATTGCGATGTTACTGGCTGGGGTCGTGGCGATATTGATGTCGCGCAGTGTCTCGCGACCGCTGGAGCGATTGATTAAGGCAGCACAACAATTACAACGCGGTGATTATGGTCAACTGCGTTTAGAGCAGCGTGATGATGAATTTGGTCAATTGGCGGTGACCTTTGATTCGATGCGCACCGCGATATCCGAACGTGAGCAAAGAATCTCGTTTCAGGCCATGCACGATCAATTAACAGGCTTGCCCAATCGCCGTTATTTTGCTGATTATCTGGGGCAGTGGTTAAAGGAACAACGTAGCGGCACCTTACTACTGGTAAATATCTATCAATTCAGAACGTTGAATGACAGCCTCGGGCAAAAAGTTGGCGACCAGGTGTTAGCGCAAATTGCTCAGCGCTTATCAGAACAAAGTGGCATCGAGTTCGTAGCCCGTGTCGGGGGGGATGAATTTGCCTTGTTATATTCCCCGTTATTGACTGAGGACAGTAGTCAGGTCAATGAATTGTCCCGTCAGTTGGCGGCGCCGGTAAAAGTTGGTGAAAGTGATTATCCGATCGCATTTAATTGCGCAGCGGTCGTTTTTCCGGAGCACGGAGACGGCTTCGATACGTTGCTGCGGCGGGCGCAAGTGGCTGTCCAGCGGGCGAAGTCGGAGCACGCGTTTGTCAGCTTTTACCGACATGGAATGGATGAACAACATCTGCGTCAGTTAACTATCCTCGAGCAGTTACAGCAGGCCTGTGACGGCAATGAATTAAAGCTTCTGCTGCAGCCAAAAATTGACTGCCAAACAGGCAAAACAATCGGCGCAGAAGCACTGTTGCGCTGGCATAGTCAGGTGCTCGGCTTTGTTGGACCCGATGAGTTTATTCCGTTGGCAGAGCAGTCCGGACTCATAAAGCAGCTGACCCGCTGGGTGTGTGAAACAGCGGTCGAGATCATACAGTCGTTAACGCTGCGGGATGGTGCGTTCAGCCTAAGTGTCAATCTGTCTGCAGTGGATTTGCTTAGCGATGAGATATTGCGATTATTTGATGATCTCAAACAGCTACAAAGCGACATTCATCAGTACTTAATACTTGAGGTCACCGAAAGTGCGATTGTAACCGACCCGGAGGCCGCAATTAGTCGTTTAAACTGGCTAAGAGAGCGGGGCTTTAGGGTGTCCATTGATGATTACGGAACTGGCTACTCGTCGCTGGCACAGATGCGCAACCTGCCGGTAAACGAGTTGAAGATTGATCGTGCCTTTGTGCAACCGTTAGCGAACAGTGTAGTTGATCAGTCGATTGTGCGTTCGACTATTCAGCTTGCCCATGAACTTAATCTATCAGTCGTTGCAGAGGGCGTCGAAGACGAGTCCAGCTGGCGGCTTCTGCAACAACAAGGCTGCGATGTACTGCAGGGATTTTATTTTAGCAAGCCGATAGCCGTGGCTGAATTTAAACAGCGATTAGAGGATGAAGCGAATGAAAACTAAGTTGTCGGTAGCCGCCTGTGCGTGCGCCATGGCGGTGGCACTGACCAGCAGTGTGCATGCCAAGACGCCGGGCTCTAAGCTTTTGGCAACCGGTGGTGCATCGACCATCGAGGGCGCCGGAGGCGGGGGAATTGTTCCCTGGGCTACACTGAGTTCGTACGCTGATACCGGCGAGTGGGGCGCTACGGTTAATCTAAGCGAAGTTAGTGTTGACGATTTTCGTTTAAGCGTTAAGGGAATAAGTGCCTCCTGGAACAATCGCATCGAAGTATCTTACGCGCGCCAGACCTTTGATTTATCCACCATTGGCGGTGAGCTGGAGCAAAATATTGTTGGTGCCAAGGTACGTGTTGTCGGCGACCTTGTTTACGGTGATTTGCCCCAGATCAGTGTCGGCGCGCAACATAAGAGTAATCAGAGCTTTGCGCTGCCGAGCGCCGTCGGCGCTTTAGATGATAGTGATACAGACTGGTACGTGAGCGCGGCCAAGGCCTGGTTAGATGGCCCGTTTCACCGCACCTGGGTGGCCAATGTGACAGCGCGCAATACCCGCGCAAACCAACTTGGATTACTGGGTTTTGGCGGCGATGATGAGGCTGACTCGACGTGGGTAGCTGAAGCGTCTGTGGCAATGTTTATTAATCGCTACTGGGCTGTCGGTGCAGAGTACCGGCAAAAGCCTGATAACCTGACATTTGCTGAGGAACAAGACTGGCGTGATATTTTTGTCGCTTATTTTCCTTCTAAGCGTGTGTCGTTGGTTGGCGCCTATACCGATCTTGGCAGCATTGCCGGACTTGATAATCAAAGCGGCTGGTACCTGTCAGTGCAGGCCGCATTTTAAGGAATGATGATGAAAACGTTATTATTTTCGTTGTTACTGTTAACCGCGCCGCTGGCGGCGGGACAAAGCGTTTATCAACAACTCGGTGAAAAAGAGGGGATATCGGCAATAGTCGAAGAGATGCTCTACCGCGTGGGCGGCGATGAGCGGATTGTGCACCATTTTGATGGCGTCGATATTGTCCACGTCCACGAGCAAATCACCCTGCAAGTTTGTGACGTGGTTGGTGGCCCCTGTGAGTACAAAGGGGAAACAATGCAGGTTTCGCACGAAGGCATGGGCGTGACGCACGCGGACTTCAATGCATTGGTGGAACACCTGATTGCAGCGATGGAGAAACACGAGGTACCGGTTGCTGCACAAAATCAATTGTTAGCGGCTCTGGCACCCATGTACGAAGATATCGTGCAAGAATAAGCAACCAGTAAAAGCAAAAAAGCTGCTCTGCTGATTAGCCATGAGCAGCTTTTGTTTGCGGTTGGGGTTTATACGTTAAAACGGAAGTGAATCACATCACCGTCTTTAACGATATATTCCTTGCCTTCTAAACGCCACTTACCGGCATCTTTGGCACCCTGTTCGCCGTTGTGGGTAACAAAATCGTCATAACCAACAATCTCGGCACGGATAAAACCTTTTTCGAAGTCAGTATGGATGCGACCCGCTGCCTGCGGTGCCGTTGAACCCACTTTAACGGTCCAGGCTCTGACTTCCTTAGGTCCTGCGGTAAAATACGTTTGCAGGTTAAGTAGTTCATAACCAGCGCGGATTACGCGGTTTAAACCCGGTTCGTCCTGACCAATCTCAGATAAAAACTCTTCTTTATCGGCATCGTCGAGTTCCGCAATTTCAGATTCTATCGCTGCGCAAACCGCTACCACTACTGCGTTTTCCTTACTTGCGATATCGCGAACTTTATCCAGATACGGGTTGTTTTCAAAACCGTCTTCGTTAACGTTAGCGATATACATGGTCGGCTTTAACGTCAGCAGGTTATATGAACGGATGGTGGCCAGGTCGTCTTTGCTTAAATCGACCGAGCGTGCCATTTCGCCTTCATCAAGTGCCGGCTTTAATTTTTCCAGTACCGCGATTTCGGCTTTTGCCTGCGCATCGCCGCCTTTGGCTTTTTTACCTAAACGGTGGAGTGACTTCTCTACCGAATCCAAGTCCGCCAGTGCTAACTCGGTATTAATGGTATCGATATCATCAGCCGGGTTTACGCCACCGGCAACATGCACGATGTTATCGTCTTCGAAGCAGCGTACCACGTGGCCAATTGCATCGGTTTCGCGGATGTTAGCCAAAAACTGGTTGCCCAGCCCTTCACCCTGGGAGGCGCCTTTTACCAGACCAGCGATGTCGACAAACTCCATCGTTGTTGGCAGCACCCGCTGAGGGTTAACAATTTCGGCGAGCTTATCTAAGCGTGGATCGGGTACCGGTACCACCCCGGTGTTGGGCTCGATGGTACAAAACGGGAAGTTAGCGGCTTCGATGCCGGCTTTGGTTAGTGCGTTAAAAAGCGTTGATTTACCAACATTGGGTAAGCCAACAATACCACAGCGAAATCCCATGATGAGTTAACCTTTGTGTTGTGGACGGTAGCTGTGTAAGCGTTGTAGCGCTTCGGTCCAGCCCTGTTCCATTAATGTATCAATACTACGACTGGCTTCGTCAATGCAGTCGTCGATTAGTTGTTGCTCGGCGGCAGGGGCCTTACCCAATACAAAACCGGTGACCTTAGACTTGTGTCCCGGATGTCCGATACCAATACGCAAGCGCATAAAGTCCTGCGAACCGATTTGCGCGATAATGTCTTTAATACCGTTATGCCCGCCGGCACCGCCACTTTTTTTATATTTAGCAACGCCGGGTGGCAGGTCAAGTTCATCGTACGCCACCAGAATTTCGTCGGCAGGGATCTTATAAAAGTTGGCAATATGTGCGACGGAAAAACCACTACGGTTCATGAAGTTCTGTGGCAACACAATACGCATGTCATCGGCGCCACGTTGATAGCGACCGATTAGCGCTTTTGACTTGGTATCTGCAGATAAGGTAATGCCGTGTCGGCGACAAAAGTCTTCAACTAACCAAAAACCCGCATTGTGGCGGGTTTTTTCGTATTCGGGGCCTGGATTCCCCAGGCCCACAAGTAGCTTAATGCGGGTTCCCATGACAGGACGTGACTTACTCTTTGTCAGCGTCGTCTTTGCTGTTTTCAGCAGGAACTTCGTCTGGTGCTACGGTCTCTGACTCGTCTACTTCTTTCTCTACACGTGGTGCAGTGATAGAAACGACTGCCTGGTCGTGGTCTTCGCCTTTAGTCAGCTCAACCAGTTCAACACCTTTAGGAAGGTTCAGGTCGGTCAAGTGAATGGTGTCACCGATGCTCAAATCAGCAATGTCGACTTCCAGGTATTCTGGCAAGTCTTTCGGCAATACCAACACTTCTACGTCGTTTACGTGATGGACAATAACACCGCCTTCTTCTTTAACGCCTTTTGCAGTCCTTTCATTCAAGAAGTGCAATGGAATGTTGGTATGCAACTTGTGACCTTTCTCGACACGTTGGAAGTCAAGGTGAGTCAACTTAGGCTTGTAAGGGTGGCGTTGCATGTCTTTTAAGATGCACTGCTCTTTTTTACCGTCGATATCCAGCGTCAGGATGTGCGAGTAAAAACCTTCGTAGTCAGCCAGGTTGTTGACTTTGTTGTGATCCATTTCGATTGCTACCGGGTCACCTTTACCGCCGTAAATGATGCCTGGTACTTTGTCTGCGCGACGTAGGCGGCGGCTCGCACCTTTCCCCTGGTCCGCGCGGACACTTGCTTTAATTGTGTAGTCTACTGTAGCCATAATGATGGGCTCTCTTATCTAATAAGTGATTGTTTTGTCTACATTCGCGACCAAATGTAGACCCAAATAATCAGATACCGGCGTGCAGCCGGTATCTGAAGGCGCGCAATAGTACCACCGGGGCGCTACTATTGCAATATTGAGGTGCAATATTCAGGCGGGTAGGATTAGCTAAATTAGTAATCAAACATGGCCGAAATAGATTCTTCGTTACTGACCCGGCGTAGTGCTTCAGAGAGCATACCTGATAACGTCAGCTGCGTGACTTTACCCGTCGCTTTCATCTCTTCACTTAGCGGAATACTGTCGGTAACGATAAATTCATCGATGCATGATTCGGTAATGTTCTTAACCGCAGAACCTGAGAACACCGGATGTGTTGCATAAGCAAATACGCGCTTAGCGCCATGTTGCTTAAGCGCTTCAGCCGCTTTACAGAGGGTCCCGCCGGTGTCGATCATGTCGTCAACGATAATGCAGTCACGGCCTTTGACATCACCGATGATGTGCATGACCTGCGAGACATTAGCCGACGGTCGACGCTTATCAATAATGGCCAGATCAGTATCATCCATTAACTTGGCGAAGGCACGTGCCCGCACTACACCACCTATGTCAGGTGATACCACCGCAGGGTTCTCAAAGTTTTGCTGGCGCATGTGTTCAAGCAATACCGGTGTGCCGAACACGTTATCGACAGGGACATCAAAAAAGCCCTGAATTTGTTCAGCATGCAAGTCGACCGTTAATACCCGGTCCACGCCCACACTGGATAAAAAGTCGGCGACGACTTTGGCGGTGATAGGCACACGGGCAGAACGCACGCGGCGATCCTGACGAGCATAACCGAAGTAAGGCATAACGGCAGTGATACGCCCGGCGGAGGCACGACGCAGGGCGTCAACCATGACGATAAGCTCCATTAAGTTATCGTTGGTTGGGGCACAGGTAGACTGCAATAAAAAAACGTCCGAGCCACGGACGTTTTCATTAATAGAGACACTGATTTCACCGTCGCTAAAGCGGCCGACGGAGGCTTCGCCCAGCTTAATATACAAGCGATCGGCGATTTTCTGGGCGAGTTCTGGCGTGGCGTTACCAGCAAAGAGTTTCATGTCAGGCACAACAAACCTCGACTAAGTTTAGTTTAATGTCCGGATAAGCGATGAACGGTTCTGGCCTTGCGCGACAAAACTGTGCAGTTCACTGAACTGCTGTTGTGCGCTCGCTGCAGCATCATATGTATCAAAGCGTGCAAATAGGCACGCGCCGCTGCCAGTGAGCCGAGTCGGGGCGTATTGTAGCAATCGGTCACGTAGTTTGGCAACTTCGGGATACCGATCACAGACCACGGGTTCGAATACGTTGGTGGTGTTGTCAAAGTGCCATTCGTTTGCAGTGATAGGCGGACAGTCACGTTGTAATTGGGGATCGGCAAATAGTTCCGGCGTGGCAATGGCAACGTTTGGCTTGACCACAAGATACCAGGGGGTTGCGGGTTCGACATCACTAAATTGCTCGCCAATACCCTCGGCAAATGCTGCATGCCCGTGAATAAAAATCGGTACATCGGCGCCTAATTTTAAGCCCAGCTCGAGCAGCTGCTGTTGCGATAAAGGCGCTCCCCATAGCTTATTAAGCCCCACCAGCGTTGTCGCCGCGTCAGATGAGCCGCCGCCTAAGCCAGCGCCCTGCGGCAGGCGTTTATGCAGTACGATATCAGCGCCGCGCACAGGCAGTTGTGCCCGTTTAATGGCGCTTTGCAGTTGCTGTGCTGCCCGTAATACCAGGTTTTGTTGCGCGCTGATATGGCTGGTTGAATCGGTTAGCGTCAGCTGGTCGTCTGTGCGTGGGGCAAATATCAGGGTATCGGCGTAATCAACAAACTGAAAAACCGTTTGTAAATTATGGTAGCCGTCGTCGCGTCGACCGACAATGTGCAAAAATAAGTTGAGTTTGGCTGGTGCCGGAAGCTCCAACTGGGTCATAGCGTGTTTGCATCCTGGGTAACGGGTTGAGCTGTTAATGACGGGGTTAGCTGCCACTCGTTCATTTGTATTTTAATCAACAGTTGCGCCGATTGCAGTTGAATTTGTTGTGGCAGTGGGTCAGCAGCGTCGCCATAAAACCACTGAATAGACCAGCGCTCAGCGTTAGCTCTCGTTACACTGGCCGCGGCCAGACGTCCGCCGCTGATAAACTGACGCTGGTTTAAGGTCGGCGTGACCTTGCCTAATACCCATTGACTCAGTTCATCGAGTGGCAAGCGTGCGCCGAGCACGCGTTGCAGGAGTTGTTCGGCATTATCGCCCTGATAGCGTTCGCCTTCCAATGTTAACTCGGCGTGCTCAGGGAGCATCGTTAAGGTCGCCAGTTGTCCTTTAAGCGGGTGTGAAAAGCGCAGCTGTTGCCGCGTATCGGGCTGTCGCTGCCAACGCCAGTCAAGGTACAAACCATCGCGCTCATTAGTTTGGCGTTGAATAATCGCCAGTCGCGCCGATAGCTGCCATCGGAAAATTGAATCTAAACGTTGTTGATGTGCATCGACCAGGGTTTGGTCGGTGTTTTTTAATACCGGCTGTTGGTTCGGCGTGGAGATAGAACAACCAACCAGAACCAGCGTTAATAGTGCAACAGAGAGCCGTTTGAGGAGCATAACGGCTGGGTTAAACAGGCTGTCCATTCGATTAAATCCCTTCACCAACAACGCCTTTAGCCAGTAAGATTGACAACAGTTGAACAGAAAGCCGACGTACTTTCAATAATTAAGGCTTTCACGTACAATCTGCTCACTAACCCATTGACCACGTTGAGACAACGAGTTTCTGCAGCGGATGACCATTTCAGCCCTCGGTATAAATCACAAAACAGCACCGGTAGATCTGCGCGAACGCGTCGCCTTTTCGACCGAACAGCTGGATACAGCGCTTCAGGCAATTCGACAGCTTCAGGGCGTTGACGAGGCTGTTATTGTGTCAACCTGTAATCGCACCGAAATATATTGTCAGGGCAAGGTGTCAGGCGATTTACTGCTGGGCTGGCTATCGGGTTTTCATGGCTTAGCGCCGGATGCCCTGCAACAACATCATTATGTCTACCAGGATCGGCAGGCCATAAGCCACTTAATGTCGGTTGCCAGCGGCCTGGATTCGCTGGTGCTGGGCGAGCCGCAAATTCTGGGACAGGTTAAACAGGCCTATCAGTTAGCTAAACGGCAAACCGCCGTCGGCGGCATTCTGGAGCGTTTGTTTCAGCAGACTTTTCGAGTCGCAAAGACGGTGCGTAACGAAACTGAAGTTGGCCAAAACGCTGTATCAGTAGCCTACGCCGCGGTGAGTCTGGCGAAACATATATTTGCTAAACTTAACCAGTCCAGGGTATTGCTTATTGGCGCTGGTGATACCTCTGAGTTGGTTGCGCAACATCTGCAACAGCAGGGAGTGGCCGACATTACCGTGGCCAACCGAACCTTGCAGCGGGCAGCAGAGCTGGCGCAAAAAATAGGTGGCAAAGCGCATAGCCTGGCTGAGTTAGGCGAGTTACTGCCACAAGCTGACATCGTCGTTAGTTCTACTGCCAGCACCTTGCCTATTGTCGGTAAAGGCAGCATCGAAAGCGCGCTAAAAAAACGTCGCCACCGGCCTATGCTGTTAATCGACCTGGCGGTGCCAAGAGACATTGAAGAACAGGTTAATGAATTAGACGACGCTTACCTTTACACGGTTGATGATTTGCAAAATATCATCAGCGAGAATATTAAAAACCGAGAACAGGCGGCGCGACAGGCGCAGGTCATAATTCAGCAGCAAAGTGAAGAATTTGGTGACTGGTTAAAATCGTTAAATAGTGTTGGGCTAATCCGCGACTATCGCGGTCAAACACAGCAAATAGCTCAGCAGCAGTTACAAAAAGCGCAGCAGTTATTGGCGCAGGGTAAGCCAGCCGAAGATGTTTTACAGTTGCTGGCGCACCGGTTGACGCAACAATTAACGCATCAGCCAACCCAATTAATTAAGGCAGCGGGTGAACATAATGATCAAAATTCACTGGCGCTATTGCAACAGTTATTAACCCGTGAAAATGGCGGTGTTAACGAGAATAACAACGAGGAATAACGACAGTTCATGAATCCATCGATTGAACGAAAATTAGAAGGCCTGTTAGAACGTTATCAGGAAGTGCAGGCGTTATTGGGTGAAGCCGATATTATCGCTGATCAAAATCGATTTCGGACGCTTTCTAAGGAATATTCGCAGTTAGAGGAAGTGGTCGACAATTTTGAACGTTTCCGACAAGCACAGGCGGACTTAGATGCAGCGCACGAAATGGCCAACGATGATGATGCCGATATGCGCGAAATGGCAGCTGACGAAATAAAAGCGGGTGAACACGCGGTTGAAGAGCTGGAGCAGCAGCTACAAGTCTTGCTGCTGCCAAAAGACCCCAATGATGACCGTGCTTGTTATTTGGAAATTCGTGCAGGTGCTGGTGGTGACGAAGCAGCCATATTTGCCGGTGATCTGTTCCGTATGTACAGCCGCTATGCCGAAGCAAACGGCTGGAAAGTCAGTGTAGTATCGGCCAGCGATGGCGAGCATGGCGGCTATAAAGAAGTTATCGCCCACATGAGCGGTGATGGCGTTTATGGCAAAATGAAATTTGAATCAGGTGGACACCGGGTACAACGTGTGCCGGAAACTGAGTCGCAGGGGCGGGTGCATACCTCGGCCTGCACCGTGGCGGTGTTGCCGGAAATTCCTGAAGCCGAGGCGATTGAGATCAATCCGGCGGATCTGCGCGTTGATACCTTCCGTGCGTCGGGTGCCGGCGGACAGCACGTTAACCGTACCGACTCTGCGATCCGGCTTACCCACTTACCAACGGGCGTAGTGGTCGAGTGTCAGGAAGAGCGTTCGCAGCATAAAAACCGTGCTAAAGCGATGTCGGTATTGCAATCACGCTTGCAACAGCGGGAAGACGAAAAACGCCAGCAGGAAGAGGCCAGCACTCGCCGCAACTTGGTCGGTAGTGGTGATCGTTCTGAGCGTATTCGTACCTATAACTATCCGCAAAGCCGGGTTACTGATCACCGTATTAATCTGACGCTGTATCGGTTAGACGAGGTGTTGGCGGGTAGTCTGTCACTTATTCTGGATCCGATTATTACTGAGCACCAGGCGGATCAACTGGCCGCATTGGCGCAGGAACAACAGTAACTCAATGCAACCAACAATTGCCGAAGCTCAGGCGTGGTGCCGACAGCAGCTAATTGATGCAGGCAGCCCGGCCGTTGATAGCCGGGCGCTGTTATGTCACGTACTGCAACAGTCGGCCGCTTATTTAATGACCTGGCCGGAACAGCAATTGTCGGTTAGCCAGTGGCAGCAGTTACAACAGCTGACTGATAAACGTCGTCAGGGTCATCCGGTTGCGCACCTTACCGGACAACGGGAGTTTTGGTCGCTATCGTTAACTGTTAACAACAGTACGCTGATTCCGCGGCCTGATACCGAAACGTTAGTGGCCACAGCGCTGGAACTATCACTACCTTCACAGGCGCGGGTGCTGGATTTAGGCACCGGAACCGGTGCTATCGCACTGGCGCTCAAGTCAGAACGTCCACAGTGGCAGGTTAGTGCGCTGGATGCGTCGGCCGATGCGGTCGCCTTGGCTCGGCATAACGCGCAGCGGTTGGCGCTGGATATCGAGGTGCAACAAAGTCACTGGTTTGCAGATATCGGCGCCGCTGAATTTGATTTAATTGTTGCTAATCCGCCTTATATCGATGCCAATGATCCACACTTAAACCAGGGCGACGTCAGGTTTGAACCGCGCTCAGCGCTGGTGGCAGCGCAGCAAGGGTTAGCTGATATCGCCACGATTGCCGGTCAGGCTGGTAACTGGTTAACGCCCGCTGGATGGTTGTTGTTTGAGCATGGCTGGCAACAAGCTGACTCGGTCGTTGAGCTACTGCGCCAAAACGGTTATAAACATGTTAACCGCTGGACAGATTATGGTAGTGTAGAACGAGTAACAGGCGGCCAGAAGGCAGGTTAAAGAGGGATTATTATGAGCAATCAGTTTATGTTTGCAGATGAACCGGGTCAGCAGGCTCCAAGTATTCCGACGGAAAATTGGAAAATTCTTATTGTTGATGATGAGCCTGAAGTGCATGCCGTAACAAAACTAGCCTTAAGTGACTTTAATTTTCTGGGCCGCGGACTGGAATTTCATAGTGCCTTTTCTGGTAAAGAAGCCTATGAGCTGATAGAGCAACACCCGGATGCCGCTATCCTGCTGCTGGATGTGGTGATGGAGACCGATGATGCGGGTTTAAAAGTAGCACGCTACATACGCGAACAGGCGCAGAATCACTATACCCGAATTATTTTACGAACCGGCCAGCCGGGTCAGGCGCCCGAACGCACGGTTATCGTTAATTACGACATTAATGATTATAAGTCTAAAACCGAATTAACGGCGCAAAAGCTATTCACTGCGGTGATGTCATCGTTGCGGTCGTACCGCGATATCATGTCGATTGATCAAAGCCGCCACGGGCTGGAAAAAATTATTTCTGCTTCATCTAACTTGTATGCGTTGCAACCGATGAATAGCTTTGTCGACGGCTTGGTGCAACAGTTGAGCTGGGTTATTGGCGGGGCACGCCAAACCTTGTATGCAACCGCCGATAGTCAGGGTAGAAGCTATCAGGTGGTAGCCGCTTATGGCGAGGATTCGGGCGTTGCCGTGGGGCAAACATTGCGCTCCGTATTGCCGGCCGAAGCGTTGTCAGAGCTTGACGATGTTATTGCTAACCACGGTAGCTACTACGGTGACGACTTTGTCTTGCTATATTGTCGCAGTCATTGTCGCCCACATGGCTCGGTGTTGTTTATTGGTGGTATTTCGCGGCAGTTGACTGATGATGACCACCATGTGCTGCAACTATTCTCGGAAAACGTGCAGCTGGCGCAGGATAACGTTGTCTGTCTGGAAGATTCGGATCAGTTTCTTGCGCGTCTGGGGGACCAGTTAATGGAGCTGCGAAGCGCGGCATTTGAGCCCGAGTCTCTGCCGCCGGCTGCAGCGCTAGCGTATCGTGTGGCCCAGCTAGTTAGCCCGGCGAATGAAGCTAAAAATACCGCGTTAGCCTGGTTCCTTTACGAACCGGCGGGGCCGCTGTTGCAATGTGCGCCGGATTCCGTTGCCGCTAACGAAACCACCTGCCAACAACGGGTGTCACGCTCGCTGCGTGCGCTGGCACATGGCCAGCATGTGGCAACTCAGGTTGCCCACCGGGCATTGATCGAACGGCTGGAACGTTGGGATGGCATGGGGTTACCTGAGGGTAAGCAGGGTGCAGCCATTGGTACCAGCACGCAGGTATTGTTAATTACCGAACAGTTACTGGAGTGGCAGGCACAACAGTTATCAGAAGACGATATAAAAGTTCGTCTGGAGGCAGAAAAAGGGCGTTATTATTCGCCGGAATTTCTTGATGCGGTCGTACCGCAGCTCAAACAACTAAGCTAAAAGGAGCACGCTGTGTACGTTGCATTTAAACATCTACACGTTTTATTTGTCGTTATCTCGGTCATATTTTTTATCACTCGCTTTGTCTGGAAGCAGCTAGAATCGGGCATGTTACAAAAAAAGTGGGTGAAAATAGTACCGCATATCAACGACACCTTATTATTGCTCAGTGCGATCGCTATGCTGGTTATCAGTCAGCGCGCGCCAATTGCAGACCCCTGGGTAACCGAAAAAGTACTGGGTGTTATTGGCTATATTGTGTTTGGTTTGGTGGCGCTAAAAGGTACCAGCCGAGCTGTTAGCTGGTTTGGTTTTGTGGTTGCCTGTGTCTGGCTGGCTGCGCTATTTCATGTTGCCTTTGGCAAAATGCCGTTGGTGCTGGGCTAATTATTGTTCATGGTGACTATGCAGTATTCGTTTCTTCAACAATGTGACAAAGAAGTTGTTCCGACCATTGAATTGGTTTGGGAGATCAGCCGCCAGCTCGAGTTGGGCCGCGGCTGTGATTTGGCCGATTTTCGCCACCAACTGGATGAGTTCTCCGGGTTTGTTAATGCTGCTGACCGGCATCAGAAACTGGCTCAGTTAAGTGATTTTTTCTATCGCCAGCTGGGTTATAGCGATGCCCCGGAAAGCTGGGTAAAGTCCCACCGGATTAGTGTTGACCAGGTGGCGGCTTTTCGAACCGGGGTGCCGTTGGTACTGGCAATGCTGCTGCGCGAATGCGCCGCACACGCGGGTATCGAGCTGCAAGTAGTTGATTTTCCCGGTTATCCGATGCTTAAACTAACCGAAGATGACCGTACCGATTTTATCGACCCACAAAACGGTCAGTTCGTTCGCTATCAGGAAGTCATGGAACGCTTTGAAGATGTCATGGAAGGTGATGCAGAATTCTGCTGGGAGTGGGCCGAACCAACACCGCAGAAAGCCTTAATCGAAGCCTATTTGACTGAATTAAAACACTGTTTAATGGCTGAAGCACGCTTCGAAAAAGCGCTGCGCTGCGTGCAGATGTTATTGACGTTGCAACCCGATGATCCTTACGAGATCCGGGACCGGGGCTATCTGTACGAAGAGTTAGGCTGCCAGCACGTGGCCGTCGACGACTACCAGTATTTTGTTGACCAATGTCCGGATGACCCTAGTGCCGAGATAATTAAGCTACAACTGGAAAGTTACTCAGGGCCTCAGGACGTATTTCACTAATGCCAGTGCAGGCAAAAATTATAATAAGGAGATAAGTAATGCTAGCTGCCGCGCCGGTCGCCGCTGAAACAACGGCATTAATCACCAACGATGGTGTTATAACGGGCTTATTGCTTGCGATTTTAGGGCTGGTCTTCTACACCCAATCGAGCCAGCACCCCGCGTTACAAAAATTCTATAAATTTGTTCCAGCGTTGTTGCTTTGTTACTTCCTGCCTTCCTTGCTTAATACCTTTAATATAGTTGACGGTAATGCCACGGCGGTAACCGATATTACCATGGACTATCTGTTGCCTGCCTGCATGGTATTGCTGACTCTGAGCCTGGATTTAAAAGCCGTGGTTGGGTTGGGCTCAAAAGCCTTGATACTGTTTTTAACCGGCACCCTGGGTATTGTAATTGGTGGGCCAATCGCTTTGTTGGCGGTGTCTGCTGTATTTCCAGAAATGCTCGGAGGGGCAGGCCCTGACGCCGTTTGGCGCGGCATGACCACTATCGCCGGTAGCTGGATTGGTGGCGGTGCAAACCAGGCCGCGATGAAGGAAGTTTACGAAGTCGGCGGAGAAATCTTCTCGGCCATGGTGACGGTCGATATTATTGTTGCGAACCTGTGGATGGCCGTGCTGTTGTATATGGCTGCTAATTCAAAGCAAATTGATGCGCGTACCGGAGCCGACACATCAGCAATTGATGCGATAAAAGAAAAGGTCGAAGCGTATCAGGCGCAACATGTTCGCAATCCGAGTTTACGTGACTTGATGTTGATTCTTGCTGTTGGTTTCGGCGTGGCCGGTTTAGCGCATTTATTGGCTGATGCAATTGCACCAGCGATTGGCACCCACTTACCTTATTTGCGCAAGTTTAGTCTTGATAGTCTATTTTTCTGGGTGATTGTATTAGCAACCGCAGGCGGTATCGCGTTGTCGTTTACCCGCGCTCGCACGCTTGAGGCCGCGGGTGCTTCTAAGATCGGCTCAGTCTTTGTTTACATCCTGGTGGCCAGTATTGGTTTGCATATGGACGTAACGGCCATAGTTGATGCGCCCAAATATTTTCTAATTGGCGCGATATGGATGCTTATTCATGCGGGACTGATGCTGTTTGTGGCTAAATTATTAAAAGCGCCGGTGTTTTATATGGCGGTAGGTAGCCAGGCTAACGTCGGCGGGGCTGCTTCAGCGCCTGTGGTGGCCTCGGCATTTCATCCATCGCTGGCGCCGGTCGGTGTTTTACTGGCAGTAATGGGCTACGCTTTGGGTACATATATGGCTTATCTGGCCGGCCAGATACTCCGCGTTGTCGGTAGTTAACAAGGAATGAAAACGCTATGATTGCTTCGCTTAAACTTAATACGATTGATATTGCTAACGATAAACCATTCGTGTTGTTCGGCGGCATGAATGTTCTGGAGTCTCGCGACCTGGCGTTGCGGATTACCGAGCACTATGTGACGGTTACCGAAAAGTTAGCTATTCCGTATGTGTTCAAAGCTTCATTTGATAAAGCCAATCGCTCGTCTGTTCATTCCTATCGCGGCCCGGGGATGGAAGAAGGGTTAAGAATATTTGAGGAAATTAAACAGCAGTTTAATGTCCCGTTAATTACCGATATTCACGAACCTCATCAGGCCAAACCTGTCGCCGAGGTGGTTGACGTTTTGCAGTTACCGGCCTTTCTGGCACGGCAAACGGATCTGGTTGTGGCATTAGCAGAAACCGGCAACCTCATTAACGTTAAAAAGCCGCAATTTCTGGCACCAGCTGAGATGCAGCACATCATTACTAAATTCCGCGAAGCCGGCAACGAGAATGTCATGTTGTGCGAGCGGGGATCCTGCTTTGGCTACAACAACCTGGTGGTTGATATGTTAGGCATGGACGAAATGAAGCAACAAGCTCCGGTCATATTTGACGCCACTCACGCATTGCAGCGGCCCGGCGGCCGTTCGGATTCTGCCGACGGGCGCCGGGCGCAGGCCGCACAGTTGGCACGCTCCGGTATGGCGCTGGGTATTGCGGGCTTGTTTATTGAAGCACACCCTGATCCTAATAATGCAAAATGTGATGGGCCTTGCGCGTTACCGTTACAGGCACTGCAACCGTACCTTGAACAAATGAAGGCGGTTGATGATTTGGTCAAACAATTTGCACCGCTGGACACCTCAGCGTAAAACCTTAACGGCACATAAAAAGTAACTACCATGATGCAACAGGCGGCAGTCGTTCAGGATAATCGTCTAAAACCGCAACAGGCGGCGAAACTTTTATCCAAAGCTATCGGAGCGCTTATTGCGCTTCTGTCGGTGGCTTTGTTAGCGCCTTTTGTATTGGCAGCAGTCAATAGTGAAAAGGACCAGTGGACTTATCTGACACTGGCTGTAATTGGCATAATAACGGGGCTGGTGCTGTTTTCGCAAAAAACCGGCGAGGCAAAATTACGTGCGCGGCAGGTATTTTTGCTGACCACCTTATGCTGGGTTTGTGCAAGCCTGTTTGCCACCCTTCCGTTTGTTTTTGCGCAACCGTATTTGGGATTCACCGACGCCTGGTTTGAAGCCATGTCCGCCATTACCACTACGGGTGCAACTGTTATCGTTGGCTTGGATGAGTTGCCAAAATCAGTGTTGTTGTGGCGTGGCATGCTGCAATGGCTTGGTGGTATCGGTATTATCGTTATGGCGATGGCTATTTTACCGTTTTTGCAAGTGGGTGGCATGCGCTTATTCCAGGCCGAATCATCGGATATGTCGGGTAAATTTTTACCGCGATCCAGTCTGATGGTCATGGCCATCGGCAAAGTCTATCTGTTACTGACGGCGCTGGTAATATTGCTTTATGCGTTAGGCGGAATGCAGACCTTCGATGCCTTTGTACATGGTATGACAACTATCGGCACGGCCGGATTTTCCAACTATGATGCTTCGTTTGGACACTTTGCCGATAGTCCTTTTTTAATTGTGGTCGGTACTATTTTTATGGTCGCCGGTGCATTGCCTTTTGTGCTCTATATCCGCGCTATGAAAAAGGACATCGAGCCAATTATGAAAGACACCCAGGTACGTGCCTTTCTGATTTTTTTATTACTCACTATCGTTATCATAGCCCTGATCCAAGTGGGCAAAGGGCGTGAGTGGGGCGATGCCTTTTTGCATACCGCATTTAACGTCGTATCGGTTGTTACCACTACCGGGTATGCTACCGAGGACTACGGCCAGTGGGGCAACTGGTCGATAATGATTTTCTTTTACCTGATGTTTGTCGGTGGCTGTACCGGCTCGACTGCCGGCGGCATGAAGATTTTTCGTTTCCAGTTATCGCAGTTGTTATTGCGGCGACAATTTAGTCAGTTGATCCACCCTAACTTGGTGCAAGTACAAACTTATCAGGATCGACGGGTTAATGATTCGTTACTTGGCTCTATGGTAGCGTTTTGTTTTACCTACTTTTTGCTGGTTGCTGCCATCGCGTTAGGACTGTCGCTTTTTAATCTCGACTTTATGACATCAATTTCGGGTGCAGCCTCTGCGGTGAGTAACGTGGGCCCTGCGCTTGGCGATATCATCGGCCCTAGTGGAAATTTTTCCAGTCTACCTGACGGGGCTAAGTTTCTGCTGATATTTGCCATGTTAGCCGGGCGCTTAGAAATCATGACGGTATTGATTTTGTTCCATCGTCATTACTGGCGTCATTAATCGGCCACCCGCCTTAACGGCACGCGAAGGAGTAGTGGAATGGACGGATGGTTAGCGGCGCTTACCGTAAGTGCGCTTAGTGGGGGTATGACTGCTGTCGGGGCAGCGCCAGTACTGATTGGCTGGCGTCCGAGTGAACGCAATACCAATGCGTTACTCGGTTTTGCGGCAGGCGTGATGCTGGCAGCGTCATTTTTCTCGTTGATTGTGCCGGCATTAGAGATTGCTGAGCAACAATTCGGCGAAGGATTGATCCCGCCGACGATTGCTGTTTTCGGTATCATCATTGGTGCACTACTTATCGCATTGATTGACCGTATGGTTCCGCATGAGCACTTTGTAAAAGGAGCAGAGGGACCGTCGGGTATTCGGCTTAACCGGTTGTGGCTGTTCATTATTGCCATCACTATCCATAACATTCCTGAAGGCTTATCGGTCGGCATTACTGCCGCCGGCGGCGATTACGACGCCACCGTTGCTATCGCTTCCGGTATCGGTTTACAAAACGTCCCGGAAGGGCTGGCGGTGGCACTTGCGTTACTGGCGATCGGCTACAGCCGTTTGCACGCCTTTGTTGTAGCAGGTTTAACCGGTGCAGTAGAGCCCTTAGGCGGATTATTGGGCGGCTGGTTTGTCGGTATCGCTGATTGGTTTTTACCCTGGGGATTGCTGGTTTCCGCCGGAGCGATGATCTTTGTCATCAGTCATGAAATTATTCCCGAGACCCATCGTGAAGGTCATCATTCCCGTGCCAGCATTGGCCTAATGTTGGGCCTTGTGCTGATGTTATTCCTGGATGTGTGGCTGGGGTAGCAAGCTACCACTAAATAGTTTCAGCGAACACTTGATCGCTGAAACGAAGTGAATTAAATTAAACGCATGTTTAAAATATGCGTTTATAATTATGTCTGAATCGGCAGTACGCCCTAAAAAATCAAAAGTTTCTACGCAAAAAAAGATACTGGATGCAGCTGAAACCCTGTTTGCACGAGAAGGCTTCGAGCAAACGTCGTTGCGTCAAATTACCCAGGAGGCGGATGTTAACCTTGCCTCTGTCAATTATCACTTTGGCTCAAAAAAAGCACTGATTCAAGCCGTTGTGGCGCGTTACATGAATGTTTTTATGCCCGCGCTGGAGACCGAGCTAAAACGGCTTGATGACAAACCCGAAATCGACAGTCTGGCAGTATTCGCCAGCTTCAAGGCTCCCCTAATCAGTTTAGATCAGGTGCATAAGCGTGGTACTGAACACTTTTTAAGGCTATTGGGGTTTGCCTATTCAGAAACCCAGGGACATTTGCGACGTTACACGCAAACGGCCTTTGGCGACGTGTTGCAACACCTGCTAGCCCTGTTACATCGGGCTAATCCGAAACTAACTGAACAAGATATGTTCTGGCGCTTACATTTTGTCCTTGGTGCCACGGTCTTTGCCCAGGTATCCGGGCAGGCGTTGATTGAAATCGCGCAAGCAGAGTTTGACGAGCGTGCGGATATTCAAACTGTGATAGAGCACCTGATTACGTTTATTGCCGGTGGTTTAGATAGTCAGTTAGACGGTTAAGCAAAGCCTTACTGTTTAAACTACACTTTATTGATGAATGGTTAGCTGGAGAAAACCATGGAAATTATCATTTTACTGATTGTGTTATTAGTGATTGTGCTGGCGGTGGCTGAAATACGCCGCAGCCTTATCACCAAGCCGGTGTTTGCGTTGTTCAAACGTATTTTACCGCCGTTGTCTGATACTGAACGCGAAGCCATGGAAGCCGGCGACGTATGGTGGGATGGTGAGTTGTTCAGCGGACGGCCGGACTGGCAAAAACTATTAGATATGCCGGAGCCTAAGCTGACTGAAGACGAGCAGGCATTCGTCGATAATCAGCTGGCAAAATTGTTGGCGATGCTGGATGATTTTAAGATTGTGCAACAGGATCGCGATTTACCTAAGCAGGTATGGGACTATCTGCGTAAAGAGCGCTTCTTTGCGATGATTATTGGCAAAGAATTCGGCGGACTTGATTTTTCTCCAGCGGCTAACTCCTATATTGTTTCGCGCATTGCGACCCGGTCTATTAGTGCAGCTGTTACGGTAATGGTGCCTAATTCGCTGGGTCCGGGCGAGTTGCTAACTCATTATGGTACTAAACAGCAGCAGGATTACTGGTTGCCACGACTGGCAGACGGAACAGATATCCCGTGTTTTGCGTTGACCGGGCCGGAAGCGGGCTCGGATGCCGGGGCTATTCCCGACGAGGGCGTGATCTGCAAGGGTACGCTGGATGGTGAAGAAGTGGTCGGTATTCGCCTAAACTGGTCGAAGCGTTACATCACTCTGGCGCCGGCAGCGACGGTATTGGGTCTGGCTTTTAAACTCTACGACCCTGAAGGGTTGTTGGGCGATAAAAAAGAAATCGGTATTACCTGTGCGTTAATACCGACTGATCATGATGGTGTCGAAATTGGTGACCGTCACTTCCCGCTCAACCAGTCTTTTTTAAACGGTACCACCTACGGTAATGACGTTTTCATTCCACTGGACTGGATTATTGGCGGTACAGATTACGCCGGTAAAGGCTGGCGCATGTTGGTTGAGTGTTTGTCAGCGGGCCGCGGTATTTCGTTACCGGCACTGGCGGCAGCGTCAGGCCATGTGACCCAACGTATGACCGGCGCCTATGCCTATGTTCGTCAGCAATTCGGTTTACCGATTGGTGTGTTTGAAGGCGTGCAGGAAGCCATGGGTAAAATTGGCGGCACCAACTATACGCTGGAATCGATGCGCCGCTTAACGGTGAGTGCGTTGTGCCAGGGTAAGAGTCCATCGGTCGTTACTGCGATGACCAAATACCACATGACCGAGATGGGTCGTGAGGTGATGGAACACGCGATGGATATTCACGCGGGTAAGGGGATTCAGCTAGGTCCGCACAATTACCTGGGTCATAGTTACATGGCGACGCCGGTCTCGATTACGGTCGAGGGCGCTAACATTTTAACCCGTAATTTGATGATCTTCGGTCAGGGCGCGACCCGCTGTCATCCGTATGTATTAGAAGAAATGAAAGCGGCTGCTAATCCGGATGAAGAGCAGGGTATGCGTGACTTTGACCGACTGCTTGTTAAGCACATTAAATTTGCGGTCAGTAATGTATTCGGTAGTCTGTGGATGGGCTTGAGCGGCTCACGCTTTAACGAAACTCCGGTGAGCGGTGAGACGGCGCGTTACTATCAACATTTAACACGCATGAGCCGCGGTCTGGCAATGGCATCCGATATTTCGATGTTGATGCTGGGCGGTGACCTGAAACGCAAAGAGATGATTTCTGCCCGCCTGGGTGATGTATTAAGTCACCTGTACATGGCGTCAGCGGTACTTAAACGCTTCGAAGAAGAGGGTCGTCAGGCAGCTGATTTGCCTTACGTGCATTATGCCGTGCAACATCACTTGCATAAAATTGGTCAGGCATTTGATGGCTTTTTCCGTAACTTCCCGAACCGTCCGGTTGCCTGGGCTATGCGCGTATTAGTGTTCCCGTTAGGTAATCACTTTAGCCAGCCGGCAGATGAACTGTTGCAGGACATTAGCTCGGATATGATGAAGCCGGGTGTTACCCGCGACCGCCACACTTTCCTGTGCTACTGGAAAGAAGAAGAGAGCGATCCGACCGGGCACATGGAAATGGCATTTCTATCCATGCTTAAACTCAAGGACGTATACAAAACGCTGCGTAAGGCACAAAAGCGTGGCGAATTGTCTGCTAACCTGAATGGTCAGGAATTGGCTGATGCTGCGCTAGAAAAAGGGTTAGTTGATAAAGATACAGCCGGGGAGTTGGCTCGTACCGAACGATTGCGCCTGACGGCTATCGGTGTTGATAGTTTTGCGCCCGGTATTATCGAGCACAACCAGTTTTACACCACTAAAGGTGACTTAAGAAAAGCCGCAGTCCGCGATTAACACGGCCCACGGCCACTTCGCAACTAATAGCGCGCCCTTTGCAGGTTATTGCAAAGAGGCGCGTTTTTGTTTGAGGTTATAAAACACCGGCGTTTGCGGAGTAAAACCTGCACCTTCGGCAAGCTCATTAGACGCACTCATGGTTGGGCATTGGCCATTTTCAATGTAGCTCAACGCAGCGCCGGTTAGGGGATCGTCGCTACTACCCCAGTCGGCAACGATACGATCGGTAACCCGACAGGTAGGCGCAATACCATCAAAGTAGCGGCCTTCACCTGCCGAGTTCACGGTTTCGAAATTGATAGCGAAAGTCACCTTATCGCAGAGTTGCTCCGGCACCTGACCAACGGGTTTACCACAGGTACGGTTGCCAATCACGGTAACGTCGACATGAGGTTTTAGCGAGTTAATAATCAGCTCCGACGATGAACAACTAGCACCTGTAGTCAGCACAATGACACTGTCCAGATCCAGCTGTTCGACGCCATCGACAAGGCCAAAGGGAACGGCTTCATTCTGGTTACTGTTTTGTTCATTAAAGCGGTATTCGACAAAGGTTCTGCCCTGCACATTAGTCCCCGCTGTTTGCGTAGCCGCCTGATTAGCGTAGCGAATTAAACCGCCGCCGTTGTAACGAACGTCGATAACCAATTCTTCGACATTGGCACTGGCAAATTGGTCAAAGGCTTCATTTAAGTCAGCACCGGTACGATTAATAAAACTATCCAGCGTAAAGTAGCCGATCGCGCGCTGATCCAGCGACCAGACCTGAGCGCCCATCACCGTATTAGTTTCAACCGTATCTTTACTGATTGACGCAGTCATCTCCTCGCCCGATGGCTTGCGCCAGGTAATTTCTCGCGTAACACCAACTTCGGGTTCGCCCAGTGCGTCGTTATAACTGCCGTTGCTTAACAAGTCGCTGGTGGGCACTCCATCAATGGCGATTATCGAATCGGCGCGGCGCATACCGGCCTCCCAGGCCGGTGAATCTCGATAAACTAAACGTAGTTTAATTTCTGATGCACTAACCTGTTGCTGAGAAAAACCAAAGCCGGCATATTCAGCTGTCACAAACAGCGATTCGTATTCTTCTTCGGTTAAGATATAACTGTAACTATCCTCAGGAACCCTGAGTTCCTCTAATAATTCATAGACATCATCGAAGGCTTCCGGGTCTACCTGCTCCGGTAGCTGACTCGCCCAAAAGTAGTCATCTTTCATGTAGTCGAAAAAGCGTTGGTTCTGGTCAGCAACGGAACAGGTGGCATAATCTGAATTATCGCTGCCCCCCGTGTTAGCGCTGTCACCGCCGGAAGAACCGCCACAGGCGCTTAAACTCATCGCTATGGCGACGCTAATTATGGACTTGTTAATGGTCATACTTCACCCAGTTGTTAATTTGTTGTGAACAGGTATTAGAGTAAAGCATCAGAAAAAAATTCAACAGTTCTTTGTAGCAATTTACACTCTCTGGCAAACTAGCCGCAGATGTATTTTTAAAGGAACCACTATGGCGCAGGTCATGATCGACATTGCCGGCACAGAGCTAACTACACAGGACCGTGAATTACTGGCTCATCCGGACGTTAATGGGTTAATTCTATTCACCCGCAATTATGTTTCTATCTCACAACTTGAAGCTCTCTGTGCAGATGCCCGTGAGGCAGCCGGCAAGCCGTTAATGATTGCGGTTGATCACGAAGGTGGGCGAGTACAACGGTTTCGTCAGGGGTTTAGTGCAATCCCGGCTATGGGCCGTATAGCGCAAGTGTATACAGACACTGATCAGCGAGCCACGGCAGCGCGTGAGTTGGGCTGGCTGATGGCCGCAGAAGTGCAGGCAGTAGGCATTGATATTAGCTTTGCACCGGTGTTAGATATTAATGATGTCAGCGAAGTGATTGGTGATCGGGCATTTGCCGACAATGCCGCCGGGGTAACCTCCATCGCCGCTGAGTTTATCGCCGGCATGCACGAAGCTGGTATGGCCGCCACCGGCAAACATTTCCCGGGTCACGGCTCCGTAGTTGCCGACTCTCACATTGCGATACCGGTTGATGACCGTGATAAGCAGACGATTTTTGACGTCGACATTCCGCCATTTCGTGAATTATCAAAGAAGTTACAAGGTATTATGCCTGCGCACGTGGTTTACTCTGCGGTCGATGAAATGCCGGCCGGATTTTCGAACTATTGGCTACAAACCGTATTACGCGAGCAGTTAGGATTTGATGGAATGATCTTCAGCGATGATCTTTCCATGCACGGAGCAACAGTTGTCGGCGATATGAAAGCGCGTAGCGATGCAGCGTTTAACGCAGGCTGTGATATGGTTCTGGTCTGCAACGACCGTGCCGGTGCGAATGCACTGTTAGCGCAATCCTTACCTGATACATCCAGCGAGAGCCGGCAACGCTTTGAACGGATGCTAATGAGTAAGCCAGTATTAACGCTACAGGAATTGAAAAAGACTGAACGCTGGCAACAAGCACAGCGATTTCTGGACTAGATAAGAGCAAAGCAACGGGGCAACTCCAGACAGCGCGCGGGCTGGCTTGGAACGAAGGTTAATTCGAATTGCTTTTGTCAGGTCACGAGGGGGAGTGTGCCAGGAACCGCCCCAAGCACGTCCGTGTGGCTTGTTTCCGGGCATCCATGCCCTCCAACATTCCTGTCACACTCCCCCTCGCAACCTAACACGCAATTCGAATTACCCTTCGTTCCAGCTCTTCCGCGCACTGTCTGGGTTGCCCCGTTGTTTGGTCGAGTTATTCGTAGCTTAAGGGATCGCTTTGTTCGTTGGCAGCAAAAGCTTCCAGGCGTTCGATACAGGCACCGCATTTACCGCAGGCCTTGTCACGACCGTTGTAGCAGGTCCAGGTATTGCTGTAGTCCAGATCCATTTTTAGGCCATCGGCCAGTATGGCGTTTTTATCGACGTCCAGGTAGGGCGCGACCACTTCAACGGGGTCATAGTTCGCCAGCTTGCTGACCACATTCATTTGCCGAACAAATTCGGGGCGACAATCGGGATAGATCGCATGGTCACCGGAATGTGCACCATAATATACGGCCTGGGCATTTTCGGAGACTGCGTAGCCTATTGCCAGTGATAATAGAATCATATTGCGGTTGGGAACGACCGTTGACTTCATCGATTCTTGTTCGTAATGACCTTCCGGAATATCGATGTCATCGGTTAGTGAACTACCCGCAAGCAAGCTATTAATTGCGGTAATATCGACGATTTTATGCGGTATTTCGAGGCTTTTGCAAA
>Ga0208813_1000496_pt1 | contig 29623 bp, 27 predicted proteins | sample MalvireepMed_904_FD_184250 | JGI IMG/M metagenome (GOLD analysis project Ga0208813, IMG submission 184250) | Marine viral communities from the Global Malaspina Expedition - Malaspina viral metaG DeepMed_904 (SPAdes) (version 2) | ecosystem: Environmental > Aquatic > Marine > Oceanic | place... | reverse complement strand
TCCACACCCAGCCAACTGCGTGAAAGTGCACTGCGCACCTTGCAAATCGAGCAAGCGGCTATTGGCGGCTTGCAAGCCAAGCTAGATGAAAGCTTTGACCACGCCTGTCAGCTTATGCTTGCCTGTCAGGGACGCGTGGTAGTCACCGGCATGGGAAAGTCAGGTCATATCGCCGGCAAAATCGCAGCTACCCTAGCCAGCACAGGCACTCCAGCCTTTTTTGTTCACCCAGGTGAAGCCAGCCATGGCGACTTGGGCATGATTACCCGCGCCGATGTGGTTTTGGCACTCTCTAACTCCGGTGAAACCGCTGAAGTAACGGCCCTACTCCCGCTACTCAAGCGCCTTGGCACACCGCTGGTCAGTATGACTGGCCGCCCAGGCTCCACTCTTGCACAGCACTCAGACGCCCACCTGGATAGCGGTGTAGAACGAGAAGCCTGCCCGCTTGACCTAGCACCCACCAGCTCCACCACCGCCGCCCTTGCCCTAGGCGACGCCCTTGCTGTTGCCCTATTGGAAGCACGGGGCTTTACCGCTGAAGACTTTGCCCTCTCTCACCCTGGCGGCAGCCTCGGTAAGCGCTTACTACTGCGTGTTAGCGACTTAATGCACGATGGCTCACGGCTCCCTCAAGTAGCGCTGGGCAGCCCGCTGCGCGATGCACTACTTGAGATAACACGCCAAGGGCTGGGCTTTACCTGCGTGGTGGATAGCGAAGGCCGTCTTGCCGGGGTCTATACCGACGGCGACTTGCGTCGCACGCTAGACCAACACCACGACCTGCGCGATGTTCAGGTAGATGACGTAATGACGCGCCCCGGCAAGCGCATTGGTCCAGACATACTAGCTGCCGAAGCGGTGCGCATTATGGAAGATAACCGTATCACTGCACTGGCTGTTGTTGATGAACAGCAGCGCCCCATCGGCGCGCTGCATATGCATGACCTGCTTGCCAGCGGCGTTATTTAACGACTTTATACTGCTTTTTTGGCAATGGATGATGGAGGCTTTATGGCCCTACCTGATGCACTACTCGACCGGCTTCGCCGCGTAAAACTGCTTGCGATTGATGTAGACGGTGTACTTACTGACGGCCGTCTCTATTTTCAGGCTGACGGTATCGAAATCAAAGCGTTTCACACCCAGGACGGTCATGGCCTGAAGTTACTCAAGCGTGTCGGCATCCATGTGGCGCTGATTACCGGCCGTGATTCACCTATGGTGAGCCAGCGCGCTGCCGCCTTAGGAATCACTCACGTATACCAGGGCTGTGAAGACAAACTCACTACCCTGAGAGCGCTTTGTCAGCGGCTTGATATCACCTTAGAACAGGTCGCCTACTGTGGAGATGACCTACCTGATCTTGCTCCGATCAAGCGCTCCGGTGTCGGTATTACGGTCCCCAATGCTCCGGACTACATGCACCCCCATGCCGACTGGATCACTGAACGCCTTGGCGGACACGGGGCTGTGCGTGAAATTTGCGATACGCTCCTAACGTCTCAAGGGCACTGGGATGCCGTACTCGATACGTATCTGCACGGACAGTCATAATGCACTTTAGGGTAAGAAAACGGGTCTGGATCACGGCAATGGTCATCGCCCTAGGCGGCGTGCTGGTTTGGCTAGACCCTCGCGGCCCCCAGGAGACTGAGATTGACTCTGAAGCTCGTGCCCAGGAACCTGGGCACGTATTAGAGAATGCCGAAATTACCCTATTTGGCGAAACAGGCACTATTCAGCAATCTCTGGTAACCCCACGGCTGGTGCATACTCCGCAAACGGCAATGACTGACGTGTTGTCACCCCGTGCCACGCTGTTTGATAGCGAACAACGTGAGTGGCTCGCCACGGCGAACACTGGCACCCTCAATACTGAAACCCAAGCATTAACATTGGCAGGCTCCGCGCGGCTACTAGCGCCTGAAGAGGGGTGGCAGCTTGATAGCGAACTATTAAACTACGACGGGACCACCCGGCATGCCTGGAGCGACACCCACGTAGTGTTGCAGCAGCCCCCTCAGCGTATGGAAGCCTCCCGAATGGATGTATGGCTGGATGACAGCCAAGTCCGTTTAACCAACAACGTGCGCGGCGTTCATCCGCCGGCCACCCGTTCCCCTTAGGAGTCGCGATGAATGCTCTAATCCGCACTGTACTTCTTGCCCTAGCCGTGCCGCTTGTCACAATTGCACTGCCTGTAGCGGCACAAAACCAAGCGCCTATTCATGTGGAGGCCGACCGGTTAGATCTTGACCAACGAGCAGGGACAGCCGTGTACACCGGTAACGTTGACATTCGCCAAGGCAATATGCAGCTACGCGGCGAGCGTGTCGAAATTCAGCGTAACAATGCTGGCGAGTTGTCTCGCGCCATCGCTACGGGCGAGCGTGCTTACTTGCGTAACCAAATTGAAGACCAAGAAACCCCTATAGAAGGCTGGGCGCGTCGGATTATTTATCACGTTTCCGAACGCCGGGTTGAGCTGATTGACCAAGCTGAGCTGACCCAGCAAGGAGATCACTTCCAAGGTGGACGTTTAGAGTACTTTATCGATCAAGAAGTAGTACAAGCACGCTCTGACGTTAGCGGCAGTGAAAATCAGCGTATTCGTATGACCCTTCAGCCCGAACAATAGGAAGTGGCCACGTGGCAGCATCAACATCCCCAGCCCCCACACCAGTAAAAACGCTCTACGCCCATCATTTAGCGAAGAGCTATAAGCGCCGCCGTGTGGTTAAAGATATTAATCTGGAAATCACTCAAGGTAGCGTGGTTGGGCTACTTGGCCCTAATGGCGCAGGTAAAACCACCTCGTTTTATATGATTGTGGGGTTGGTCAAATTGGATGCGGGCAAAGTAGGCATTGACGACCTTGACCTCACTCATGCTCCTATGCATGAACGCGCCATGGCAGGGATTGGTTATCTACCCCAGGAAGCTTCCATCTTCCGCAAGCTCTCCGTGGCTGACAACATTATGGCCATTTTAGAGACACGCAAAGAGCTTGATCGAAGCGCCCGGGAAGCACAACTTGAGTTACTACTTGAAGATTTTCACATCACTCATATACGCGACAACTTAGGCATGAGTCTTTCTGGGGGCGAACGCCGCCGTGTTGAAATCGCCCGCTCTTTGGCCACCGAACCGGCCTTTATCCTGCTGGATGAACCTTTTGCCGGGGTTGACCCGATTTCCGTTGGGGAAATTAAAGCTATCATTCGAGCGTTAAAGAAACGCCACATTGGTGTATTGATCACCGACCATAACGTTCGTGAAACGCTGGATATTTGTGATATTGCCTACATTGTTGGCGACGGTCACATCATTGCCAGTGGAAACGCCCAGGAAATCCTCAACAACCAGAAGGTTCGAGATGTCTATTTAGGCGCCGATTTCCGCCTTTAAACAGTGACCTGCAGAAGCATTTCTTTTAGTGGCATGCTTATTGCACTTGCACCAAGCCATAACTCACTCTAGGGTGGAGCTTTCTGATTAACGAGTGGTTCTCAGATGGTCATGAAAGCTTCTCTCCAATTGCGTATCGGCACACAGCTGACCATGACACCTCAGCTGCAGCAGGCTATCGCCCTGCTTCAGCTATCGACGCTGGACCTTCGTCAAGAAATTCAGCAAGCGCTAGATGCCAATCCCATGCTTGAGCAAGAAGATGAGTTTGGCGAGCAGGCTGTCAGTGAGCCTCAAGAGGCTGAGTGGTCCGAGAGCATCCCCAACGAACTCTCCGTCGACAGTGACTGGTCAGATACCTATCAAGACATAGGCAGCCTGGGTGGCAGCAGTGAAGGCCCCGACTTCGAGCGCCAAGCCGCTGGACAAAGCCTACATGGCCACCTGCTATGGCAACTGGCCATGACAGACTTTAGCCCGCGAGAATACGCCATCGCGGAAAGCCTGATTGATGCGCTGGATGCCAACGGCTATCTCACCCAGCCGCTTAATGACATTCGGGAAGGATTAAAAGCCCAAGGCCATGACAGCTTAAGCCAGCGGGAAGTGGAAAATACCCTGCTGCGCTTGCAGCAATTTGAGCCCACCGGCGTCTTTGCCCGAGACCTGCGTGAATGCCTGATGCTGCAACTCGCCTCACTACCTGAGGACACCCCTCTGCTAATGCCCGCCAAACGGCTGGTTCGCCAGTTTTTGGAAGCATTAGGCAAAGACGATATGCGGCTTCTCAAGCGCCGTTTAAGCCTTGATGACGAGCAGCTTGACGATGTCATCCGTTTAATTCGCAGCCTTGACCCACGCCCTGGGAGCACCTATGGCGTTACCGACGACAGCTACATCACCCCCGACCTAGTCGTTCGGCACGACAATGAAGGTTGGCATTTAGAGCTCAATCCAGAAGCACTACCACGCTTGCGTATACAGCCCGACTACGCCAGCTTGATCAAACGCGCAGACAAAAGCCAAGACAACCAGTTCCTCAAAGAGCACCTCCAAGAAGCCCGCTGGCTGATCAAAAGCTTATCGAGTCGCAATGACACGCTGCTACGAGTTGGGCGTGAAATTATTGCACGCCAAATTGGCTTTCTGGAGCATGGCGAAGAAGCAATGAAACCGCTGATTTTAGCGGATATTGCTGAAGCGGTAGAGATGCACGAATCCACCATATCTCGTGTGACCACGCAGAAATTTATTCACACGCCACGGGGCGTTTTCGAGCTTAAGTACTTCTTCTCAAGCCAGGTAAGCGGCCAAGACGGCGGCGACAGCCACTCCAGCACAGCCATTCGCGCCCGCATCAAAAAGCTGATTCAGGATGAGCCCTCAGGAAAACCGCTCTCCGATAGCCGCTTGGTGACTCTGCTTGAAGAGGGGGGCATTAGCGTTGCACGGCGTACTGTCGCAAAATATCGGGAGTCAATGGGCATTCCCTCGTCAAGTGAGCGCCGCCGTTTACGCTAGTTAAGCGGTACGTATGAACAAACTCAACGCAAGGGCTTTGCAATAGCGTAAAAAGGGTTACAATCGAAGTACAGTCCGATGGATAAGGAGCACGTCAATGCAAGTAAACATCACTGGTCATCACGTTGAACTGACTGACGCCTTGCGCGACTACGTTAACGAAAAGCTAGAGCGCGTTGAACGCCACTACGACAACATTACCACGGTGCAAGTGACCTTATCTGTTGAGAAGGAGCGCCAGCAAGCAGCCTGCACACTGCACGCTGCCGGTGCAGACCTTCACGCCGAAGCGCTTGATAACGACATGTATGCCGCTATTGATGCGCTAGCAGACAAAATCGATCGTCAACTCGTTAAACATAAGGAAAAAGCACAAGCTCGCGCCCAGGGCGCTGGTGTGCGTTAACTCAATGACGTTGGAAACCATCCTCCCCCCGGAGCGCGTGCTTTATGACGTTCCCGGGGGCAGCAAAAAACGGGTGCTGGAGTTTTTCAGCACCTTTATCGCCCAAAATACACCCAGCCTAGATAGCCAAGAGGTGTTTAGCCGACTCATTGGCCGCGAGCGACTAGGCAGTACGGGGATAGGCAACGGGGTTGCCATCCCCCACGCTCGCAGTCCTCACTGTAGCGCACCCATTGCTGGCTTTTTAAAGCTTGCTGAGCCAGTAGACTTCGACGCCATTGATGGCGACCCGGTGGATCTTGTGTTTGTGCTGCTGGTACCAGAAGAGGCAGATGACACCCACCTAGCACTGCTTGGCCAAGTGGCTACTATTATGAACGACGCCCATACGCGTCAGCAGTTACGTAAAGCCGATAGTCAGCGCGAACTCTTAGCACTTATTACCGCCAAGATTCGCGAACAAGCCGCCTAGGCTTTATGGGCGGTGGCCACTGCACGCAGCGATAATTTCCTCCCATGCAAGCCAAGAGAGACGCTATGCAACTGGTGATCATTAGCGGCCGTTCAGGGTCCGGTAAATCTATCGCCTTACAAGCGCTAGAGGATCTTGGCTACTACGCTATCGACAATTTACCCGCCATGCTGCTGGGCTCATTAGTTGATGAACTACGTGAGCAAGGCGAGCGCACTCACTTAGCAGTGAGCATTGACGCGCGCAACCTTCCTACGGCGCTTGAACGCCTCCCAGCTTTACTGGAAGAACTACGCCAGCGAGAAATTCGTTTTCAGGTCATCTATCTGACCACGGATGCGCGCATTCTTTTGGAGCGTTACTCAGCCACCCGCCGTCGCCACCCGCTTACCCGGGATAGCGAAATGACGTTGGAAGAGGCCATCAATAAAGAAGAAGAGACGCTGCTTGAAATTCGCGATCTCGCTGACTTGTTGATCGATACGTCGCGCTTATCCGTGCATGACCTGAGACGCCGCATTACTGATCAAGTCGCCCACCAGCGAAAAGATCAGCTAACACTGACGTTTGAGTCGTTTGGCTACAAACGCGGCGTACCCATGGATGCCGACTTAGTCTTCGATGTTCGCTGCCTGCCCAACCCTTATTGGGACCCTACCCTGCGCCAATTTACAGGGCGTGATGCTAATATAGTGGCGTTTTTAAGTAGCTACCCAATGGTCGAGGCAATGACCAATGATATTCAGGCTTGGTTGGAAAAGTGGCTTCCGGCTTACCAAAATAGCCAGCGAAGTTATATAACCGTGGCTATTGGCTGCACCGGCGGGCAACACCGCTCTGTTTATATGGCCGAACAGCTTGCTAAAAAGCTGGTTAAACAGACCGGAGAAGTACAGTTGAGACACCGTGAGCTGGGGTTACAATACACGCTGAGCGAAGAGCCAGCGGTACCATGCGTTACCACACCCACCGCTGCCAGCACGCCCTGAGTTTCAGGACCTAACTTTTAAGGCCTAAGCTTCTCAAGACCTAAGTTTTTCAAGACCTAAGTTTCAAGACCTAAGTTTCAAGACCCACTCGGCAAAAAGGAACCAGAGTGCCCAAAAGAACCTTAACACTTACCAACCAGCGTGGTCTTCATGCCCGCGCGGCCACCAAACTGGTGAAATGTGGCCAGCAGTTTTCCGCGAATATCGTGGTTTATAAGCAGCAGCAGAAAGCCGATGCCGCCAATATTATGTCGCTGCTAATGCTGGCCGCCCCCTGCGGCACCGAGCTCACTGTCGCCGCTGAAGGAAACGACGCCGAACAGGCGCTAGATGCCATTGAAGCTCTGTTCGACGCACGGTTTGACGAAGACCAGTAGCTAGTTTACCAAGTCAGCACTTGTCGACTAGCTTCCTGCCACTGTCATCGCATCAATCAGCCAGCTACCCGTGTGAATACTGCCACGGGTATCCGTATCACTTCCCACACCGCTTAGCCCCGCGAACATCTTGTTGAGGTTACTAGCAATAGTGAACTCCTCAATGGGGTACTGTACTTCGCCATTCTCAATCCAGAAACCCGCTGCTCCCCGGGAATAGTCGCCAGTGACGCCGTTAACGCCCTGCCCCATGAGCTCGGTCACCCAAATACCACGCCCCATCTGTGTTAACAGCTCTTCCCGCGGCGTTAACGGCGCTAACAAGCGCATGTTGCGCGCGCCGCCTGCATTGCCCGTGGACTGCATCCCTAAACGACGCGCACTGTAGGCAGAGAGCATGTAACTCGCCACCCTCCCCTGATCAATAAACCGGTTGCTACGGGTTTGTACACCCTCCGCATCAAACGGTGAACTAGCCGTTGCTCCCACTTCCATCGGGCGCTCTTCTAACCCAAACCAATCGGGGAATAGCGGGCTACCCAAGCGATCACATAAAAACGAGGCTTCTCGATAAAGCGCGCCGCCCGCCAGAGCACCCATAAGGTGGCCGATAAGGCCGCTAGCAAGGGAGGGATCGAACAGCACAGGAAACGTTCCCGTCGGGGGGCGTCGCGCTCCTAGACGCCGCAACGTTCGCGCTGCTGCCTCGCGCCCCACCTCCTCTGGGTGGCGAAGCTGCTGCGGGTTACGCGCAGACGTATAGTCATAATCCCGCTGCATACCTTGCTCATCTTGGGCAATCAGCATGCAGGAGAGTGAGTGACTGCTCCCCTTTTGAGTCCCCAAAAAGCCGTGGCTATTGGCGTATACTCGCACGCCCTCACCGCTTGAGAGCGAGGCACCTTCTGACTGGTGAATACCTGACACCTCACGGCCAGCCTGTTCGCAGCGCAGGGCAAGGTCAATCGCTTCATCGGTTGAGAGTGCCCACGGATAGTGCACCTTCAAGTCTGGCAAATGGGTCGCCATCAGCTCTGCTTCAGCGAGGCCTGCAGCGGGATCTTCCCCGGTATAACGTGCAATAGCCAGCGCCTTTTCAACCGTGGCACGAATGGAGGCACTACTGGCATCCGTTGAGGAAGCGCTACCTTTACGTTTTCCCACATAGAGTGTGACCGCAATACCCTGATCACGAGATAGTTCAACGGTCTCCACTTCACCAAGTCGCACGCTAACGCCCAACCCTTGGTCAACGCTCGCGCCGACTTCGGCGGCATCCGCCCCTAGCTGTTTTGCCAGGGCAAGCGCCTCTGTGGCGCGCTCCGTCAACTGCGCCTGCTGCGCCGTTGCATCAAATGCCTGTGCCATATGGCCTCCTTTTCGCCTGAATCGCATTGGCGAATCAATGTTGTGGTCGCAGCCTGATATAATGCTGCAAACGAATCTAATCTGTGAGTTCTTATATGCCGAAGCAACGCCCCGAGCCTATCGATATCGATGAACAAGAAGAGCGCCCGAGTAAATCTCAGCTAAAGCGTGAAATGCATGCTCTGCAAGCGCTTGGCGAAACATTAATTGCCATGAAGCCTGCCGAGCGGGCGCGCTTTCCTTTATCAGACGATATGCTGAGAGCGATTGAAGAGACTTCTCGCATTCGCTCTCATGAAGGCCGCCGTCGCCATATGCAATACGTTGGCAAACTTATCCGCAAAGAGGATCTAACGGCCATTCAGGGCGTTTTCGATGCCATCGAACAAGAGAAAGAGCAGCGCGATCATGCGTTTCATCGCCTGGAAAAATGGCGTGACCGCCTAGTGGATGAGGGCGACGACGCCGTTGACTTGTTTATGGCAGACTACCCTAACGCCGATCGTCAGGCGCTGCGCCAGCTAGTGCGCAACGCCCGCAAAGAGCGCGAACAGGGCAAGCCCCCCACCAGCTCACGCAAGCTTTTCAAACACCTGCGCGATACGCTAGCGCTGTAAACCAGAGTCTCAAGAAGACTGCGTGCCGCCCACGGTCAGCTCATCCAGTTTCAGGGTGGGTTGGCCAACCCCCACCGGCACACCCTGGCCCTCTTTACCGCAAACGCCAATCCCGGTATCCATCGCCATGTCGTGGCCAATCATCGATACCCGGCCCATGGCCTCAGGCCCGTTACCAATCAGCGTTGCACCTTTCACCGGCGCGGTAATTTTACCGTCTTCAATCATGTAGGCTTCGCTCGCCGAAAACACGAATTTTCCCGAGGTAATATCCACCTGCCCTCCGCCAAAACTCACGGCGTAGATTCCCCGCTTAACGCTTTTAATGATATCGGCAGGGTCATCTTGACCAGCCAACATCACCGTATTGGTCATACGCGGCATCGGCAGATGAGCGAACGACTCACGGCGGGCGTTGCCGGTAGGTGCCATCTTCATCAATCGCGCGTTTAACTTATCCTGCATATAGCCAGTTAAAATGCCATCTTCAATCAGCGGCGTATATTGGCCGGGCGTGCCTTCGTCATCCACGCTCAACGCGCCGCGACTATCAGCAACAGTGGCATCGTCAACCACTGTGACTCCCTTGGCGGCAACCTGCTGCCCCATTCGCCCTGCAAAGGCAGAACTGCCTTTACGGTTAAAGTCACCTTCCAAGCCATGGCCTACCGCTTCGTGCAGCAGAATGCCCGGCCAACCGGCGCCTAACACCACTGGCATCTGCCCCGCTGGCGCATCAATGGCTTCAAGATTGACCAGCGCTTGGCGCACCGCCTCTTTGGCATAGCGTTCGGCAACGCCCTCATCCCGCAGACGCGACATGGAGTAACGACCACCGCCGCCAGCGCTGCCGCGCTCACGGCGGCCATCTTTCGCCGCAATAACACTGACGTTAAAACGCACCAGTGGGCGAATATCCGCCGCTAGGGTGCCGTCACTGGCGCGTACTAAAACCACCTCATAGGTGCCCGACAGCGACGCACTGACCTGGCTAATGCTCGGGTCGGCCGCTCTGGCCACGCGGTCTGCCTCTTTCAGCATGGCCACTTTGTCTTCTGCCGAAAGGCCCGCCAGTGGGTCGATACCTGCATAGTACGACGCCACGCTGACTGGCATCACTTTCTGCCCTGGCAACTGTTTGCCGCTGCGCACGATGCCAGAGGCGGTACGGCCTGTATCCATTAGTGCATCAGCGGTAATTTGGTTGGAGTACGCAAACCCGGTTTTCTCACCTGCCAACGAGCGCACGCCAACGCCGCCATCAATGTTATAGCTGGCCTCTTTAACTTCGCCATCTTCCAGCACCCAACCCTCTTGCCAGGTGCGCTGAAAGTAGAGGTCGGCATAATCAATCCCCGCTCCCATGGCGTAGCCAAGGCCAGCATCCAGAGCGTTCAAATCGAGGCCACCTGGCGTTAGCAAAATGGAAACAGCGGACTCTATATCGCTTTTATGTGCGGTCATTGGGGGCCTTCTAAAGTCACTTGCGGCGAGGTCCAAGGGCCTCGCACGCGATAATAAATAGTGGTTGCTTGATCCAGCGCATCGCCAAAAATTTGGTCGGCAAGAAACAGTGCACCGCCCACAATGGGCGCTCCGACAGCAATGGCGGCGATGGGTAAACTTTGGCTAACCGGCAGTGTGACGCCTAGGCGCTGGTCAAGTTCACGCTGTAAGAGGTTAACACTTCCTGTTAGCGTCAGCGTGGTGGCGGGTGCATCAATTTGCAGGGGGCCACGAAGCAACAGCTGCCCTCCAGCTACATCGGCAGTGCCATGCACACGGTCAAAGGCCGTTCCCTGACCGGTTAGGTCAGAAAAATCGAACCGTAGACGGCGCAGAATGTTATCAAAGTTGAGCAAGCCCACTAAGCGGGCAGGCGTCGATTCAAGCGTCACAAAACGGCCGTCGCGTATATCAGCACTCATTTCACCACCGGCCCGGCTTAAATCAAGCTGCCAGGGGGCTCCCGGCCAAGTAAGCTCAGCAGCAAGGTCGGTGGTGCGGCTACGCATGGCTACCGGTTGGTTAAGTCGCTCCAGCGCCGTCCCCACATCGCCACCCTGTATGGAGATATCCGCTCGTGTACGGCTATTCACCGCATTGCCTTCCCAAACCAACTCGCCGCGTGCAGAAAGCTGTCCGAGGGTTAAACCAACTGGTGAGAGCGAAAAACGACGATCATCGGTTTGCCAGTAGGCGGTTAATGGGCCAAAGCGAGTGCCACCAACGCTAATATCCGCTAGCCGTAGCCTGCCGTTGGGCATTTCAGCTAGCCAGTCGGGAATAGCAACGGGGGCTACATACTGTGTTTCAATTGCATCAACCCAAGAGTCGGGGGCTGCGACAGTGGCATCATGCTCTTTGGCGGGCAGGTCCAGTAAACGATCTAGGACTAGCATGCTAATTGCAACATCAAGCGGCCGCTCACTGGCGGGTTGGTAATCTAGGCGCCCAGACAACATATCGCCGCTAAGTTGAAGTGCTGCGCGCTGGCCGGTGAGTGTCCCTGAGGCGTTAAAAGCGCCAAAGCACTTATCACGAAAGCGTAAACAGCCAGCACGTAGCAGTACTTCAAGCGGCGTGCTCTCACCACTAGAAGCAGATGCCAAGGCGCCTCCCGACAATATCGGCGACAGCACAGCGTGCCATGCCATGGGGTCTAACGTATCGAGCCCTGCTTCAAGGCGCCAGCCAGGCTGGCTGGGCCAATTCGGTCGCTGCACTGCATTGCCGAGCACCACTTCGGCCGCTAGTGCACCACTATTCAACGTTTGGAATCTCGCGGCTGCCTTATCGGCCAGTTGCGTCGATACTCGCCCGCTTTCAAACTCCGCGCGTAGCTGCCATGGCCACGGTTGATCGCTAGTCTTGGCAAACGGCTCGGGTAGCGCGCTGGTGATGCCAAGCAGGCGGCTCTCTAAGGTTAACACTGGACGAGCCGCAAGAGAGACCTCACCCTGCCACTGGGTGCGGCCACTCATCATTTGGCGAGCCTGCTCGGCAGGCAGCCCTGCCAACGACCACAGCGCAGACGACTCCACGCTGCCCTGCAAGGCAACACGCTGATCAGCCATCAGCTCTGCGCGAATATCACCGCCCTGCCACTGGCTGCTTAGCTCTCCTAACAGCGCATGCGCCTCACCCACCTGCTGCCAGCTGAGCTCACCCCCCAGATCACGCAGGCTTATCGGTAGTGACGCGTAGCGCACAGCCGATAGCGCTGGCCGCGCATTAATCTCTAGCTGGAGCGACTCCTCGTTATCCAGCGGCAATACAAGGGCGATATCCCCTTCGATGGTACCATCAACGGTAATATCGCTAAGTGGTAGCGTGTCCATATCCGGCATGGCCTGAACAAAGTTCAGCAAGGATGCACCATCACTCTGAAGACTGCCTGATAGCTGAAGCGGCTGCTCTTTCTCCATACGTATCGTGCCTTGGGATACTTCAACGCCGTGGCTTTGGGCGTGCTCTACCTGGGCTTGAAGCACTCCTCCTTGCCACAGCAAGCGCCCCTCGACATCTTCCAAACGCGGCCACTCCGGGGCAATCGGCAAGTGGCCTTGAGTGACCTCCAGCGCGAGCGTTGCCGAGAGTTGATCTGATGAAGCCGCAGGTCCCAGGGGCTGACTAAGCTTCAGCGAACCTTGCGGCACTAAGCCACCAATATCGTTCTCCAACCACTCCCTCAGCTTCGGCTCAAATGCTTTCATGGGCAGCCACTGGGAGAGCGGGCGGGAGATCGCATCTACATCGGCAAATGCAATATCCAACCCAAATTGACCGCTTTGCTGCCCCGCGATCAAGCCGAACCCACCACTTACCTGGGCGCCATTCCAATCCACATTGAGGTCACGGCCGCTAATCATGGTGTTAGGACCATCATACACCCACTCCACCACCCCTTCGGCGTGACTTAGCTGCATAGGTACATCGAAGAGTTCTGGAAAATAGAGCGTACTATCGCCTGCGCTGTTAAAGGTCACGCGGCCACGCAGGTCGCGAGCCTGCACCCAAGCGTCCAGCGGACCGCCTCCTGGCGCTTGCTGCCAGGGGAGTACAGCCACATTAGTAAGTGCAGCATCCACGCCCCATCGCCCCTCACGCTGCCCCAGGCTCAGCCCCTGCACCTGCCCTCGGGGCGAGAGCGTTTGCAATACCCGGGTGAGTGACTCAGGCAACAGCGCATACTCCCGCCAAGCCGCTAGCGAGGCGAGCTCAAACGCACTGGTTCGCAACTCCCACTGCCCCGGCTGGTGTGACAGATACCAGTGGTGTGGCAGCGCGGGGCCATCACCAACGCCTTCAGGCTGGGCCCACTCTACGGTTTCTGCATTGCCACTTAGCCACGCCTCACCGCCTTCGCTGTCGCGCAGCCACTGCCCACTGGCCTGAATGTTTCGCAGCACAGCGTACTCCACATCTTTACGTAGCGTCAGCTCGGGCACATCTAGTGCAAGCCGCGCATCAGCTAGCGCGCCTTCTTGCCAACGCCCCCATAGCTGCACATGACCGCCCACCTGTTCGAGAAAAGGCATGCGATCTGGCCGAAACAGTGCCGCCAGCACCACCAGATGATCCAACTGCATATCGAGCTGAAGCGCAGCAGAAAAGTCCCTAAAGCCTTGCTGACCGGGCTGCATTTCGGCACGCATGGTAATGGCGGGCAGCTCTGATGCCAGCACATCAGGCGCCTCGACAATATTCAGGGAGCCCTCTAATCGTGTGCGGCGATGATCGCCATTCAGAAGCAGCGAAGGTGCATGAAGCATCACAGTCTGCTGCTGGCCATGCAGCATGATGCGGCTGTTATCCACCCAAAGGCGCTGGCGCAGCAGCAGTCCAGCCCAGGCATCCAAGGATTCAAGGTCCACCTCTGGTTGTGGTGCTACCCCCAGCGGCAGCTTGGCCGGTGAAGGCCAGCCCCAGGCGATGTCAGGCTGCTGGTAGAGATGGAATTCGAGCCCAGACATACGCGCATCGCTGAAGATAGGCGCTAAGTGGCGCAACGTGGCCCAGGCATCCAAACGCAGCGACAAGCGATCAAGCCCTATCAGGGCCTGACCATCCGGCGTTTGCGCATGAAGGTCTTCAAGCTCCAGGTGCAGGACGTTGCGCTCCAGAGAGAGCGCTAGATGGTCGATGCTCACCGGCACGCCAATACGTGCCTCTAAAAGCGCCTCCAAGCGGGGGGACAATGCATCCACTTGGCTAGCAAAGAGACGCAGCGCTAACAGCAGTACCGCCAGCGTACCCAGCACAACGGCCACCCCTACTAGACAGCCACGAAAAAAAGAGCGTGGTGCCATCATTACATCAGTACGATGTCGTACTGCTCTTGGGAGTAGTGCTGCTCAACCTGAAAACGGATCGTTTTATTAATAAACGTTTCCAGGTCAGCGACCGCGGCAGACTCCTCATCAAGCAGCCTGTCCACTACTGGCTGGGATGCCAGCACCATATACGTTTCCGCACTATAAGCCCGCTCTTCACGCAGGATCTCACGGAAGATTTCGTAGCAGACCGTTTCAGGGGTTTTCAACGTGCCGCGACCACCACAGGTGGGACACGCTTCGCATAGTGTTTGTTCAAGGCTTTCCCGCGTGCGTTTACGGGTAAGCTGCACTAAACCAAGTTCGGTGACCCCGGTGCATTTGGTTTTAGCATGGTCCCGCTCAAGCGCTTTTTCCAGCACGCGCAGCACTTGCCGCTGGTGCTCTACATCCACCATATCGATAAAGTCGATAATGATGATGCCACCTAAATTACGCAGCCTAAGCTGGCGGGCAATGGCAGTGGCGGCTTCCAGATTCGTCTTGAAAATAGTCTCTTCAAGGTTACGATGCCCCACATACCCACCGGTATTCACATCGATGGTGGTCATGGCCTCGGTGGGATCAATTACCAAGTACCCTCCGGACTTGAGCTGCACCTTGCGACCTAGCGCTTTTTGAATCTCGTCTTCGACACTATAAAGGTCGAAGATGGGACGTTCGCCGGGGTAGTACTCGATGCGATCAACAGCATCGGGCATAAACTCTTCAGCAAACTCGACCAGCTTGACGAAGTTCTCCCGGGAATCAATGCGTACTTTCTCGATATCATCCCGCATCACATCCCGCAGGGTGCGCATAAACAACGGCAAGTCATCGTAGATGACGTTGGGAGGGGCGGCGGTGATTTTGCGCTCGCTGACCTTGCGCCAAATACGTAGCAAGAAGTACATGTCGCTGGCCAGCTCTTCATCGCCTACGCCTTCGGCCGCCGTACGCACGATAAAGCCACCCGTGACCTCAATGGTTTGCTCTTCGATACTTTTATCCAGCAGCGCTTTCAAGCGCTCCCGCTCGCGCTCATCTTCAATGCGCTGCGATACCCCGTGATGAGGCGAGTCAGGCATATAGACCAGATAGCGAGAGGGAATCGAAAGATGGGTAGTCAGCCGCGCCCCTTTGGTACCGATAGGATCTTTGGTGACTTGCACCACCAGCGCCTGACCTTCGTGCAGAAGCTGTCCGATGGTCTGCTGCTCGTCATTGGGCGTACCGGGTGGCATGACCTCATGGGCATGAATAAACGCTGCGCGCTCTAAGCCAATATCAACAAAGGCAGCCTGCATGCCAGGCAGTACGCGCACCACTTTGCCTTTGTAGATATTGCCTACGATACCGCGCCTGCGAGAGCGCTCTATTAGCGCCTCTTGCAATACGCCGTTTTCCACCAGCGCAACGCGGGTCTCCATTGGCGTTAAATTTATGAGGACTTCACCGCTCATGCAAAATTCCTTATTGGATGTCCTATTCCTTGCCAGCGCAGCGGGCGATGAGTCGGTGGTTACGAGGGATAACGGCCCGCCCAAACGGGAACCCCTTGCTGGCGTAGCAAGCGCGTTGTTTCAAATAGTGGCAGCCCCACCACAGCAGAGTGACTGCCCTGAATTTGTTCAATAAAAATGGCGGCTAAGCCTTGAATAGCATACCCACCCGCTTTATCGGCGGGTTCGCCCGTCAGCCAGTAGCAGGCGATCTCTTTTGCTGTTAACTCGCGCATGGTGACGTCCGTGGCCACACAACAGGAGAGTATACCTAGCGGCCCGCTTACCGCTACTGCCGTGAGTACCTGATGCGTGCGCCCAGAGAGCATTCTCAACATCTCAGCCGCGTGCTGTTGATTATTAGGCTTACCTAAAATGGTGCTATCAATAACCACCGCGGTATCCGACCCCAGCACGGGCAGCGCGGTTTTGCCCACCGCCGCCTGCGCTTTTGCCACCGCCAGCCGTTCTACATAGGCCGTGGGAGACTCTGCCTCAAGCGGCGTTTCATCAATATCGCTTGGCAAGACACTGACCGGCACACCGATAGAGGCCAACAGTGCCTGGCGGCGTGGTGATGCCGAGGCCAAACAGAGCACGGGGGTGTGGTTATCGTCACGCATTGGCCATTCGCCGCTCAATCGCTTTAAACATTGTGGAGAGCCACGGCCAGAGGAATGCGCTGACCAGCGATGGGATCAAGAAAGAGAGATGTATGGAAAAAACACCCGTCAGCGTTCTTAGCCACTGCTCTATCAGCTGAGCCAACCCTAACAGCACCAGCACCAATACCGACTGTTGTACCAGCGAATAAGCACGAAAACGGGGATACACTAGCGCGGCTAAAAACGTAAGAATCGAAAAAATCAGTGCATGCTGTCCAAGCGCTGTCCCCTCAATAAGATCCATCAAGAGGCCAAATACAAAGCCGTGAAAAACCCCAACTCGATCCGGCGCTTGCATACACCAATAAATCAACATTAGCCCAATCCACTCCGGGCGAAAAACCTGCCAACCATCGGCCAGGGGCATTACCTGTAAGCAGAGCGCAAAAATAAGGCTCAGCCAGACCACCACCAGCGGCACTACCGGCGCACGCGCCATTAGCGTTCCTCCTGCATGGCCGGGGAAGCTGGCTGCCCAAGCCGCTGGGCGGCATGGAGCGCATCGGCTGAAATATCCATGGACTCATCCCAAATAGAAGCATCCAACTCTTCGCGGGGTGGTGGAAAGAGCAGCAGGAAGTGGCGTGAACGCTGAAGCTGAGCCGAAGGTTCAGCAACAACCCGGGCAAATGGCTGGCCAGGGTCGTGATACACCTCGGTCACTCGCGCAACGGGGTAGCCCGGCGGAAAACGCCCTGCCAAACCAGAGGTGGTCAGTAAGTCACCTTCGCGAATATCCGCCGTATCCGGCACATGGAGAACATTCACACTGCCGTAACGGCCAGTACCCTGAACAATAAAACGCAGCCCATTGCGGTTAACCTGCACTGGTAACGCATGGCTTGCATCGGCTAACAGCAACACACGGCTAGAGTAGGCTGAAACAGCAGCCACCTGACCAACCAAACCCGATGCATCAATCACCGGCTGACCGACATAGGCACCGTTGCGGTGCCCACGATCCACCACCATTTGATGGCTAAACGGGTCATTATCCAGCGAGAGTAGCTCCGCCGTGATATAGGGAATATCGCGCCGCTCGGCAGCGCCAAGCAAGTTGCGTAGCTCGGCGTTCTCAGCCGTCAGGTTAGCCAAGCGCTGCCCGCGGTGAGAGAGCGTCAAGATTTGCTCACGCAAGTGGCGGTTTTCATCCACCAGCGCCTGCTGGTCGGCGAGTGCTAGCGCGCCCCAATTCAGCAGATCACTAGGCACACTGACTACCCACTGGATGGGAGCGACAATCGTGGTCATTTGGGCGCGCACATCTTCCATGCGAGTAAAACGATGGTCGACAAACATCAACGCGCTTGCCGCCAGCACACAGAAGAATAGCCGGTAACCGGGTAGCGGCCCGTGTGAGAACAGCGGTTTAATAGGCAATCCCCCGCGTTAAACCGCTGCGATCAATCGCTCGACAGCAACTCAAAGGTGTGCCGGTCGATCATTTCCAGCGCCTTGCCGCCGCCACGCGCAACACAGGTCAGCGGATCTTCTGCCACGATAACCGGCAGGCCAGTTTCTTCGGCGATCAGCTTGTCGAGGTCACGCAGCAGCGCGCCACCGCCGGTCAGCACCAGGCCGCGTTCGGCGATGTCGGACGCAAGCTCGGGGGGCGACTGCTCCAGCGCGCTCTTGACGGCAGATACGATAGAGCCCAGCGTTTCCTGGAGCGCCTCGAGAATCTCGTGGGAGTTGAGCGTGAAGCTTCGCGGGATGCCCTCCGCCAGGTTGCGGCCGCGCACGTCGATCTCGCGCAGCTCTCCACCTGGGTAGGCGCAGCCAATCTCTTCTTTGATGCGCTCGGCAGTGGCTTCACCAATCAAGCTGCCGTAGTGGCGGCGCACGTACGCGGTGATCGCCTCATCAAAACGGTCACCGCCTACGCGAATCGATTCTGAGTACACTACGCCATTCAGCGAAATAATCGCAATTTCAGTAGTACCACCACCGATATCCACGACCATCGAGCCCTGCGCTTCTTCTACCGGTAGCCCAGCACCAATCGCGGCTGCCATCGGCTCTTCGATCAGGAATACTTCTCGGGCACCCGCGCCTTCTGCTGACTCGCGAATTGCCCGACGCTCGACCTGAGTCGACATACAGGGCACGCACACCAGAACCCTAGGACTTGGCGTGAGGAAAGTGCTCTGGTGCACTTTACGAATAAAGTGCTGAAGCATCTGCTCGGTAACGGTGAAATCGGCGATAACGCCGTCTTTCATCGGGCGAATAGCCGTAATGTTGCCAGGCGTGCGGCCGAGCATGCGTTTAGCGTCAGCACCTACCGAGGCTACGCTGCGCATATTGCCAGACTGGCGGATGGCGACTACGGACGGTTCATCGAGCACGATGCCACGACCGCGTACATAAATCAGTGTGTTGGCCGTACCCAAGTCGATCGATAGATCGCTGGAAAACAGCCCCCTCAAACGTTTGAACATGGATGTTGTTACCTAGTGCAGACCGGGAACCCTGTGCGGATGCAAACGGTATCACCGCAACCCCTTGGCAGCAAGCACGAGTCGTGCCGAACACTGCCCGTCAGGGCCATTATGTGGTACCTTTTGCGGCTATTTTCCACGTCTGCTCCGTCAGACGAATTTAAGATGACCGTATGTATACCGCTTAAAGCGAAATATGTTCCATCACGATTGCGAGGAAACCTCGATCATGGCGCTTGAAGAATCTCATGTGCGCCGGGCCGCACACTTGGCCCGACTCGCCGTTAGCGATGACCAAGCCAGTGGCTTTGTCGACGATCTCAGCCGCATTCTGGACATGGTCGACCAGCTCCAGAGCCTGGATACCGAAGGCGTCGCGCCGCTGTCGCATCCGCTAGACGCTACCCAGCGCCTGCGCGCCGATGAAGTCACGGAAACCAACCAGCGCGACACGTTCCAGCGCTGTGCCCCGGCAGTGGAAAACGGTCTTTATCTGGTGCCGCGTGTGGTCGAGTAACCCACGCCCACCGCTCGTTTCCGCTTATTCTATTCGCCCCTGAACGGAGCTTCCGGGTCATGCATGATAAAACCGTAACGCAGCTCGCCGCCGCCCTAGCCAGCGGCGAACTCTCCAGCCGAGAGCTGACTTCCCACTTTTTGCAGCGCATTGAGAAAGCCGACGGTCAGCTCAATAGCTTTATTACCGTGACCGCCGAACAGGCGCTAAGCCAGGCCGAAGCCGCCGATAAAGCGCGTGCTGACGGCAAAGCAGGCAAACTCACTGGCATTCCGCTAGCGCTAAAAGATATTTTTTGTACGCAAGGCGTCAAAACCAGCTGCGGCTCCAAAATGCTCGATAACTTTCTCGCGCCTTACGACGCCACCGTGGTAGAGAAACTCAGCGCTGCGGGCACCATTAGCCTGGGTAAAACCAATATGGACGAGTTCGCCATGGGCTCCTCCAACGAAAACAGCCACTACGGCGCGGTCAAAAACCCGTGGGACCTCGCTGCCGTTCCCGGCGGCAGCTCCGGCGGCAGCGCAGCGGCAGTGGCAGCAGGGCTTGTGCCTGCAGCCATGGGTACCGATACCGGTGGCTCTATTCGCCAGCCAGCGGCGTTCTGCGGCATTACCGGCCTGAAGCCCACCTACGGGCGGGTTTCCCGTTACGGCATGATCGCCTACGCCTCCAGTCTCGACCAGGCAGGCCCCATGGCGCGCACCGCTGAAGACTGCGCGCACCTGCTGAACGTGATTGCCGGTCATGATGTGCGCGACTCCACCAGCGTCGCCCGTGGCGTACCGGACTACACCGAGACCCTGAATGCTCCGCTCTCTGGCCTCAAAATCGGCCTACCTAAAGAGTACTTTGGCGACGGTTTAGACCCAGAAGTAGAAAAGGCTGTGCGTGAAGCGGTGAAGGTGTATGAGTCGCTGGGTGCCACAGTGCGCGAAGTCAGCCTCCCGCATACGCACTACGCAATTCCCGCTTACTACGTCATTGCTCCCGCCGAGGCGTCGTCTAACCTTTCGCGCTACGATGGTGTTCGCTTTGGCCACCGCTGCGACTCGCCCGTCGACTTGCAAGACCTGTACACCCGCTCGCGCGCAGAAGGGTTTGGTGAAGAGGTGAAGCGCCGCATTCTGATCGGCACCCACACGCTATCGGAAGGCTTCTTCGACGCCTACTACACCAAAGCGCAGAAGGTTCGCCGCCTGATTCGCCAGGATTTCCTCGACGCCTTTGAGGATGTCGATGTGCTGATGGGCCCGGCTTCCCCGACGCCTGCCTTCGACCTGGGTGCCAAGAAAGATCCGGTTTCCATGTATTTGCAAGATATCTACACCATCGCCGTCAACCTGGCTGGCATCCCAGGTATTAGCGTTCCCGCAGGCTTTGCCGGTGGCCGCCCGGTAGGCCTGCAGATTCTGGGCACCCACTTTGCCGAAGCGCAGCTGCTCAACGTTGCTCACCAGTTCCAGCAAGCGACCAACTGGCACCTTCAACTGCCTGCCTTTGCCGAGGAGAACGCCTAATGCAATGGGAAACCGTGATTGGGCTGGAAGTTCACGTTCAGCTCGCAACGCGCTCTAAGATCTTTTCCGGCGCCTCCACTGCGTTTGGCGCCGAGCCGAACACCCAGGCCTGCGCCGTCGACTTGGGCCTGCCGGGCGTGCTGCCGGTGCTCAATGAGCAGGCCGTCGCCATGGCCGTGCAGTTTGGCCTCGCCGTCCACGCCGAGATCCCTGAAGTCTCGGTGTTCGACCGTAAGAATTACTTCTATCCAGATTTGCCGAAGGGCTACCAAACCAGTCAGATGTACCACCCCATCGTGGGCGCGGGTGAAGTCGAGATCACGCTGGATGACGACACCACCAAACGGATTCGTATTCACCACGCCCACCTGGAAGAGGACGCCGGCAAATCGCTGCACGAAGACTTCCACGGCATGACCGGGATCGACCTGAACCGGGCGGGCACGCCGCTTTTAGAGATCGTCTCCGAGCCGGACATGCGCAGCGCCAAAGAAGCCGCCGCCTATCTCAAAGCGATTCACTCCATCGTCACCTATCTGGGCATTTCCGACGGCAACATGGCCGAAGGCTCGATGCGTTGCGACGTCAACGTGTCGGTACGCCCTAAAGGGCAAGAAGCGTTTGGGACTCGTGCAGAAATTAAAAACGTCAACTCGTTCCGCTTTGTGGAGCGCGCCATTGCGTTTGAAGTCGAACGTCAGATTGAACTGATTGAAGACGGCGGCAAAGTAGTGCAAGAGACCCGCCTGTTTGATCCAGAGCGCGACGAAACCCGCAGCATGCGCACCAAGGAAGAGGCGAACGACTACCGCTACTTCCCCTGCCCCGACCTGCTGCCGGTGGTGCTGGATCAAGCCTACCTGGATCACCTGCGCAGCCAACTACCGGAGCTGCCCGCCGATAAGCGTGCCCGCTTCCAGAATGAGCTAGGCCTGTCGGCTTACGACGCTAACGTGCTATCAGCCAGTCGTGAAATGGCGGAGTTTTTCGAGGAAGTACACCGGGTATGTGGCGACGCCAAGCAGGCGGCCAACTGGGTACAGGGCGAACTTTCCGGCGCGCTGAACCGCGAGAATCTGAGCATCCAAAATAGCCCAGTGTCAGCCCAACAGCTTGGCGAACTCATCAGACGTGTGCTGGATGACACCATTAACGGTAAAGCCGCTAAGCAAGTGTTCCAAGCGCTATGGAATGGCCAGGGCGAGAGCGCGGATGCCGTCATCGAGGCAAAAGGCTTAAAGCAGGTGACCGACACCGGCGCGATTGAAGCGATGATCGATCAAGTCATTGCCGAAAGTCCGGCCCAGGTGGCGCAGTACCGTGATTCCGAGCCCGAGAAGCGTGGCAAGATGATTGGCTACTTTGTGGGTCAGGTGATGAAGGCATCACGCGGCACGGCTAACCCGCAACAGGTCAACGGCTTGCTGAAAGAGAAGCTGGATGCGCTGCTATAGAAAACGCGCATAGGTGCGGTGATAGACCACAAGCGGCTGCTTCGGCAGCCGCTTTTTTATGGCTGATTTTTATGACTCAGTTTTAGGATTAGGACAGCTGGCTAGGCTGGGTAAAGCGCTTAAGCTGCGCGCAGCCCGCCGCCCAGACGTCAGCCTCTAGCTCGGCAATGGCCGCCGTGGGGAAGCCAACGCCCTGGCTTGGCGCGCCTTCGACCAATAACCCAGCCAAGTCGCCCACCAAGGGCATGTGGCTGACCAGCATAATCGGCGCGTCATCACGATGAGTGAGCAACCACTCGCTCACATCGCTCGGCGGGTCTTCCGGGGTAATAAACGACAGCGTGTTAAGCGGCACGCCCAAGGCATCGCTAATCCGCTGGGCGGTTTGCTGAGCGCGCACATAGGGGCTTGCGTAGAGCATTGGCAGCGTCAGCTCGCCCTGCTCAACGCGCGATGCCAGCCAGCGGGCCATGGTCTCGGCCTCGCGCTCCCCTCTGGGCGTCAGCAGTCGGGCGTGGTCTGGAAAACCTGGGGCGGCTTCGCCATGGCGCATAATCAATACGCTATTCATACCGCTATTCATCGCAACCTCCGCTGTTGTGTTGGCCCTGGTGGGCCTGCTCGCGATGCGCCTGCTGAACCGCTTCCCGGGGCAGGATAAATTCCACATCGCTGCTCTGCTCTCCCATCATGAGCGTACTCGCCATTTCTTGTGCGGGCACCCCATCGAAGAGCACACGATTCAACCCTTCGGCCAACGGCATATAAACCCCCATCTCGCGCGCTTTTGCGCAGACCAGCTTGACGGTATTGACGCCTTCCGCCACTTGGCCAAGCGCAGCCACCGCTTCCTCTAACGACAGCCCCGTACCCAGTGCATGGCCCACGCGGTAATTGCGCGACAAGTTAGACGAGCAAGTGACGATCAGGTCGCCCACGCCTGCCAAACCAAGAAACGTCATGGGGTTGGCCCCCTGGGCAACGGCGAAACGGCTCATCTCGGCCAGCGCTCGGGTCATCAGCATGCTGCGGGTGTTCTCCCCCATCCCCAGCGCCGCGGCCATGCCCGCTGCAATGGCGTAAATATTCTTTAATGCGCCCCCCAGCTCCACGCCGTGACGATCATTACTGGCGTATACGCGGAAATAGCGACAGCCCAGCACTTGCTGTACTCGAGTGCGCGTTAGCGCATCCGCACTGGCGATCACCGTGGCGGTCAACTGCTTGTCAGCAATCTCGGAGGCCAAATTAGGCCCTGCAATGACGCCAATATGGGGGAAGCCGGTCTCCTGCTCCAGCACTTGGCTCATCAGTAAAAAGCCATCTTGCTCAATCCCTTTGGTGGTGCTGACCAGGATTTGTTCGGGCGAGAGCCAGGGCTTGGCCGCTTGCACCACGCTGCGAAACGCTTTCGACGGGATGGCAATCAGCACCAGTTCGGCACCCGTCAGCACCGATTTCAAGTCGGTCGATGCGGTAACGGCAGGGTTGATCGCATAGTCGGGAAGATAGCGGCCGTTGCGGTGCTCTCGGTTGATCTGCGCGACCAGCGCCTCGTCGCGCAACCATTGACGCACGTTAGCGCCATTGTCGGCGGCGATACTGGCCAGCGCGGTACCAAAACTCCCGCCCCCCAGCACCGCGACGTTACTTTGCTGCTCTGCCATAGCCATGTCCTGAGTTCTTTTACGTAACGGTGGGCCTCAACCCCCATTTTGATAAGCACTATCTTAACAAAACAAGCGGCCCGCTTGGTTGACCAAGCGGGCCGCGACTAGCGAGCTTAGGGCATTAAGCCGTCAACACACTATTGAGGCGCTTCACGTAGGCAGCCGGGTCGTCCAGATGGCCGCCCTCGGCAATGATCGCCTGATCCAGAAGGATGTGGGCTAACTGGCCAAATAGATCACCCTCTGCATTTTCCAAACGGGCCACTAGGGCATGGTTGGGGTTGAGCTCCAGAATGGGCTTCACCTCCGGCAGCTTCTGGCCTGCGGCTTCCATAATGCGGCGCATTTGGTAGCCCATCTCGTGCTCGGGCAATACCACGCAAGCGGGCGAATCGGTCAGGCGGTGGGTGATTTTGACCTCTTGAACGCCATCGCTCAGCACTTCTTTGACGCGCTTTACGAGATCTTCCTTCGCCTTGGCCGTCTCTTCCTGGGCTTTTTTCTCGGCTTCGTCTTCGACATCGCCCAGGTCCAGCTCGCCTTTGGCCACGTCGGCGAAAGACTTGCCATCGAACTCGGTCAGGTGGCTCATCAGCCACTCATCGATACGATCGGAGAGGAGCAGCACCTCGATACCTTTCTTGCGGAAAATCTCCAGGTGCGGGCTGTTCTTCGCGGCATTGAAGCTATCCGCCACCACGTAGTAGATCTTCTTCTGACCTTCCTTCATGCGCTCGACGTATTCGGCCAGAGAGTGCTCCTGGGCGGACGTGTCGGTATGCGTGGAAGCAAAGCGCAGCAGGCCGGCGATTTTTTCGCGGTTAGCGAAGTCTTCACCTGGGCCCTCTTTCAGCACACTGCCAAAGGTGTTCCAGAACGTTTGATACTGCTCGCTATCTTTGGACAGTTTCTTGAGCATGTCCAGCGCACGCTTGGTGAGCGCCCCTTTGATCTTGTCGACCTTGGGATCTTGCTGCAGCAACTCACGGGAGACGTTCAATGAGAGATCGCGCGTATCCAGCACACCCTTGATGAAACGCAGGTAGAGGGGCAGGAACTGCTCGGCATCATCCATGATGAAGACACGTTGCACGTAAAGCTTCACACCGCGCGAGCCATCACGGTCGAACATGTCGAACGGTGCGCGGCCCGGCACGTAGAGCAGGCTGGTGTACTCGAGCTTACCCTCGACTTTGTTGTGACTCCAGGTAAGCGGGTCACTGAAGTCGTGGGCAACGTGCTTGTAGAACGCCTTATACTCGTCGTCGCTGATCTCGCTCTTCGGGCGCGCCCACAGCGCGGTAGCTTCGTTGACGGTTTCCCACGTCGTCACTTCGCTACCTTCGATCTCGTTACCGTCGTCATCCTTGGCGGTTTCGACCTTGGGCATACGCACCGGCACTTCGATGTGGTCAGAGTACTTGCGCACCAAGCTTTGCAGGCGGTAGTCGTCGGCGAACTCTTTTGCATCGTCTTTTAAATGCAGGGTGATTTCCGTGCCGTGAGCGTCACGCTCGATGTCGGCAACAGTAAACTCGCCTTCGCCTTTGGAGCGCCACTCGACGCCTTCAGATGCGGCGGTGCCCGCTTTACGAGTACGTACGACCACTTCGTCGGCCACGATGAAGGCCGAATAGAAACCAACCCCGAACTGACCGATCAGCTTGGCGTCTTTTTGCTGCTCGCCGGAGAGCTGCTTCAAAAACTCTGCCGTACCGGAACGCGCGATGGTGCCCAAGTTGGCAATCACATCTTCGCGGTTCATGCCGATACCATTATCGCGCAGCGTGATGGTGTTGGCGTCGCGGTCGTGCTCGATCTCGATACGCAGCTCGCTATCGCCTTCGTATAGAGCGTCGTTATCGAGTGCGGCATAGCGTAACTTGTCACAGGCATCAGCGGCGTTGGAAATCAGCTCGCGTAGAAAAATCTCCCGATTCGAGTACAGGGAGTGGATCATTAGATTCAGGAGCTGTTTGACTTCCGTCTGAAAGCCAAGAGTTTCTTCATGGGTCGCAGTCGTCATGCGCTTAGCCCTCATTGATCACGTGTTGCTTGACGCCTCTGCCCACAGGCAGAGGCGGAAAAGGTAGTGAACTCAATATGGGGATAAGTGAAGGGATTTCAAGAAGGTGTGCGTGAAGAAGCGGTGGCTGCCTCAGTAGCCGATTTCCAAGCGCGATAGTCGGCCAACTGCGTATCGACGCGGTTTAGTAACCAGCCTACGATCAATACGTCATCGACCACTCCTAGCAGCACCAAAAAGTCGGGGATCAGGTCGAATGGCATGACCAGGTAGGCCAACGCCAGCGCCATGGTGCCAAACGCAGACCAGGGAATCGGCCTGAAATCTCCTTTCAGCACATCGCGGGTCATGGGTAAAAATAGCTTGAGCGCACGGGCGATACGTTTAACGGCCCATACGCGTGTTTTCAATCGACGAAACAATCCCCAAACGGATAATCGTGCCATCGTTATCGAATCCTCTTAGTGTCACGATTGTCAGAACCTTATCTGTGCGTATAGTTCACTTGTCCGTATAGTTCACTATTGCGCCTTTGACCCTACCAGCGAGCAAGAGGGAGTGCCATGCCGGCTACGCCATTACGTTCTACCCTTCGCACTCTATGCGCAGCAGCCATCATCGGCCTACCGACGGGGAGTTGGGCAGCCACTGATGACGCTATGCGTGATGCGCTCAACGCCGCACGCCAGCAGCAGTGGCAACACATCGATGAGCGCGCCATCGAAGGACACATACTCAGCGGTTATGTCACCTATCACCGCTTACGCAACCAGTTGCCCAACGTGGCCGCCAGTCAAGTGCTGCAGTTCATCGAACAGCATGCCGACTCTCCGCTATCGGAATGGATGCGCGGCCAAGCCATTGCCAAATATGGTCATGCAGGACGTTACGGCGATCTACTCACCGTCGCCGATGGCGAGCCTGCTGGAACGGCACGTCAGTGTTACTACTACATGGCGCTCATCGACCGTGCCCCAGAAGAGTCGCGCCGCGCGGGCTTGGCGCTTTGGCGAGTAGGCAGCTCACAGCCCGATGCCTGTGACCCCCTTTTCAACCGCCTACGGGCCGATGGCACTATCGATGCGACCGCCATCTGGGAACGCAAGATGCTAGCTTGGCAAGCGGGCGAATCGCGCCTGAGTAACTACCTAGGCGGACTACTGAGCAGCGAGTGGCAAACGGCCCTCGACACAGTGGACGCGGTCAGCAACAACACCAGGGCTATCACCAGCGCCCCCACCTGCCTAGGCCCGGAGTGCAGAGCCACGGCGGCTTTCTACCAAGCCGCCATGCAGCGCCTGACCCGAGACGACACGCCTACCGCTTTCGCCGCTTGGCAGCAGCTCTCGCCGCGCTTGAACTTAACGTCGCTAGAGCGCCAAGTGATCGATGAGGAACTGGCGTTCTATGCCCTTGTACGCAATGTACCTGGCACTCTGGGCTGGGTCGATAGTGTGCTGCCCTCTCTAGAGAGCGAACGCGTGCTGGAGCTGCGCGTACGTCGCGCCTTGGCAGACCGCCAGTGGACAGAGGTGATGCACTGGATTGCTGAAATGCCTTCCAGCCAGCAAGAGAGCAGCCGCTGGCAGTACTGGCTGGGGCGTGCCAACGAACAGCTGGGTAATCAGGAAGCTGCTCAGGCGCGCTACCAGCAGGCTGCCCAGGACCGTAGTTTCTATGGCTTTGCCGCCGCTGAGAAAATCGGCCAACCGTACCGACTCAACCACGAGCGCCACCACTTCGACGAAGCCACCCGCGAGGATATCGCGCGACTGCCCGCCGTACAGCGCACGCAAGCGCTGCTGCGTATTGGCGAAGAGGGCCTGGCCAACAGCGAGTGGCTGCATGCCGTGCGCGAAGCATCGCCTTACCAGGCTCGTGCCCTCGCCGACTACGCTGCCCAGCAGCAGTGGCATGCCCGGCTGGTACAAACCACTATTGCTGGCGAGATGTGGGATGCGTTGGAGTGGCGCTTTCCACCCGCTTACCGCGATGACTTTTTGGCTTGGGGTCATCAAACCGGCGTTGACCCTTATCTGCTGATGGCAATCACTCGCCGAGAAAGCGCCTATAACCCGGTTGCCCTCTCTCCTGCAGGTGCACGTGGCTTAATGCAGTTAATGCCGGGCACTGCCGCGCAGGTGAGCCGCCAGTTGGGGCTTAACGACCCCGGGCCTTATGGCGTACTGGAGCCTGAACTGAATATTCGCCTGGGTAGCACTTACCTTCGCGACAAGTTAGAACGCTATCAGGGCAACCGCTTAGCGGCGACTGCCGCTTATAACGCAGGCCCTGGTCGCGTAGACCAGTGGCTGGGCAGCAACAGCATGGAGTCGTTCGACCTGTTCGTGGAGAGCATCCCCTTCCGCGAAACCCGCGATTACGTGCAGGCCGTACTGAGCTATCGGGTCATCTTCGAGAGCCTGGCCAACGGCGGTAGCAGTGAAGGCGTTTCGCTATTGAACGACAGCGAGCAGAGCGTTCGCTACGACCGCGCGCTGGTTCAACGCTAAGCCTGTCTCCGCTCCCCTCCCGCGCCCGGTCACACCGGGCGCTGCTCCAGCGCCAGCCGCAGCCCGAACATGACCAGCACCGCCCCCGTGGCCGCATTCAGGGTTTGTGCAAAGCGCGCGCTGGCCAGCCATTTGCTGGCGCCTCCCACCATCAGCACCACGCTGATCTGCCAGATATTAGCAATGACAAAATGTACGCCTGCCAGCCAGAGTGATTTCAGCAGCGCAGGGTCGGTGGGTGCGATAAATTGCGGCAAAAACGCCATATAGAAAATCACGGTTTTAGGATTCAGCACATTCGAAAGAAGCCCCTCTTTGATCGGCTGCCAAAGCGGCACTGGCATGGACTCCTTCATAACACCTTTCACCGGCAACGGTGTTCCCTGGCGAGCTGCCAGCAGACTAGTGATACCCAGCCAAATCAGATATGCCGCCCCTGCCAGCTTCAGCATATTAAACGCCCAAGCCGACTGCAGCAGAATGAATGAAATCCCTAACGCAGAAACGGTGGCATGCACAAACAAGCCGCAGCAAATCGCTACGCTAGTGGCCACCCCGTCCCGAATCCCGCCTCGCGCTGTATTACGGATCACCAAGAGCGTGTCTACCCCTGGGCTTATCGATAGCAGCGTAATTGCCACAACGAAAGGGATAAACTGCGCATCAATAAGATTGAGTTCCATCATGGGCCAGGCTCGCTGAGTGATAAAAAATCGGGTAAGCGGATTAAATGGTTGATCTTACCTTTGCATGAGAGTGAGACAGACCGGCATCTCATCGGATTATCTGGTTGATGCTTCACCTACTGCTGGTGCATGTTTCCTTCGCTAATTCCAGCA
>Ga0208813_1000493_pt1 | contig 29689 bp, 34 predicted proteins | sample MalvireepMed_904_FD_184250 | JGI IMG/M metagenome (GOLD analysis project Ga0208813, IMG submission 184250) | Marine viral communities from the Global Malaspina Expedition - Malaspina viral metaG DeepMed_904 (SPAdes) (version 2) | ecosystem: Environmental > Aquatic > Marine > Oceanic | place... | reverse complement strand
TCGCAGAGGAACTCAACTACGGAGTCGATCTATCAACCATCTGAGGGTGGTATCAGATTGATGGGGTGAAGGTGCCCCATCAACCATTAAATCCGTATACCCTGGTAAACATCGTCCAGCGCATCGGCGGCGCGCTTGGCGCCATCACGGTCGTGGTGGTGCTGACACAGACGGGGGACGCTTATCGGTGGGCGTTTGCCGGATTGCTGATGATGGCCGTGCTGAATCTAGTCCCCGCACTTGGCATGGTCTCCCGGCGCGAAGTAATGATGCGGTCTTAAAGCGCGCGAGTTCGTCCAGTGCGAGCGCCCTTCATGGATTGACAATCTTTGTCGGCGGCCTAGCATAGACTCAACCCTTATCTCAGGAGAGTGAGCGTGCACATCTCACTGACCCCCGAACTGGCGCACCTGCGTGAACAGTTGCAGGAAGGCATAAGCCAACTGGATCAGGGCGACGGCACCCGCATCACCTCGAAAGCCGGCCTGGACGAATTGTTTGAAGACCTGAAGGCACAATGACGTTTTCCGTGCTGGTCATTTCTCTCGCCGCCCGAGAGGACCTGCGCGCTATCCACCAGAGTACGGAATACGATATTGGGGCAAACCCCGATCCGACGACTACCTAACCTCGCTTAAAGAGACGCTCTGGTCGCTCCTCAAACACCCCGAAAAGGGCAAAACACGCCCCGAATTCCCCGGCGAGATCCGCAGCCTGCCGGCGTCCAGCCATGTCATCTTCTACCGGATACAGCGGAAACAACTGGAGATCATTCGGGTTCTGCATGTCAGGCAGGATGTTATGGTGCTGAGGCTTGGAATCACCGTGGCCATCAGGGTCAGCCCCGGCGGGCAACGGCTTCGCGGGTGGTTGTTTCAGAGCCCATAGCGGGCCGGCAGGCGCGCTCGCGGACAGACATCCCTTTCCCCTAAATCACTGTTTTCTTTGCCTTACCTCTCCGGGCAGGCGGTTATTATTTTGTGATGCAGGTCCGAAATTACACCATCTTGTGGCGCAAATAAAAGCAAAAAGCCCGGGGAGATGGCCGCCGGGCTTTCCAGGTAATCACACAATCGCGCTTTATCCCTCGTCCGGAATCTCCGGATCGACGAGCTGCGCGAGCTGTATCAACGACTCCTGCCAGCCCTGATAACACATCTCCGCCGGGATCACGTCGGGCACGCCCTCCTGGACAATGTGCACCTCGGTGCCGCCGAAGGTGTGGCTGGCGCCGGTGGTGAAGTTGGTGAAGGACATGCGGTAGCCGCCGCCTTCGCGGACGTCGCTTTCGTGCATGGTGGCGGTGAAGCCGAAGGGCGGCAGCCATTTGACCATGGCGTCGGGGTCGGTGAAGGCGCGGTAGAGGCGGTCGGGGGTGCCGCGCAGTACGCGGTGCAGGCGAATGGTCTGGCCGGTCATAAGGATTCTCCTTCGTTTCAGGGTGGTTATCCCCTTGTCGCGCGCGGCGCGATCATTTCGACATCGCTTTACCCCATATGGGGTATGCGCGCCCTGCTCTGCCCTGGCTACTCTTGCCGTCATGGGGACGCCGGTGTCTGTCACCGGCGCATAAGACAAGACGGAGCAGGACATGAACAGACGTCATCTGATGGCGGGCCTGGGGGCCCTGATGGTGATGGGGGGATGCACGCCGTCCTCGCAGGTGGATAACGTGGCCGGCCAGGCCTCGGTGTACGAGGACCCGTCTTCCGCGGGCCGCGTTCAGGGGGTCGGCATCGAGTCCCAGGACGTGGTGTCGATGACCGACGAGATGATGCGGGACATGCTCTCCAACCGCATTCTGGCGGCGCGGGACGTGCCGCCGCGGATCATCATCGACAACGAATACTTCAAGAACGAAAGCTCTTCGATCATCAACACCAACCTGCTCACCGACCGTCTGCGCGTGGAGCTTAACCGCGCCGCCAACGGCCGCATGGTGTTCGTCGGCCGGCACTTCGCGGACATGGTGGAGAAAGAACGCGAGCTCAAGCGCGACGGCGCCGTGGACGGCGGCACCATCCGCCAGACGCAGGCCACCGCCGGCGGTGATTACCGGCTGGGCGGGCGCATCGCCTCCCTGGACGCCATGGACCGCAACAGCCAGACGCGCTCGCGCTACCACCAGGTGACGTTCGAGATGATCGACCTGGAGCTGGGCACCATTGTCTGGAGCGGCGCCTATGAGATGAAGAAGGCGAGCCAGGACAATGTACTTTATCGCTAAGGCCGGGGCGCCGCTGGCCGCCGCCTTGCTGCTCGCCGGTTGCGCCACCGGGCCCACCCAATACGAAACCCGCGCCCTGGACCCGGACCAGCAGGCGGTGGTGGCCAGCAAGCCCGCCGCGCTGCAGCCGCTGTACCGGGATCTGTTCGAGGAAGGCCGCCGCAACGAGGTGCTGAACCTGATGGAGATCGGCGCCGCCGCCTTCCACCGGGGGCACTACGACCTGTCCAAGGCGGCGCTGGACCGGGCCATCGCCAATATCGAAAGCGTCTACGCCGACAACGAGGCGGCCCACCGGGCGCGCAGCCTGTGGTACGAGGAAGGCGAGAAGGACTTCAAGGGCGAGCCCTATGAACGCTCCATGGTGTTCTATTACCGGGGCCTGCTGTTCCTGCGCGACGGTGATTACGGCAACGCCCGCGCCAGCTTTATCAGCGGGCTGCTGCAGGACGCCTTCGCCGAGGAAGAGCAGAACACCACGGATTTCGCCTCGCTGATCTATCTGGCGGGCTGGTCCGCCAAGCTGGCCGGCAGCGACCCTCTCGCCGAGCAGCACTTCGAGGAGTACCGGCAGTTCCGCCCGGACGGCCCGGTGCCCGCCGCCGACCACAACACCCTGGTGATCGCCGAAACCGGCACCGCGCCGCGCAAGCTGGCCGATGGCGTTGGCCATTATGAGCTGGTCTACCGGCGCGGTAAGCAGATCCGCGCCCAGGGGGCGGAGCTTATGCACGGTGGTGACAGCGTTGCCCTGTTCCCGGTCGAGGATGTGTTCTTCCAGGCCTCCACCCGGGGCGGACGCACCGTGGACCGCATTATCGAAGGCAAGGTGCGGTTCAAGAAGAACACCCAGGCCACCGGCGACGTGCTCACCGCGGCCAGCGGCAACAGCGCGGTGGCCGGCCTGAGCATGGCCGCCGGCGGCGGTCTGGCGGCGGGCTTTCATACCGTGACCGCCATCGGCGTGGCCGCCCAGGGGCTGTCCGCGCGTTCGCGCACCGAGGCGGACACCCGCTACTGGCAGCGCCTGCCGGACGGCCTGCATGTGACCACGATGCGTCTGGCGCCCGGCGCCGGGCCCCTGCAAGTTCGTTTCCTGGACGACACCTCGCAACCGCTGCCGGACGGCACCGAGACCGTGCCCGTGCATTTCGATGACCGGGGCAACGGCCTCGCCTTCGCCAGCAGCCGCCCCACAAAAGAAGGAAAGCCACTATGAAAACCCTGATCGTCAGCGCGCTGCTGGCCGCCGGCCTGGTCGTCACCGGCTGCCAGAGCAGCATGAGCAAGGAAGAGTTTCAGCAGCGTACCGAGGAGACCGGCTACAACACCGTGATCTTCACCGACTACGACCTCAACCGCCGCTTCAAGGACGGCCTCACCGGGCCGGACAACGTGATGCGCCTGTCCACCACCGGTCACGGCATCGAGCGCACCGACACTGGCACCTCCCAGGTGTGGGTGGAGCTGCGCAACCACACCGACTTCAACTACATGGTGGAAGCGCGCACCTCGTTCTACTCGCAAAGCGGCCGCCCCCTGGGCGCCCGCCCGGTGTGGCGGCGCATCTCGGTGCCGGCCAACGCCCGCGCCGTCTACGAAGAAAAATCGGTCAGCACCGACCGGCTTCAATACCGCGTGGAAGTGAGGCAAGCACGATGAACCGACAACGGCTGATCCGCTTCGTGGGCCTGGGGGCGGCGTTAGCGCTGGCCGGCACCGCCGGCGCCCAGACCGATCATTCACCGGCGCCGATGATGGCCCCGGCCAAGGCCCCGCTGAGCGAAGAGGCTTACCGGGAACAGCAGGCCCCGGGCGGCCGCCGGGACGACGCCGACACCATCACCGCCCGCTTCCGCGACCGCTTCAGCGGCGACGGCGAAGCGCGCATCGCGGTGCTGTGGAACGAGGCGCTGTCCAGCCGGGTGAGCGACTGGCAAAGCCGGCAACGGGCCACCGTGGGCGTGCGCGGCGAGTTCGAAGCGAGCGGCCCGGACGGCGACAGCCAGGGCAACGCCCAGGGCCAGGCCACCGCGCAGAACGAATACCGCGACGGCGAGCGCCCCACGGATAACCGCGCCGCCCACGAGCTGCAGTCCGGGCTGATCACCGCCTTCCGCGGCGCCGGCGCCAGCGTGGTGGACCGCGCCCTGGCCGCCCGGCTCACCGACAACGCCCTGGAAGACGGCAGCTTCTCAAGGCTGTCGCCGGACAACGCCCGCCTGCGCATGCGCGCGCTGGCGGAGCACGCCGACTTCGTCATGGAGCTCACCGCCGGTCCCTCCTTCGAGGACCAGCCGGTGTACCAGGTGCGGGTGCTATCCACCCGCGACGCCTCGGTACTGGCGGTGTTCACCAGCACCGGCCGGCGCGACAACGACGAAGACCCGCCCTACCAGTGGGTGGCCACGGATCGGGGCTATGAGAAAAGGGTACAGCCGGTGTCCCTGGCCGAAACCGGCCGGGAACTGGCTTTACAAACCATGGCGCGCATGGCGCCTTAAACAAAGTAGCAGGGGAACGACGATGACTTTTTCCATGACCCACGCAATGCGCTATGTACTGCTGGCGGCGGCGCTGGCGACCCTGGGGGGCTGCGCCACGCCGCAACAGAAACAACAACAAATGCAGCAGCAACAAGCTCTCGCCGCTCATATCGAGAGAATAGCGGCCGAGCAGGCCGCGGCCAATCAGCCCGGCAAGATCGGCGTTCTGCTGGATACCAATCAGGACGGCGGCGTCACCGTCGCCGGCATCGCGCCGGGCACCGACGCGGCGGAAAGCGGCGACCTGAAAGTGGGTGACCGCATCACCGCGGTGGCCGAGGAAGGCGCCGAGCCGGAATCACTCACCGGTAAGAACTACCTGCAGACCGTCGGCCTGATTCGCGGGGCGCCGGGCAGCCAGGTGCGGCTGATCGTCACCGACGACGACAGCAGCCGGGAAGTGAGCCTGACGCGCACTGAATTGTCCGAGCAGCAGGCGCAGGCCCTGGCGGAAATCAAACAAGCCAAGGCCGAAGAACAGGTCGAAGGCCTGGCGATTGAGGACAACTCCGGTGAATACCTGAGCCCCTACACCAGCGACGGCGTCACCGCCGAGTGGGTGAACAAGGCGATCAACGCGAAGATGGGCTCGGCGGCGGGCTCCGCGGCGGGCGCGGCGGCCGGTGCCTACGCCGGACGTAAAGCACTGGAAAGCGTTCCCGGTGGCAGCATTATCGGCAGCTTCTTCGGCGGCAAGGCCGGCTCCAAGGCGGGCCAGAGCATGGGCCGCGACGCCGCCATCCAAGCCTCCGGCGGCTGGGGCTACATCCGCCAGACTTCCGACCTGTCGTTCCGGTCGCTCAACGACATGGCCCGCTGGATGACCACGGTGCACGGCCAGAAGAGCAACTTTCAGGAAGTGCTCAACGCCACCCTGCAGGTCTACCCGGAGCTTCAGCCGGCGCTGGCCAGCGCCCGCTGAACGCGGCGCCAGAGCGCGTCCACTGCCAGGATCACCGCCAGGCTGGCGCCGGCCAACGGCAACAGCGCCAGCAAGGTGATCAGCAACGCCAGTAAATAACGGCGCGGCAAAGGGGCCCTTCCCGGGCCCCGTCCCGGCGAGGCCCCGAACCCGCCGGGCGGCCGGCGCCGCCACCACATCCCCACGCCGGTGATCACCAGCGCCACGATGGCGACACAGGTGAGCAGCATGAGCCCCTGGTTGACGCCACCGAAGTAGTTGCCCATGTGCAGGGCGACGCCGTATTCCACCGCTTTGGCGACGGCGCCGTAATCATCAAACCCCACCTCCAGCAGCACCTTCCCTTCGTCGTTCAGATGCAGCGTCCGTTGCCCCTGCGGCCGCGCCGGATAGGTATAGGCGCTGTACGGCTCGCCGGCCCCGGCGGGAATCGACAGCCGATAGCCGTACGCCAGCCCCCGTTCGGCCAGCGCCCGGTGCACCCGGTTGATCGCCGCCGGGCGGGTGTCCGGCAGCGCGCCGCCGTGGTGGCGCAGTTCGGGTGGGTAGCCCAGGCCCAGGGCGTTGCTGGCCGGCGCCAGCACCCGGTCGCCCCAGAAGCTCGCCCACGGCAGACCGGTGACGATCAGAAAGACGATCATCACCGCGGTGTAGACGCCCACCAGGCGGTGCACCTCCCGCCAGCGGCCGCGCCCCTGGCGGAGGCGGTCGAAGCGGAACGCCCTGCCCTTGCGGCGGCCGCGCGGCCACCACAGCCACAATCCGCTGGCCACCAGCACCAGCGCCCAGCTCGCCGCCAGCTCCACCAGGGCATCGCCGCCCTCGCCCAGTAACAGCGACCCGTGCAGGCGGTCGGCGAAGCCGACCAGGGTGTGGCTGTAAATCAGGTCGCCCAGCACGGTGGCGTCGGCGGGGTCGATGAAGGCCCGGAAGGGTTCGCCCCCAGCGGCGGGCGTGACGAACGCCATGGCGGTGCGGCCCGGTGTCACCGGCATGTCGATGCGGGTGACGGTGGCGTCCGGGTAGTGATCGCGCACCGCCGCCACCAGATCCCCGGCGGGCAAAATGCGGTCGCCACCGGGAGCGAAGCGCAGTTGCGGATAGAGCCGGTCGTTCAGTTCATCGTTGAACAGATAGATGGCCCCGGTGACCGCCAGCATCAACAGGAACGGGGCCGTGAACAGCCCCGCGTAGAAGTGCCAGCGCCACGCCGTGGCATAGCCCGTCGCCGCAGGGCGGCGGTCGGCGGCCATCAAAAGCGGCCGGTCCAGCCCAGTTCCACGGTGCGCGGCGCGCCCACGTAGACCTGGGTGGGGCTGTAGCCGGACCAGTCGGCGTAGAACTCATCGGTGAGGTTGCGCCCGCGCAGGGTCAGGGTGCCGTTGGCCAGCGGGTAGCTGACCCAGGCGTCCAGCAGGGTGCGTTCGTCGATCAGATACTGGTTGGCGGTGCCGGTGTAGAAGTCGCCGGTGTGGCGTACCGCGCCGCCCAGGGTCAGCGGCAGCGCCGCCAGGGTGTAGGCGCTGCTCAGGTTGGCGGTCGTGTCCGGCACGTTGGTGAGGCGGTTGCCGGACAGGTCCTCGCCGCCGGCGCCCAGCAAGCGGTCGTATTCGGCGTCGTTCCAGGCGCCGTTCAGGTTGATCCACCAGCGCTCATGGGGGCGCATCGTCAGGTCCACTTCCACGCCTTCGGCGTCGATGCCGCCGCCCTGCACGGACAGCGCCGGGTTGGCCGGGTCGCGGGTGACGATGTCGTCCTGGCTCAGCCGATACACGGAGGTGGTGAGCGTGACCCGGTCGCGCCACAGGTCGGCGCGGGCGCCCAGTTCGGTGGCGCGGCCGTCGCTGAGATCAAAACGCGCGTTGGTGGGGTTGCTGAGCAACAGGCTGCCGATCGGCGACGACGCCTGGTTGTACTGCGCGAATATCTGAACGTTGTTGGTCAGGTCGTAGACCGTGCCGAGCCGCCAGGACAGGTCCTCGAAGGTTTGCCCGAAGGTGTCCCGGGTGCCGGCGCTCAGGTCGTCGATGCCCCGGTCCAGTTCCAGGTATTCGTAGCGCAGGCCGCTGACCAGCACCCAATTGGGGGTCAGGTTAAGGGCGTCTTCCAGGAACACCGCGCCGCCGGACACGCTGCTGTCGAAGTCGGCCCGCGAGCCGTAGTTGGCCGGGCTGTTGGGCGGCATCTCACCGCGATCCGGGTTGAACGGGTCCACCGGGGTGGTGTCGCCGAAGCGGCGGCGGCTGTCGAAATCGGTGTACTGGTATTCGGCGCCCACCACCAGGCGGTGACGGCGCTCGCCCAGGTAACGGTCGTGGACGCCATGGAAGCGGTCGGTGGCGAAACGGTGGTGGTGGTTGATGCGGGTGGTGAGCCGGTCCAGTTGCCCGGTGGCGTCGTTGTAGGTGAAGTCTTCCGAGTTGGCCCAGTCCCGGTTGGCGTTGTAAAAGCTCAGCTCGTTGACCAGCCGCCAGGTGCCGGTGAGCTGATAGTCCGCCTTGGTGCGCAGCCACTGGCTGTCGGCGGTCATTTCGCCGTCGCGCACGTTGTAGTTGTTGTCGCGGATCGCCTCGTCCAGCACCAGACCACCGCCGGAGACCACGTCGCTGGGGTCGCGGGCCACATCCGCGGGCAGCAGCGGCGCGCCCTGGTAGGGGGTGGCGTAGCGGTCGCTGTACAGATCCAGGGCGGCGCTCAGGGTGAGCCGGTCGCTGGCCTGGATCAGGATGCCGGTGGTCAGCGCGGTGGTCTCGGAATCGGTGTCGTCCACATGGCCGCTGCTCCGGCCGTGGCTAAGGTCGGCGCGCACCGCCACGTTCGGATTGACCACCTGGTTGGTGCCCACGCCCAACCGCAGGCTGTCGTGGCTGCCGTATTCCAGCATGCCGTCGTGGCGGTCGCCGGTCAGGTCCGGCTTGCGGGTCACCAGGTTGAGGGTGCCGCCCAGGGCGCCGGTGCCGTGCAGCACCGAGGCCGGACCCTTGAGCACCTCCACCCGTTCCAGGTTCCAGGTGTCCAGGTTGCGCGACACCAGCGACGGGTCGGCCACGCGCACGCCGTCGAACAGGTAGCCCACATCGGTGAGCCCGCGCATCGACACCGAAGCCGGCGAGCCGGGAATATTGCCGGCGGCCACGCCCGGGGCGCTGCGGTACAGCTCGATCAGATTGCGCAGGCCGAGCTGTTCGATGTCCTCGCGGTCCACGGTGCTCACCGTGGCCGGGGTCTCGCGGTCGCTCAGGCCGAGACGGCCGTTGGTGGTGGTGGTGGGGGTCACCGGGGCGCCGGCGGCGTCATCGACCCGCACCGTGTCCAGCTGGTGGCCGGAGGGCTGGGCCCATGCCAGGACCGGGCATAACAGGGACAGGGTGAGCAACGATCGGGACACGGCGAACTCCAGGCTGCGGACGATGATATCGCGGGCAAGCCTAGCGTTCGGCGCGGGAAAGGGAATGCGGCATATTGTCACAGCGGCGCCCGGCGCCGCGCGGCCATAAAAAACGGGAAGCGCCCCGCGCTTCCCGTTGGTGGTGCCGCCCGCACCGAGGTTAGCCCTGAACCTCGATGCGGCGTGGCCGGCTCTGTTCCTTCTTCTTGATGTGCAGGGTCAGCACGCCGTTATTAACGCGGGCCTGCACATCCTCTTCGCTGGCCGCGTCCGGCAACGAGAAGCGGCGGACAAAGCTACCGTAGGAGCGCTCCACGTGGCGGAAACCATCGTGATCGCTCTGCTTCTCTTCCTGGCGCTGGCCACGGATCGTCAGCGTTCCGTTATCCAGGGTGATCTCCAGATCTTTCGGATCGATCCCCGGGACGTCCGCCTGGATCCGATACTCTTCGGGCTCTTCGCGCACATCCACCGCTGGAGCCCACTCACTCCCGCCGGAAAGGCCGGCTCCAAGAGCGGGCCAATCCTGATCAAGAAGCCGATCAATCTCACTGCCGAACTGACGCAGCAAGCTGGCGGGTTGATAACCACGAATAGCCGGTGTTCTGGCCATGGCAATCACCTCCTTTCCAGTCTCAGCTTTCAAACTCCGTTGCTGAAAATAGGATCGCCGCGACGATTTTCAAGGCCCCCGAATGCATTATTCGCCTTCGGTGTAGACCTCGGCGCTGTCGCCTTCCAGCACGTAGCCGGCGGTGCCGTATTCGGTGTCCTGACTGGACACCTTGAGGGTGCCTTGCAGCCACATGGCATCTAAGGCCACGTCCAGGGGCACGCCGCGGCCTTTCATTTTCACCAGCACGATCTGGTTGCGCGGCGGCGGCGGAGAGTGGATACAGGCGCCGAAGTACGGCACCAGCAGAAACTCGCGCACGTATTCATCGTCGCCGTCCAGCGGCACGCCGAAACCGGGCAAGCGTACCTCGGTGCCGTCCAGGTCCGCTTTCAGTGGCGCCTCGCGCCAGGCCTTGTCGATGGCATCCAGCATGCGCTCGCCACGGGGGTCGCCGTCGGCCACGTCTTCCGGCGGCTGGTCGCCGTAGATGTCACGGAACAACTGCTCGTAGATCGTATTGGGGTCGTAATCGGCGGGCACCAGATCGTCCCATTCCATCACTTGGGCCGCCATCGACGGGAGGCTGACGGCCAGACACAGGGCGGTGATCAGATAACGCATATCAGTTCCTCGGGGTCAGGCCGTCGGAGAGGCTGTTGCGGAACGCTTTTTCCGCCGGGATCACCCCGGCCAGGGTACCGGCCAGCAGCACCACACCGATCGCCGGCAGCTCGCGCCAGGCGACAAAGGTGTCCGGCAGACGCAGGGACCACTCCGCCAGCGCGTAGGGCGCCATCGCCCCCTGCGCCACGAACAGCAGGGCCACCACCAGCACCGCCAGCGAGGTGGCGCGCAGGGCGTTTTCGCCGTAGGCGGTCATTCGCCACAGCCGCTGCAACTGAACGCCGGGAATAATCGCGGTGAGCGGCTCCGGCTGATAGCGCGACAGCTCCCGCTGCAGGCTCAACACGGCGATGCGACTGTTCAGGCCCAGCATCACCGCGTTAACGGAGTCCGGTTTGTCCGTCCGGCCGGGTCCCGGCGGCAACCCGGAGCGGAACTGGCCACCGGCGTGCCGGTGGGCGCCAGCACGCCCACCACCCGGAAGGGGTGATTGTCGTGTTCGATGAGGGCCGGGCCACCGGCGCCGTGGGCCAGCGTCAGATCGTCGCCCAAGCGGTAGCCGAGGGCGCGGGCGACGGCGCTGCCCAGCACCGCCTGATCCGCCCCGGCGAACCAGGCGCCCTGCTGGAGGGTAAGCGCTTGCCCGTTTCCGTAGCGGTAGTGATCCAGATAACCTTTATTGGTGGCCACCACCGGAAACCCCCGGTGGGAGTCACCGAGGGCGATGGGCACCCACCACTTCACGGAGGGATGATCGGCGAGGTGCTCCACGGTATCCCAGCGAATGCCGGCGGTGGGGTCACTGAGCCGGAACACACTGTAGAGCAGGATGTTCATGGGCCCGCCCCGGGCGCTGACGATCAGATCGATGCCGGAGACCGTGCTGGCGAAATTGGCGCGCACCTGGTGGCGCAGCCGCTCGATGCCGACGATCATCGCCAGGCTCAGCGCCGCGATGACGATCAAGGCGGCCGAGGTTTTGCGGGTACGCAGCGAGGCGAGCACGATGTCAGGCAGCACGATCAGCCCCCTTGTTCAGCCCGGTGAAGTCAACGCTGCGATGGAAATGCGGGGCCACCGCGCGGTCATGGCTGACCATCAACAGGGCGCTGCCGGATTGCTCGCACTGGCGGCACAGCAAATCCAGCAAGGCGTCGCGGCTGTGGCTGTCCAGCGCCGAGGTGGGTTCGTCGGCGATGATCAATTCCGGCTTGCCGAACAGGGCACGGGCCGCCGCCACCCGCTGCTGCTGACCAAACGACAGCTGCCAGGCGGGCAGCGCCGCGATCGACGCCTCCAGACCGAGCCGCTCCAACAGCGCCGCGGCGGCGCGGGCGCTCTGGCGACGGCCTTGCACGCCCTCCCGTTGCCGCCGGCACCGGGAAAAGCCGGCGCTCAGGCGGACGTTGTCCACCGCACTGAGATAGGGCAGCAGATTGAAGGCCTGGAAAATGACGCCGATGTGATCGGCGCGGAAGGCATCCCGTCGCCGCTGCGGCAGCGCCGAAAACGCCTGCCCCGCCACCCGGATCGACCCCCGCTGTGTGGCGCGAATGCCGGTGATCAGCGACAACAGGGTGCTCTTGCCGCAGCCACTGGGACCGTGCAGCAGCACCCGCTCACCGGCTTCCATGGTGAACGATAAAAGGCCGGGTTTGACCGGGGTGCGCGTAACGCAGGGCGTCCACTTCCAGGACCACGGCCTACTCCAACGGGATGCGGGTGTCGCCGGGCGCCAGGCGGAGCGCGCCCTGGCCGGCGGGCAGCAAGGTCACCACTTCCGTGCTGAGGCCGGAGAAGGTGTCCAGGAAGGGCAGCGTCACCGAGGTGAGTGCCGAGGGCGTGTCGCATTGAAACACCCACTCGGCTTCCACGTCCTGGTGACCGTGCCCATGGCTATGGTCGTGGCCGTGATGCAAGATCGGGAACAGGGTGTCGACGGTGGTGCGCGTCTCCGCGCTCACCCGGCATTGAGCCGCCGGCGCGGGCAACGGCGCGGTCAACCGTTCCAGCCGGTCGCGGTAGCGGGCCCGGGACGCGGCGTCGCCGGGCGGCTGTTCGGTGCCGAGCACGTCCATCAGCGGCGCCCGGAAGCTGACGCTCAACGTCGCGCCCTCCACCACCACCGCCGCGTGCGCCAGCCCGTGCTGGTGTACGCCGGCGGCGAACGCGGTGCCGGCGCCGGCCAGAAACAGCGCCGCGGCGACGCCTTTAAGCGGGGCGGATCTCTTCATGGGCTCCCTCGCAGACCTTGCAGGCACGGATGTTTCCAAAGTGGGTGGCGATCAGACCTATTCCGACCAGGCTGGTGAGTAGCGGTTCCCAGAACCCGTGCAGCGCCTCCTCGAACACCGCCATCAGACACAGCCCGGTGAGCGCCGCCAGACCGGGGAGCAACACGCTCAGACGGCGGTGGCGCCGATACCCGGCAACAATGGCCAGGACACTCACCGGCACGATCAGCGCCAGCATGGCGCGGTGGAAGATCTCGTCCACGGCGCTGAATGAGGCCAGCAGCCCGATGGCGAAAAGCCCCGCCACACTGGCGATGCAGTGCACCATACACACGCCCGACAGCACCATGGCCGCCTGGTCCAGACGCGCACGTCGCATTGCTCTCTCCTTGTCCTCTCCGGGTAAACCTCTGTATTTTTCGAATGTTATAATATAACAATCAGTGCCCGCAACGAAAACGGCCCCGACGAGAAACCCGCCGGGGCCGTTTTTGGCAGCGCGACGCCGAAAGCGTCAGGCGACGCCCTGGCTGCGCAGGTAGTCCTCGTAACTGCCGTGGAAATCGACGATGCCGGTGGGCGTCAGCTCGATGATGCGGGTGGCCAGGGACGACACGAACTCGCGGTCGTGGCTGACGAACAGCAGCGTGCCCGGGTAGTTTTCCAGCGCCAGGTTCAGCGACTCGATGGACTCCATGTCCAGGTGGTTGGTGGGCTCGTCCAGCAGCATGATGTTGGGGCGCTGCAGCATGATCTTGCCGAACAGCATGCGGCCCTGCTCGCCGCCGGAGATCACGTTCACGGTTTTGTTGATCTCGCTGGAGGAGAACAGCAGCCGGCCCAGGGTGCCGCGGATGATCTGCTCGTCGTCGCTCTCCTTACCCCACTGCTGCATCCAGTCGAACAAGTTGAGCTTGTCCTCGAAGTCGGCCGCGTGGTCCTGGGCGTAGTAGCCGAGGGTGGCGTTTTCCGACCACTTCACTTCCCCGGCGCTGGGCTCCAGGTCGCCCATCAGGCAGCGCAGCAGGGTGGTCTTGCCGACACCGTTGGGGCCGATGATGGCGATGCGCTCGCCCACCTCCACGCGCAGATCCAGGCCGGAGAACAGCTCTTCGTCATCGAAGCTTTTCGCCAGGCTCTTCACTTCCACCGCGTTGCGGAACAGCTTCTTGTCCTGTTCGAACACGATGTAGGGGTTCTGGCGGCTGGACGGCTTGATGTCCTCCAGCTTGATCTTATCGATCTGCTTCGCGCGGGAGGTGGCCTGCTTGGATTTCGACGCGTTGGCCGAGAAGCGGCTGACGAACTGCTGCAGATCGGCGATCTGCGCTTTCTTCTTGGCGTTGTCGGCGCGCTTGCGTTCCAGCGCCTGGGTGGCGGCGGTCATGTACTCGTCGTAGTTGCCCGGATAGACCCGCAGCTCGCCGTAGTCCAGGTCCGCCATGTGAGTGCACACGCTGTTCAGGAAGTGGCGGTCGTGGGAGATGATGATCATGGTGCAGTCGCGCTGGTTGAGCACGCCTTCCAACCAGCGGATGGTATTGATGTCCAGGTTGTTGGTGGGCTCGTCGAGCAGCATGATGTCCGGCTCGGAGAACAGCACCTGGGCGAGCAGCACGCGCAGCTTCCAGCCCGGCGCGATCTCGCTCATCGGGCCGAAGTGCTGGTCCACGGGAATGCCCACGCCGAGCAGCAGATCGCCGGCGCGGGATTCGGCGGTGTAGCCGTCCAGCTCGGCGAACTCGGCTTCCAGCTCGCCGGCGCGCAGACCGTCTTCCTCGGTCATCTCCGCCTTGGCGTAGATGGCGTCGCGCTCCTCCTTGACCTTCCACAGTTCGTCGTGACCCATGATCACCGTGTCCACCACGGAATACTGTTCGTAGGCGAACTGGTCCTGGCGCAGTTTGCCGATGCGCTCGTTGACGTCCTTGGACACGTTGCCGGAGGACGGGTCCAGGTCACCGCCGAGAATCCTCATGAAGGTGGACTTGCCGGAGCCGTTGGCGCCGATCAGGCCGTAGCGGTGGCCGTCGCCGAATTTCACGGAGACGTTTTCGAACAGCGGCTTGGCGCCGAACTGCATGGTGATGTTGGCGGTGGTGAGCAAGGTCGGGTTCCGAATTGGTGTGGCGTGGAGGGGCGGAAAGGGGGCGGATTATGCCACAGAGCCTGGTTCGGGTCACACCGGGGCTTTGCTATGATGTGTCTTTTACATCCCGTCATAAGGACAAACCATTGATCACCCGCCTGCCCCGCTGGGTGGAGGTCGGCGCTTTTTTGCTGGCCTTTCTCGCCGGCAGCGTCAACGCCGTGGGACTGCTGGGTTTCAGCCACCAGTCGGTGTCGCACCTGACCGGCACCACCTCGTTGCTGGGCCTGGCCCTGGCGGACCTGGCGCTGACCCAGGCCGGCCACCTGCTGCTCACCCTGCTCAGCTTCCTGGGCGGCGCCGCCCTCAGCGGCGTGCTGATTCCCGGTTCGGCGCTCAAGCTGGGCCGCCATTACGGGTTTTCGCTGCTGATCGAAGCGTTCCTGCTGCTGATGGCGATGCTGACCCTGCAACAGGGCAGCGATCTGGGGGTGTATCTGGCGTCCATGGCCTGCGGCCTGCAGAACGCCATGGTGACCACCTACAGCGGCTCGATTATCCGCACCACCCACCTGTCGGGCATCTTCACCGACCTGGGCATCATGCTCGGCAATCGGCTGCGCGGCGTGCCGATAAACGGGCGGCGGCTGTTGCTGTTTCTGTTGTTGATCGGCGGGTTCGTTTGCGGTGGCCTGGTGGGAACCCTGCTGTTCCGTGGGCTGCACTTCACCGCCCTGCTCGTACCCGCCACTCTGGCGGCGCTGCTGGCCATCGTGTACTGGGTCTACAGTCGCCGCTACCGGTAACGCCCCACCGGCCGCGCGGCTCCTCGGCGGGGCCGCGCCTCACTCCTCGATCACCACCTCGATACGCCGCCGCACACGCTGCTGGCCGACGTCGTCGTAGCTGAAACCACCCACACGGTGGCGTCCGGGGCGCAGCACCACCGTGGAGCGCATCCGCCGCTCCAGCGGCGCGATACTCTCGTCCAGCAGGGCGATATCCAGATGGTAGAGGTCCGCGCCCTCACGACGAATGTCCACGCGATGATTGTCGCCTTCGCTGTGCCAGTGCCGGTGCGTGGCGGCGTCGCGCAAGCGCAATTCCGTTATCCGGATGTCACCGCGCATCTCCTCGGTGACGGTAATGGCGGCGGCCTCCGGCGGAGCCGGTGCGCGAAAGACCCCACTGAAATAGCCGGCCAGCATCAGCGCGGTGAGCACCAACAGCAAGACGAACGCTACGGCGAAACGTTTCATGGCGTTGTCGACTCCCTTTGATCAAGCCATGGCCCCGAAGGCCGATCTTGATCATGGTACAACGCAGCCTAAAGGCGGAGCCATCAGCCCGGTCACCTATAAAAAAGCCCGGCGAAGCCGGGCTTTGAAAGGAGGCAAGAAATCAAAGCGTTGTCAGAGGTGGATGCCGCACTCGGTTTTCGAGGAGCCCTGCCAGCGGCCTTCGCGGCCTTCGCCTTTCCAGGTGCAGTGGCTGCAGCCGATGGAGTGGTAGCCTTCCTCGACCAGCGGGTGGAACGGCAGGTCGTGGTCGGCGATGTAGGCGTCGCGCTGCTCGCGGGTGACGTCGATCATCGGGTTGAACTTGATCATGCCACGGCGCTCTTCGAACACTTCCAGGCCGGCGCGGTGCTCGGTCTGCCAGCCCATCAGGCTGGAGATCCACAGGTCGTAGTGCTCCTTGGCGTCTTCCAGGGGCTGGACCTTGTTCACCTGGCAGCACAGATCGGGATCAGTGCGCCACATCTGTTCGTCCTGGGTGATCTGGTGCTGGCGCTCGTCGGCGCGCAGGTCGATGACGTCCAGGTTGAAGCGCTCGATCAGGTATTCCTTGTACTTCAGGGTTTCCTCGAAGTGGTAGCCGGTGTCGATGAAGTGAATCTTCTGCTCCGGGCGGATCGAGGAAATGATGTGCAGGAAATAGGCGGACGTGGCCGCGAACGAGGACGTCACCATGATCTTGTCCGGGGCGAAATCCTGATAGACACGGCGGATACGCGCCTCGAAGTCCAGATCCCGGTATTCCCGGTTGAGGTCATCGATGGCGTCGCGGGACAGACCGGCGCTGTTGTTGCCGACCCGTGTGATCAACTGCGCGTTACCCATGGCGTGCCTTTCCTTTCGTCCTGACTTCGTATGAGTGAGCAATGATAAGGGCGCCGGTCTCATTTAAAAGAAATATATGGTGCTACTTTTATTCCCTAAAGGAATATAAAGGCCGGCGTCACGGTATCCGGTCCCGGCTTTACACAATTTGATCCCGTCAATTTGGGAACTCTTGGCTTGCCCCCTGTCACACCTGCCAGGACGCATCGGGAAACGCGTCTTAAAAATTCTGTATTGGATAGGAGAAGCTCCATGAAAAAGCCTCTGATGTCATTGTCCGCTCTTCTTCTCGCCGCCGGCGTGACCGGCGCCGCCTTCGCACAGCAGGGCGCGCCCCAGCAGCAGGGCCAGCAAGGCGCGGCCCAGCAGGGTCAGCCGCCGGCGCAACAGGCGCCGCAGGGCCAGCCCAACCCGGCGCTGGGTGACGCTTCCGACATCACCGACGAGGAAGTGCAGAAATTCGCTGACGCCCAGGCCAAAGTGGAAGAAGTGAAAGGCCAGTACCAGGGCGAGGTTCAGGCGGCTTCCGAGGATCCGGAAAAAGCCATGGAAGTGCAGCGTGAAGCGCAGCAGGAAATGGTCAAGGCGGTGAAGGACACCGGCCTGGACGTGCGCAAATACAACCAGATCGCGCAGTTGGCGCAGTACGACACCGATCTGCGCGAGCGCATTCAGGAAAAGATGTAAGCCCGGTTCCGCCCGGCACCGCCGGGCCGTGACCCTTGGAACCCCGCCACGGCGGGGTTCTTTCGTTTCTGTTCACGTGCACAATGGCTTCATGCTCGGAACCTGGGGAGGGGAAGACGAATGCATGAAGACCAGGGCGACGACAGCGCCCGCCATACCGAACAACTGTCGGCGCTGACTCTGTTGATGTACCAGGCCGCGCAGGACCCGGAGCGCTGGGCGGAAATGACCGCCCTGCTCCGCGAAGCCGCCATCCCGTTCGAGGACGACCGGCTCTACCAGCAACCGAACCGGCGGCGGCGCATGCTCGACGCCCTGGTGCCCCATGTGGAGCAGGCGCTGCGGCTCGGCGAGCAGATGGAGCGCACCCGGGAAACCCGGGACCTGGCGGTGGCCACGCTGGAGCGCCTGCCGATCGGCATCGCGGTGGTGGACGCCCAGCTCAATATCATCACGCTCAACCGCATCGCCGCCGGCGCGCTCAGCGACAGCGAGGTGCTCAGCAACCACCAGGGGCGCCTGCGCATCAACAACCGCCGCCAGCATCAGGCGCTGCACGAGGCCCTGGCCCGCTGTCTGGAACAGGGCAGCCACCATGCCCTGCCGCTCACCGAGCCGGCCACCGGGGTGACCGTCTCGCTGCTGGTGTGCCCGAGCCGCACCGTGGACATGGAAGACCCGGAGCGCCCCGCCGCCACCCTGTTCATCTCCCACTCCAATCTGGACAACCTGGTGGACGAGACGCTGCTGGGCGATCTTTACGACCTGACCCCGGCGGAGAGCAAGGTGGCCAAGGGCCTGGTCAGCGGCCACACCCTGGACCGCATCGCCGACGACGCCCAGGTGGCGCCGGCCACGGTGCGCGCGCAGTTGAAGTCGGTGTTCCGCAAGACCGACACCGGCCGCCAGGCGGAGCTGGTGTCGGTGATTCTGTCCGGGCTGGCGCCGCTGGCGCCGCGCCCCGCCGAGCGCGCGCCGGCGGCCCGGTCGGAACCGCCACTGGACCTGCCGGCCCTGGACAGCACCGGCGGCGGGCAGCTCACCACCCGCGACGGCCGCGCCCTGCGCTTCCACCAGTACGGCAACGCCGACGGCACCCCGGTGATCTTCTTTCACAGCGTGCGGGGATCGCGGCTGGAGGTGCCCGGCGGCGCCGATATTCTGCAGGAGCTGAACCTGCGGCTGATCGTGCCGGACCGGGCCGGCTACGGCCTTTCCGACCCGCTCAAGGACAGAAGCATCGACGACCTGGTGAGCGATCTGGAGCTGCTGACCGAGCACCTGGGCATCGACCGCTTCCATTTGCTGGGCTATTCCCTGGGCGGCTTTCTCGCCCTGCATTGCGCCGGCCGTCTCGGCGACCGAGTGCAGCGGCTGGGCCTGGTGTCGGCGCTGGGCCCCACCCACCTGAGCGGCGACGCCGACCCGATGCGCGGCCTGTTCCGGATGGTGGTGGGCGTGGCCGACCGAGCGCCGGACCTGATGGAGAACGTGCTCAACCTGGTGGCGCGGGGGCTGATCAAGAATCCGGACAAGCACCTGCGCCGCTTCGTCACCTTCACCAGCCCGGCGGACGCGCCGGTGTTCGCCCAGCAGCGCCACCGGGACGCCTATGTGAAGGCGGTGAAAGAAGCCTACCGCAACGGCTGCCAGGGTTTCGTGGAGGATCTGCGGGCGGTGGCCCGGGCCCCGGAACCGGACGCCGCCTCCCTCACCATGCCGGTGTTTCTGTGGCACGGCGAGCGGGACGGTCAGGTGCCGGTGGCCCAGGCGCTGGCGGTGGACCAGTGGCTGCCCAACAGCCGCCTGACCCTGGAGCCGGACGGCGGCCATTTCTTCGTTTACGACCGCTGGCGGGCGATCCTTACCCGCTTCACGGAGCCGGTGTAGGGGCTTAGAAGCTGACGCGCATGCCCAGCCAGTAGCGACGGCCGTCTTCCACGTAGCCGTACTCGTCCTGGAAGATTTCCTTGTCGGCGATGTTGTAGATGCCGGTGTTCAAGGTGGCCTGGGGCGTCAGCTTGAAGGCCAGGCCGGCGTCCACCAGGGTGTTGGACGGCGCCACGATGCTGCTGCTGGAGGGGCCGGTGGTGGGCTGGCTCTCTTCGCCGCGGTAGCGTACCGCCAGCCAGGGCGACAACCGGCGGGTAACGCGCCAGTCCGCCTGCAGGCTGGCCAGATGCTTGGGCACCTGGTTGAGCGGCTCGCCCTTGTACTCGCCGGACTGCTGCTCGGAATCCGTGTAGGTGTAGCTGAGCGTCAGGTCCAGGGTGCGCGCCAGCGTGGTGGACACGGCGGCCTCCACGCCCCGGGTCACCGCTTCGTCCACGTTCACCCGGTAGGTGGGGTCGGAACCGAACTGGTTGGGGCCGCCGGGGCAGACGCTGGGCGGGCAGGCGATGCGGGTGATCTTGTCCTTGAAGTCGTTGTGGAACACGGTGACGTTGGCCTGCAGATCGCGGCCGGCGTTGAAGTACAGCCCCAGCTCCTTGTTCACCGAGGTCTCCGGCTCCAGGTCCGGGTTGCCGTAGACGTCGCCGCCCCGGCTCACCTGGCCCCAGTCCGGGGTGATCTCGCGCAGCGACGGCGACCGGAAGCCGGTGGACACCCCACCCTTCAGAGTCCAGCGCGGCGCCATGCCCCACACGCCGTACAGACGCGGGCTAACGTGGCTGCCGTAGTTTTCGTCGTCGTCGAGACGGACCCCGCCGGTGACCGAGACGTTGCCCGGCAGCATCCATTCGTCCTCGGCGAACAGCGCCCATTTGGAGGCGTCCACGTCGGTGCGGTTGGAGATCTGGTTGGAGGTCCGGTCGGACAGCTCTTCTTTTTCGAAGTTGGCGCCGACGGTGAGCAGGTGGTCGCCCAGCGGCGCCACCAGGGCGGTCTTCGCGGAGGTGTTGGTGACCTTCATCTCGCGGGTCAGGTTTTCCGCTTCCTCGCGCTGTACGTAGGAGTCAGTGGTGCCGAAATCCCAGCGGCCGGTGTGGCTCAGGGCCAACACTTCGCGGGTGTATTCGTTGTCGGAATCGGTGCAGCCGCCCCGGCAGCCGGTGGCCGGCGCGCTGTAGCCGATCAGGGAACGGCGGTCCTGCTTGGTCCGCCCCGCCTCCAGAGTGAAATCCTGGTTGTCGGTGGGCGTGAACGACAGGCGCGCGTTGAGGTTCTTCAGGTTTTTCTCTTCGAAGCCGTCCACGAAACGGTCTTCCTGGCGGCTGCTGGCGCGGCCGTAAACCTGCAGGCCCAGTGTGTCCGCCAGCAACGGCCCGCTGAGGCTGAAGTTGCCCTGCTGGATGTCGCCGGAACGGGAATCGTCCTGAATGATGGTGTCCAGTTGCACCGCGCCGCCCCACTCCTCGGCGACCTTGCGGGTGATCACGTTGATCACGCCGCCGATGGCGTCCGAGCCGTACAGGGTGGACATGGGGCCGCGCACCACTTCGATCCGCTCGATGGACTGCAGCGGCGGCAGCCAGTCCTGCTCGAAACCGGCACTGCCGTTGGGGCGGGTTTCGCGGGTGGACACCGGCTTACCGTCCACCAGTATCAGGGTGTACTGGGAAGGCATGCCGCGGATCACGATGTCGTTACCGCGATCGCCGGAGCCGCCGCCGGTAATGATCACCCCGGGGATGTCCCGCAGCGCGTCGGTGGCATCCTGATAGTAGCGCTGCTCGATCTGCTCGCGCGTGATCACGCTGATCGAGGCCGGCGCGTCCTCCAGCTGCTGCGCGTGCCCCGACGCGGTGACCGTCACCTGCCCCAGTTCGTGGCCGTCACCGCTTTCCGCCAATACGGGCCCGGTGGCCAGTAGCGCGGCCGCACCCCATAACGCAAATCGCATCCCGGTACTCCTTTTTGTCCGATCCAGTTAACAGAGTCCGGAATGATAGTAATTCTTATTTGCAAATAAAGAGGCTTTACAAACTATACGTTCGCGGCGGGAACTTCCGCGGCGGCCGGCAGGCACAGGTGCACGCGCAGGCCGGGGTGGCCGTTCTCCGCCCAGATCCGGCCGCCCTGGCGGTGCACCGCGCGGCGGGCGATGCTGAGCCCCAGGCCGAAGCCGCTGCCGGCGGAGCGCGCCTGGTCCAGGCGCACGAAGGGCTCGAAGATGCTGTCCAGCCGGTCGTCGGGGACACCGGGGCCCCGGTCGCTGATCCACAGGTGCCAGCAGTCGCCTTCGCGGCGGCCGTCCAGGCGGACCGGGCCCTCGGGCGGCGAATGGCGCACCGCGTTGCGCACCAGGTTTTCCAGCGCCTGGGCCAGATCGTTGAGGTTGCCGGCCACGCGGGCGTCGGCCGGCAGCCGGCACGGGAAACAGCGGGCCGGCCAGCCGCTTTCAAAGGCGGCGTTGTCGACCACCAGGTCCCACACCGCCAGCGGCGACAGCGGTTCGGTGGCGGTGCCGCGCTGCTCGGTGTCGTGCCAGGCCAGCGACAGCGTATCCGAGACCAGTTCGCGCATGGCGGTCACTTCCCGGGCCACGCGGCGGCGCAGGTCCTGCTCCGAGAGGTCGCCTTCCAGGGCCACACTGAGGCGGCTCAGCGGCGTGCGCAGTTCATGGGACATGTCGTGCAGCAGCTGGCGCTGGCTGCCGAGCACCTGGGCCACCCGCTCCGCCATGCGGTCGAAGCGCCGGCCCAGGTCGCCGAACTCGTCCCGGCGCGCCGCCAGCCCCGGGCCCACCCGCGCTTCCGGGTCGTCCTGGAAGCGCCGCACCCGGGCCTGCAGCACCAGCAGGGTCTGCCACAGCGGCCAGTGGCGCCCGGGCATAAAGCGCGGCGGCAACTGCATCACCAGCCGTCCTGCCTCCGGGTTGTCGGGAAACGGCACGCCGATGTAGGGCATGGAGGTGGACCGGAAGCTCATGCGCCAGTCCAGCTGGCGCTGGAAGCGCAGGCCGGCGCGCTGGCTCTCGGTAAGCGGCCGGCCACTGAGCGAATGATCGCTGGCGTCCACCACCATGGCGTCGCCGGGCTCACGGCGGCGCAGCTGCTGCAGCCAGGCCGACACCCCCTCGGCACCGCCCCGGTGCCAGGCGTCCTCCGCCTGGGCGGCGTACTCGCGCATCACCACCTTGGCCGGCTCGTCCAGCAGCACCACCTGCTCGCCCACGGTGCGCAACAGCCAGCCGCTCAGCACCACGGTGAACACCGCGCTCAGGCAGAGCAGCAGCGCCAGCTTCCAGAACAGGGAATGACGGCCGGGAATCATGGGCCCGGCGTGGAGGGCTCGGCGCCGGCCGCCTCGGTGGCCAGCGTATAGCCCTGCCCCCAGACGGTACGCAGCGGCTGGCCGGGCACGCCGACGGCGCGCAGCTTGCGGCGCAGATGGCTGACATGCAGGTCGAGGCTGCGGTCATGGCGCCCGTAGCCGCGGTGCAGCACGGTCTGGTAGAGGAAGGCTTTGCTCAACACCTGGTCGCTCTGCTCCAGGAACACCCGCAGCAGACGGAACTCGGTGACGGTGAGGTCCAGGGCCCGGTCCCGGTAGCGGGCGGTTTCGGTGTCCAGATCCAGGGCCAGGCCGTCCAGTCGCAGAGGGCCCTGGCGCGGCCGCTGGCCGGCGCCGCGCTCCAACGCCACCCGGCGCAACACGGCGGCCACCCGCACCGCCAGCTCGGCCATGCTGAACGGCTTGGGCAGGTAGTCGTCGGCGCCGCGCACCAGGCCGGTGATGCGGTCCTGTTCGTCGCCCAGCGCGGACAGAAGGATCACCGGCACCGGGCTGGTTTCGCGCAAACGGGCCAGCAACGCCAGGCCGTCCAACCCGGGCAGCAGGATGTCCAGCAGCACCAGATCGAAATCGCCGTCGCGGGCCAGGGTCAGGCCCTCGCCGCCGTCGCGGCACAGCGTGACCCGGTGATTGCGGTCGCGGAAGTAGCCCCCCAGGTCGGCGCTCAATACGGGATCGTCCTCGATCACCAGCAGGCGCGACGGGCAGGTCGTTATGGCATTCATTCGCAAATAGTAAATATTATCATTCCATCAATCCACAACCTTACACTCTTTACGCGCCGCTCCATTGTGGATGGGAATCATTCCCAATAACATCCATCGCCTGATTCGCAGGCATGGCGGAGCGCGTGAACAAAAAAACCAAAGCCCGGTGGCTCAAGCAACTTCACCAGTGGCACTGGATCAGCTCCGCGCTGTGCCTGATCAGCATGGTGCTGTTCAGTGTCACCGGGATCACCCTCAACCACGCCGCGGACATCGATGCGCAACCGGTGATCAGCGAACGCCAAGCGGTGCTGCCGCCGCCGCTGCTGGAGACCCTGGCGCAAACCGAACGCGGCCCCCTGCCGGAAAGCGTACGCCGGTGGCTGGCGCGGGAGGCGGATATCCAGGTGGACCGGCGTGACGCGCAGTGGTCCGCCGACGAGGTGTATCTGGCCCAGCCGCGCCCCGGCGGTGACGCCTGGCTGGCCATCGACCTGGGTAACGGCGAGCTGATCCACGAAGACACCGACCGGGGCTGGGTGGCGTTTTTCAACGACCTGCATAAAGGCCGCCACAGCGGCGCCGTCTGGTTCTGGTTCATCGACCTGTTCGCGGTGGCGACGCTGCTGTTCGCCCTGACCGGCCTGGCGCTGATGGCGCTGCACGCCAAACGCCGGCCGGCCACCTGGCCGGTCACCGCGCTGGGGCTGATCGTGCCCTGGCTGTTGATCGCCCTGTTCGTGCACTGACTGGAGAACGAAATGCGTCCCTGGCTCTCTCTTCTCGCCGCCCTGTTCGCCGGCGTCGCCGCCGCCAACGCGGCCGCCGCCGAGCTGCGCCTGGAGGTGGAAATCCCGCGCATGGCGGTGGCGGAATACCACGCCCCCTACCTGGCGTTCTGGCTGAAACACGCCGACAGCGGCGATATCGTGCCGCTGGGGTTGTGGTACGACGATCAGGAAAAATGGCTCAAGGACCTGCGCCTGTGGTGGCGCCGCACCGGGCGCGGGCAAAGCCGGCCCTACGACGGCCTCACCGGCGCCACCCGTCGTCCCGGCACCCATTCCGTGGATTTTTCCGAGCTGCCGGCTCTCAGCGATCTGCCCGAAGGTGACTACCAACTGGTGGTGGAAGCGGCCCGCGAAGTGGGCGGCCGGGAAGTGGTGCGTCTGCCGTTCCACTGGCCCACCACCGGCAACAAAACCGTGCGCGCCGACGGCGAGCAGGAGCTGGGCCGGGTGCAACTGCGCCTCGCGCCCTGACCGACTATTTCTTACCAGGTTCTTCCCAAGGAGTTTTCATGAAGATCACCGCTTTCGCCGGCACCGCCCTGGCCGCGCTGCTGACCCTGAGCCCGGCGGCCCAGGCCCATAAACTCTGGCTGCTGCCCAGCCACACCGTGGTCTCCGAAGCGCAATGGATCACCGTGGACGCCAGCGTCTCCAACGACATCTTCGACGTCGACCGGCCGTTCCCATTGGAAGGACTGAGCGTCACCGGCCCGGGCGGCAAGGACGCGCCGGTGGACCACCGCTTCGAGGGCCACCGCCGCAGCAGCTTCGACGCCGAGCTCAGCGAGGAAGGCAGCTATCGCATCACCCTCTTCCGGCCCATGTACATGGCCTTTTATCAGCTCGACGGCGAACGCCACCGCCGGCGCGGCGACAGCGCCGAAGCGCTGCTGCGGGAGATTCCCGAAGGCGCGGAAGAGATGCGTCTCTCCGAAGTCATGAACCGGCTGGAAACCTTCGCCACCGTGGGCGCGCCCTCCGACTTCAAACCGGTCGGCAAGGGCCTGGAAGCCGCCTACAGCGACGACCGCGCCGCGCATCCGAAAGCCGATGGCCGCCGTCTGCAGTACATGGGGACCTTTGAGGTGCTGCCGCTTTAAGGTCTTTGGGATCCTGCCGGGCGGCTTTGCCCCCCTTTCGCGGGCGGGGCCCCCTCGCACAAGCCGATAAAAAGTGTGCAAAAACGCCACGCATCCCGTATAGTCCGCATCCCTTCATACAGGGCAGCGCCCGGCACAGCTCCTAATAGTTAGCAGCTTCAGGGCCACAAGCCCGCTCACTAATAGGTCTGTACATGTCGCAAAGTCCCTCAGGGTTTTCCACCCTGGGCCTGCCCGAGTCGTTGCTCGGCGCCATCGCCCAACTCGGTTTCACCACTCCGTCACCGATTCAGGAACAAAGCATTCCCGCGCTGCTGGAAGGCCGTGACCTGCTCGGTCAGGCACAAACCGGCACCGGTAAAACCGCCGCCTTCGGCCTGCCCCTGCTGGCACGCCTGGACCCGGCGTTGAAAGCACCGCAAATGTTGGTGCTGGCCCCCACCCGCGAGCTCGCCATTCAGGTGGCCGCCGCGCTTGAAACCTTCGCCACCGGCCTGAAAGGCCTGGAAGTCGTGCCGATTTACGGCGGCGGCGGTTACCGCGATCAATTGAAGGCGTTGAAAAACGGCGCCCAGGTGATCGTCGGCACCCCCGGCCGGGTGATGGATCACATGGAGCGCGGCAGCCTGCGCATGGACGAACTGCGCTGTCTGGTGCTCGACGAAGCCGACGAAATGCTGCGCATGGGTTTCATCGACGACGTGCGCTGGGTGCTGGAACGTACCCCGGACGCCTGCCAGCTGGCCCTGTTCTCCGCCACCATGCCGGCGGCGATCAAAACCATCGCCAAGAAGCACCTGAAGAACCCGGAGTGGATCCGCGTGGAGGGCTCGTCCTCCAGCACCGGCGCCAACATCCGCCAGCGTTACTGGCCGGTGGCCGGCATCAACAAGCTGGATGCCCTGTGCCGTATTCTGGAAGCGGAAGAGCACGACGGTGTGATCGTCTTTACCCGCACCAAGCACGCCACCCTGAGCCTGGCCGACCAGCTGCAGGCGCGCGGTTTCCGTGTCGAAGCGCTGAACGGTGATATTCCCCAGGCACAACGGGAAACCACCGTGGCCCGTCTGCGCGACAAGCGCATCGACCTGCTGGTGGCCACCGACGTGGTCGCCCGGGGCCTGGACGTGCCGCGTATTACCCACGTGTTCAACTACGACATGCCCACCGACACCGAGGCCTATGTGCACCGTATCGGCCGCACCGGCCGTGCCGGCCGCCCCGGCGAAGCGATTCTGTTCGTGGCCCGCCGCGAACAGGGCATGCTGCGCGGCATCGAGCGCGCCACCGGGCAGCGCCTGGACGCCATGTCCCTGCCGTCCGTGGACGACCTCAACAAGCAGCGCCTGAGCAGCTTCCGCGAGCGTCTCGCCAAGGGTCTGGAGCATCCGGAAATCGATGCCAACCGTGCCCTGGTAGCGGAACTGACCGCGGACCTGTCAATGAGTGAAGCGGACCTGGCGGCGGTACTGGCCAGCCTGCTGTTCCAGAAGGAGCCCCTGTTCCTGAAGGCGGCACCGGAAGGCAAGCCGTTCCAGGACGGCGGCAAGGCACCGCGCAAGGCCGAACGCAACAAGGGCCCCAAGGCCGCTCGCGATACCGGTCCGATGAAGATTTATCGGGTCGAGGTGGGCGAGACCCACGGCGTGCGCCCGGGCAATCTGGTGGGCGCGATCGCCAATGAAGGCGGGTTATCCAGCGCGCAAATCGGCGCCATCCGTATTCACAGTGACCACAGCACGGTGCAACTGCCGGAGGGTCTCAGCACCCGCCAGCTGCACCAGCTGCGTACCGCCCGCGTTTGTCAGCGGGCACTGGGTCTCGAAGCGGTCTAAGTATCCACCCGGAAGCCCACTTTCACGACCACCTGAAAGTGGGCGACCTGGCCGTTTTCCACGTGGCCCCGGGTCTCCTGCACTTCAAACCATTCCACATTGTTCACGCTCTTGCCCGCCGCGGCGATGGCGTTGCGTACCGCGTCCTCGATGCTGTCCTTGGAAGAACCTACCAGCTCGAGTTTTTTATAAACGTGCTCGCTCATCTGTTTCTCCTTTCTCATCCATGTAAGCCATGCCTGATCTCCAGAGCGTCTGTTTTCAAGGCGAGCCATCGGTGGAATAAGTAAAAAGTTTGGAAAACCGTTTCGCCATCCTCAGCGTTCGCGGCGCGGAATCATCAGTTCTGACACCGGCAGTTTTTCCGGCCGGAAACGGTTCACCGGCTGGTCGGCGGCGAAGCCCAGGGACACGCCGCACAGCAGCTGGTAATGGCGGGGAATACGGAACCGCTTCTCCAGCGGGGAACGCCACAATCCCAACGCCCCCTGGGCGCAGCTGGCGAGCCCTTCGTCGGTGGCGGCCAGCATCAGCGTTTGCAGAAAAATGCCGGCGTCGAGAACGCTGTACACCCCCAGCCCCTTGTGCACGAACAGGAACAGCGCGGTGGGCGCGCCGAAGAAACGGAAGTTGGCGGCCATCTGCCGGTGCCGCGCCTGTTTGTCGTCACGGCCGATGCCGAGGTGCCGGTACAGGCCCTTGCCGGTGGCCACGCGGCGCGGCTGCAGATCGTCCGGGTACTTGATCACCGGCCGGAAATCGCCGTCCGGCAGCGCCGGCGACCGGCGCACGGCGGCCAGCGCCTTCTTCCAGGCCGGCGCCCGCTGCAGCGGCGCCAGCCGCTCAAAGCGCTCGCTCAGTTCGTCGCCGAGGGCGGCCAGATCGGCGCCCTGGGCCAGGGCGATCTGATAGGGCTGGGTGTTGGACCAGCTCGGTGCGGCGGCGGCGCGCTCCAGCACGCGCTGCAGGCGGTCTTCGGGGATCGGCTCGCGGGTGAACGCCCGGGCGCTGTGGCGGGCGTTGAGCACATCAATGAATTCCATGGGCACGGCTTCCTGAGCGTTGCGATAAGTGATGGCGCCAGCTGCTGTGATGCAAAGAGTGTAAACAGGCCCTAAACTGCCCCGCCATGACCACCTGGAAGGCGGATATGGAAAGAAGTGCCAATTTCTCACGCTGCCGTCGCTACCGCTACGCGCTGTGGCGGCGCTGGGCGCCCGGCGACGACTACGTCCTGCTGGTGGGCCTGAACCCCTCCACCGCCGACCACCGCCGCGATGACCCCACCATCCGCCGCTGCATCGGCTTTGCCCGTGACTGGGGCTATTCCGGCCTGTGCGCGGCCAACCTGTTCGCGTTCCGCGCCACCTACCCGCGCGATCTGTTCGCCGCCGACGACCCGGTGGGGCCGCGCAACGATGCCTGGCTGCGCCGCCTCGGCCGCGACGCCGCCCTGGTGGTGGCCGGCTGGGGCAACCATGGCCGCACCGGCGACCGCGCCGAGTACGTGCGCCGCCAGCTGCCCGCGCTGCACTGCCTGCGCCTGAACGGCTCCGGCGAGCCCGCCCATCCGCTTTATCTACCGAAAACGTTAACCCCGTTCCCCATGCCCGCTTTCACCGATGAGCCTTGAGGCGTAGGCTGAACCCGGCCCTGAAAAGATTGGCAGCCCCTTCACCCCGACGGCTTTAACCTCAACGCCGTGGATCACCAAGGGGGAACATACCGGTGTCCGACCGTTTCCTGAGACGAAATAAAATGATGGCCCGCGGTCTTGGCATCGGCGGCCTTCTTCCTTTTTACGCGCTGGCGCTGCTGACCTGGCACGACGGCCTGCGTACCTGGGCGCTGGACTCGGTGACCGGCTACGCCGCCGTGATTCTGGCCTTCCTGGGTGCGGTGCACTGGGGCCGGGCGCTCGCCGACCTGGACCAGCGCAACCATATCGGCACGCTGCTGTTCGGCATCATGCCCGCCATGATCGGCTGGCTGGCGGTGATGCTGCCGGTGGAGTTCGGCCTGCCGATGCTGATCGCCGGCCTGGTGTTCGTATGGGGCTCCGAGCAGATGGTGTTTTTCGAGGTGCTGCCCGACTGGTACCGGCACCTGCGCCACCTGCTTACCGCCGCCGCGGTGCTGGCCCTGGTGATCGCCTGGGCGGCCGCCATGATGTCCATGTTCTGAGCAGTCCGCTAAACTGCGCGGGCGACTTGAACCGGAGGGACCCATGGTCGAAACCACCCGTCTGCCCTTGCTCGGGGCCTTACTGCTGATTCTTCCCCTGCTTGCGGCCTGCGATGAAGCGCCGGCGGCGTCCGATACCCCGGCCCTCGTCGCGCCGGTGAGTTTCAACCAGCAAATCCGGCCGGTCATCGAGCAGAAGTGCATCGCCTGCCACGGCTGCTACGACGCGCCCTGCCAGCTGAAACTGGAAACCGCCGCCGGCCTCGACCGGGGCGCCTCGTCCATGTCGGTGTACGACCAGCGCACCGAGGCGGCCGACCCCACCCGTCTTTTCGTCGACGCGCAAACCACCGCCGAGTGGCGCGAGCGCGGCTTCTT
>Ga0208813_1000488_pt1 | contig 29821 bp, 44 predicted proteins | sample MalvireepMed_904_FD_184250 | JGI IMG/M metagenome (GOLD analysis project Ga0208813, IMG submission 184250) | Marine viral communities from the Global Malaspina Expedition - Malaspina viral metaG DeepMed_904 (SPAdes) (version 2) | ecosystem: Environmental > Aquatic > Marine > Oceanic | place... | reverse complement strand
AAATAAATGATTAGCTTCACCATACCCGGCAAACCGAAAGCACTTAAACGCCACCGTGTTTCAAAATTCGGTGGTATGTATGATCCATCCTCCAAAGATAAGAAAGATATATGGCTACAAATAGCCAAATTTCGCCCAAAAAAGCCCCTTGTTGGCAATATCTACTTAAAAACAGAGTTCTATATGCCCTATCCGAAAGCATGGTTTAAACAGAAAGCCGGGAAGCCATCAGATATTCTAAAAGATAAATACAAAAACATTAAGTTGCATTCCATAAAACCGGATTTAGATAATTTAGTAAAAATGATAGCGGATATTATCCAACCACAGATGATATGTGATGACAGCCAAATATTCTGGTTGTCGGCAACAAAATTATATGGACAGCCAAGAACAGAAGTTACTATCGAAGAAGTATAAATGGACTTAAATAAAATCTATCAAGGCGATTCACTTGATATATTAAAAACATTTCCAGACGAATCAATTAATTGCTGTGTTACTTCTCCGCCGTATTGGGGATTAAGAAATTATCAAGTTGAAGGACAATTAGGACTTGAAGAAACACCCGAAGAATATGTTGAAAAAATGGTAAAAGTATTCAGGGAAGTGAAACGGGTATTGAAGGATGATGGAACGGTCTGGCTGAATTTGGGGGATAGTTATGGGGATGAAAAACAATTAACTGGTATCCCTTGGAGAGTAGCATTTGCATTACAAGCGGATGGTTGGTGGTTACGCCAAGACATAATTTGGCATAAACCTAACCCAATGCCTGAAAGTGTTACCGATAGATGTACTAAGTCCCACGAATATATTTTCCTACTGACGAAATCAGCGAAGTATTATTTTGATAATGATGCGATAAAAGAGGAAACACTTACAAATGATAATTCAAACAGAGATAGGGATAATACAAGGTTGAACAATACTCCAGGTAGGTCCAAAATGAACGGACTTAAAACAAACGATTATGAAACAAGAAACAAACGCTCAGTATGGACAATCAACACACAACCATACAAAGGGGCCCATTTTGCAGTATTCCCACCTAAAATACCTGAATTATGTATCAAGGCAGGTTCAAAAGAAGGTGATACTGTTTTAGATCCATTTTTCGGAAGCGGAACAACAGGCTGGGTTGCACAAAGACTTGGTAGAAAATGGATAGGAATTGAACTTAATCTTAAATATATTGAAATTGCAAAAAAGAGGTTTGCACAGGAGGAATTATTTGCATGAGCAAGTATATTGAGTTTATCCGCAAGCAACCGTGCCTTGTTTGTGGCTCTACTCCCTGCGATCCAGATCACTTGGAGGCTCGTGGCATGGGCGGTGCTAAAAGCAGTTACAAGGATTATACCTGTGTGCCTTTGTGCCGGGAGCATCACTCTGAAAGGCATCAATTTGGTAATGAAAAGTTTGAAAACAAATACGGTATCAGCCTCTGGCGGGATGCCTTTAACTTAATAAGGAGATACTTTGTTAAAATACCATAAGATAGCAGACTTGTTCCCACTTATAGATGGAGATGAGTTTAAGTTATTGTGTGATGATATAAAAAAAGAGGGTCTGAACCACCCAGTTATTCTTTTAGATAATACTATTCTGGATGGTAGAAACCGTTACCGTGCCTGTCTTGAGGTGGATGTTGAGCCTACATTTGAAGAGTTCAGGGGTGATGATCCGCTTGCGTTTGTTCTGTCGGAGAACTTGCATCGCAGACACCTAACCCCATCACAGAGAGCGGCGTTGGCAGCAGAAGTTGCGAACATTACATGGGGGGGAGATAGAAAAGGCGATCAAGGGACGAAATCGTCCGATGATATTTCTAATAAAGAAGCATCTGATCTATTTCGGGTTGGCACTACCTCTATTAAGGAAGCAAAAGCAATAAAACAAAATTACCCCGGTAAATTTGCAGAATTAAAGTCCGGCAGAAAAACAATTCAGCAAGCAAAAAGAGAAATTATTAAAGAGAATGTTAAGGATCGGCCTGAACTTCCTACTGATAAGTATCGGGTTATTTACGCCGATCCGCCTTGGGACTATGGCAATGATTTTACAAAAGCTATGCCGGGAAGCACTCGCCCCAATGATTATTATCCAACCATGAGCATAGAAGAACTTGGGCATCTGGGCGTGCCGGATATTGTTGAGGAAAATTCCGTGTTATTTATTTGGACAACATCACCGCTTTTAGAGGATAGCTTTAGAGTTATACGGATGTGGGGATTTAATTATAAAACATCATTTATCTGGAATAAGATAAAACACAATTTCGGCTATTATAATTCTGTTCGCCATGAACTTCTACTTGTTTGCACTAAAGGGAGTTGCTTGCCGGATAATTCAAAACTATTTAATTCAGTTCAGTCGATAGAGCGAAAGGCTCACTCTGAAAAGCCTGAAAAGTTTAGAGAAATTATTGATACACTTTACACGAAGGGTAAAAAAATAGAACTATTTTCAAGAAAACAAGCAAAAGGATGGGATGTATGGGGCAATCAAATATAGAATATGATAAAGAATTTTATAATAAACTTGAAGAGGCTCAAGAATTTGAAGATTTTGTATATAACTTATTGTACCATGAAGGAATACCTGTTGTTGGATTTAATAGTAAAAAATATCAATTTGCCAGAGGCGAAAATATGGCTGGCATTGAGATAAAACATGACAAGAAATATGAGAAAACCGGGAATTTATATATAGAGACCGCTGAAAAGCGATACCCCGGCAACCCAGAATATGCACCCTCTGGTATAAACAGGGGTGATAACTCATGGCTTTATCTAATAGGGGATTATAATATAATTTACATATTTCCCGTTAAATATTTAAAACGATGGGAGGGCGGCTTCAGGGCTGTAGAAATAACAACCTCAAGGGGATATTTAATGCCAGAGAACATAGCGATACAAAGATCAATTAAAATATTAAAACCAAATAATTCCGATAGAATTGTATGAGATTCACAGCTAAAATAGAAAACGGCAAAATAGTATGGCACGATGAGAGAGCCGTAGCCGAGCATTTAAACCTGATTGATAGTGAGGAGTGCTATATTGATATAAAGCCCTCTAAGGTGCGAAATACGGCTCAAAACAACTATTACTGGGCAATACTAAGAGAGTTCGGCGATCAAGTAGGCTACCACGCCGAAGAAATGCACGATGTATGCAAAAGCCACTTCAAATTAAAAACAACTTCAGAATTTACTGTAGAGGAATTTTCAGAATATATTGATAGAGTTATAATGTACGCAGCCGAACAAGGCTATCCTGTTCGTGATCCCCGGCTTACCAAACTTCCCTGATCTTTAATTTCACATTACTTCCCTGATCTTTAATTTCACATTATAAACCCCGTTGGCAACCTGATCGAATTTAAATGAGTTCATATCAAATTTACAGATAGCGAACTGATCTGGATTATTATTATCCTTATCAGGCTGAAATATAAAAGGTAACTGCCCACCATTAGTTTTGTGGATGACCTGTGAATAGAAGTCATCACCATCAAGGAGCGTATTTAGGGTAACATCATCCCCATCACTATACCCCGTAGTTTCATAATTCGTTAGAGAGCTTACATCTGGAAACACATCACTATCCTGAAGGTATGAGAAGGATAAATCCCATACACGCCTGCCTGCCCTTGATAATAACTTTTCACTTCCTACATAGGTATTAGCAGTATTATCCCAAAGTTCCCAAGCAGGGTGGATACCCCACATAGCAGGTTTTGTGTATTGATGTTTAACCAGATCAGCACCTCCTCTGGTGCGAATCCGTTTTACCCCATCCATCTCTCTTGTCATAGTTAGCTTAAGTTCAGGAGAGTGGGGCATCTCGTATATCTTTCCCATAGTAATACATCCAATTGGAGAACTTAATCGGCAATCAAGTCGATTAAATTCTGGATAGTCATAATCAATTTCAGTTAAAGAAAACCCATTATATGTAAATGTAAAGGTGTTGCTTTGTAATTCTAAGTTAACTATCTCTTGATGTGGACTATTGGTAAAATAATTTGTTGCAGCACTGCCCGATCCCTCATGTACATTTATATATTGATATTCATTACTTATAATAGTATGTCCTAATATTCCCCAATAATCTAACTGCAAAGGCATTGTATTGATAAAATTATAATAATATATTGGGTGACCCCCAAAGGAAGATTCTATTGATTCTTTAAGATTACCAGAAGGATATAAGCCAAACACATCTGGTTGATTTGGCTTTCCCAGCCCGAGAGATGTGTACCATTGTAAAACATCTATATAAAATCTCGGTGTTCCCACATTAGAATATGCCATCTACCAAGCCTCCTCTATGGAAAGGGAAATATCATAGACGTTAAATGCACTCTGGGTAGCCTTCAGGGAATTATCTTTAAATTTACATATAGCAAATTGGTCAGGGTTGTTGTTATCTTTATCAGGCTGAAATATAAATGGCAGCGTTCCACCTAAAGTCTTGTGCCATACTTGGGAGAAAAAGTTTTCATCCGTTAGTAGGGTATAATTGAAATTACCATCATTTGCAATATCTCCACTATCTGCCCCATCTGTTTGATCGTGCCTTATAAGTGAAAGTGATTGGTTAGAGCCAAAAACATCGCTATCATCTAAATATGAAAATTTCAAATCCCAAGTTCTACGCCCAGAACGAGATAAGGCAGGGTTTCCACTACCAAGCTCCCAAGCACCAAGCTCCCCCCAAGCTGGTGGTTTTGACCACATGGTATTGCTCATAGATGAGCCGTTCATAGTTGTAAATTCTTTTATACCACCATATTCCCGGCTCATAGTAAGTGATAGATTGGGCGAATGTGGCATTTCGTAAATATTCCCTGTTGAAAATGCTGATCCTTTTATGTTATAAGCCTCCGATGCTTGTAGCCTAAACTTAATTCTATTAGCATCTTCAGGGGTTGAGGGCTCTGTAATTTTTACAATACTAAAACCACTATATTGAGCATTATAGTTGCTTGAAAAATCAGCATTTACTATTTCATAATCAGATGGGCGTTCAACATAATCATCAGTAACTGTAGCTGAATCAAGCCTTAAATTAAATCCCCCTGTGGTGAAATCACCAAAATTATGCCCTAAAACAGCAATATAATTTAATTTTGGTATTGCACCTGTAAAATGAAAGCTTTTAAATGTTTTATGTACATTTCCACCAAAATCAGTTGTGCTATGAGAATATTGTTTTGAGGTATTTAATCCAAAAGATGCATCATTATAAGGACTGCCAGTAGCAGTAGCCATTGCAAATTGGAAATAATCTATATAAAACCTTGGTGTTCCTACATTTTGATAAGCCATTAGTAACCACCCCCGGCAGAACCACCACGCCTTCTTGTTGGCTTAATGCCCCTGCCAATTCTTTTAGTTACTTTATTCTCATAAATTTGCTTAATGTATAAATTAACTGAACTTTCATCGTAAGTTGCACCACTCATAGCCTGATTTGTTTCAAAATGGATATGGAAATAGCCAGTATATTCAGTACCATCTTTTAAATAAAGGGATGTTTTGTGGGTATCGGTATGCAGGTTTTCAAGAGCTTGTTTTAATGCTTTTGTTTTTCTTACCCTGCCTGTGGATGGAGTTTTCATTTTCTCAATAGGCAAAGTCATATCTTCTATCTTTCCATCAAGCCGTGTAACGGTATAATCGGTTTCATGCTTAACCGGCACGGATTTATATTCTTCATCCCATGTTGCTATTTTACATGATATTATCTTAAAATCGCCCCTGTATGTAAACAGCTCACTAAGTTCATTCTTTGCCCCAAACGGGAATACTAATATCATATTATTGGAATGCGAAATGCCAAATCCTTCCGGGGTTACATCGGTATATTCAATAGAGCCACGATAGCGAATTTCAATGCCGGCTACATTCTTATCATCAATTCTTACTTCTTTATTTCCGTAGTATATCATCATAAAATCTCATTTACAATATTAACAATATCCAACACATTCACTGCACCATCTTCATTAAAATCAGCAGCTTCTAATTCGCAGCCCTCTAAATAATTACGATCAAGAATATGATTAATAACATTCACAATATCAAGCACATTGATAGCCCCATCACTGTTCGCATCACCGAGGGCGTTTTGGCAGCTTTTTGGTATATATCCAAAACCGGGTCGTGGTCTTGGCATATAAGAATGAGGTGGCACATATTCCGGTCTTGGAGTAGGAAAAGGCTCAACCGGCAGTGGAGACACTGTTCCAAGGGGCTGAAATGGTAATTTAAGCCTTGGTGTGTATAGGGGAGGAGGCTCTGCGTCGCCGTCGCCTGATGGACTCCATATAAGCATAGTAAAATTTAAGGTTATGGAATATTCATTGCCATAATCATTTGTTATCTTGACAATAGGTGTAATCATTATAGTGCTTTGTATAGACCAATCCCATGAATCTGGGGCTATATCATTCCAACTAATATCAGTAAATTCACTAAGGGCTATATCATAAAAATCAGTATCAAAGGCTTCAGACCATGTTTGAACATTAAGTTTAAGTTTTGCACTTGCTATACCAACATCTGGGCTATTCCACCCAAAGCTAAAAGCAAAATTAATATCTCCATCAGCTTGAGCATGGGTGGCATATTCTTGCTCCCAATTTGTAATATCCCAATATTCTGGATATATAACATAATTATGGTCAAAAGCCGGAGAGCCACCTACTAAAGAAGTCCGTAAATGAGCATATATAACTGTTGGTGCTTCTGGTGGCTCAGGGATAATACATTCATTAATATCATTTATATACCAAGTCCATTCATTATATAAGCCTATATCTTCACCCTGCAAAGCCTGCCAGTATGTTTGTGCACTATTTAAAGTATTAAATGCTAAAGTGCTATCACCAGTTACACCTTCGGCGTCTGTTGTATCGGCTAATGCTTCATAATTATCTGGTGGTTGCCCATTGAAATCTGGTACGCCACAAGCATATTCTGGAAAAATGCATAGGTTGTTATCTGGATGAATACCTTGTCCATAGTCTATTCCTTCGTAATTGATAGCTTCAGGGGTATTGCAAACATAGGTTATTTCGCCTTCATAAAGAGGTATTAAATTATCAGTCAAATTATGCATCTGGATACATTCAATTTCTACATATTCTAAGGTTTTATTTGTAGAGGTAACGAGGAACTGCCTAAATATCTGTTGCCCGTTTAAAAACTGCACTTCACCTGCGATATATGTTTTAGAATAATCAACCCCATAGGCTTTAACATCGTTTATTAACTCATCAAAATAAACATAATCGCCAATTTCAAGGCTCATATATTTCAGAGGAAGTTTAACCTTCATTTTGAGGTGTTGGTTACAATGCCAATATAAGAGCCATTTAACAAAATATCCTGCTGTATTATCATCCCTTATATATTTGCCTCTATCATCCTCTACAATAAGGGTGGAATCTGCATTTACCTCATCATCCTCAATGGCTGGAATAGATGTTGAATCTACTAAATTGCTTTCAGCAGTTCCTTCGGCAAGCCCGTAAAAGCTATAATCATAGCCTGCAATCCCTAAATTAGCAATTACCCAAGATTCATTTATAAGTAGATTTGCTGTTTTAGAAAATTCTTCTCTCGCATAATCCCAATTATATTTAAACTCTATTCTTGTATAAACATCTTCAATTTTGGTTTTGGAAAATGAATAATCAATAACATCTACTGCTTTTATTACTTCGCCTGTATCCTCGCTTGTAAATTTACTTTCTATGGCATCAAGTTTAAAATTGCCCATATTATCAAATCTGGGGAGCAGTGGTGTAGCAGAAGCCAAGCCTTCAATTAATTTCTTAGAATTTATCTTCTTATTAATTGTAAAATCAGTAAACCAAGGGGCATAAATATCAAAATTCCATACTCGATGTTCAACATTACCTTGAAATGCTAATTCATTTAATAAAATATGTTTAATTTGCCTATCTGGATAACGATATTCATTGTCGTCTGTTGTAAAATAATCGCTGCCTGTATCAACGCTTCCTTTTACATTGGCGTAGAAATCTTTTGTCTGATATGCCTCGATAATAGCGAATACAGAAATTTCTAATCCTGAATTTTTGATCATCCCAGCAGAAGCACCGTCTCCGACAGAGCTACCGGGAAGCATCATACCCAATATATATAATGAATGACATCTGCGAAATCCAAATACATCTTCAAATTGTTGCATTCGTACTGAATTTGTCCAATAGCCAGTTGAAGAGTCTGCCGTAATATTATTTTGCTTTGAATAATGATCGAGATTAAAGCCTGTGGATGCAATATTATTTTCTAAGTCTAATATAGACAGCATCATAGATGGATACCCATCACCTGAAGTGGCATAAATTTCAGTATCACCACTATTTAAATCTATCTGAAGTGGATTCCAGACTACCATAGAATCATTAAACTGCAGAGCCGGATTTGTGCTAAAATCAAGCTTATATCCAATTATCATAAATTCAGTAGAAGAATCATCCCCCTGATTGTTATTAAATATATTTCCTATATCATCTAATTCCCCATCAACTTGACTGCCCATATTAGTAAGCATTGAGCCACCACCCCACTGTGCTGATCCATCCATTCCGTCATATTCATCACCAGACTCATTTAAAATAGTACCATAAACATAATTAGAATTATCTTCTTTTAAACTTGATCCTCTATAAACAAAAAATTCATTATCGTGTGCAGCACCATGCAATTCTCTATAAAAATCTGCTATTTTTTTAGGCAGCACCCCCCTTACAAGAGTCATATTTATAGCTTTATCTGGTATAAAAGCATTTTGTTTACCAGTGCCAAAAGTTGATTTTGCTATCCCAATAAGTTGGCTAAATATTTGAGGAGCATCTGGCACAGCCTCTATGCGAAAAGAATTTTCATCAATAATATATTGAACTAATCCCCCACTATATCCAAAAAATTTCGCTTGTACTGAAAGGTGGGAATCATCTCCTTCTAAAGTAACTCTTGGGAAACTATCTCCATAATTATAGGGATCAACAGTTTCACCTATTTCTATATAATTATCATGTTCAAATAATAATAACTGTAATGGCTCATAACCACCCCCTTCTAAGCCAAAAATAATTTTCGTATCTCCAACAATATCGCCAGTAAATTCATCTATGTCTGAAACATACTCTAAAACACACGGGCTTCTATCTACTTCCCCGTAAACCATCGGAATGGGCTTATTTTTATATTTATCAGGCACTTCATTACCTGTACCGAGATATTCCATTGGTAGGTCTTTATGTAACTTGGATTGGCTTCTATCTTCTAATTGGATTTGTACCTTCTCATCATCGTGGGTATATCTGCGAATTGTGCCGAAGTAAGCTAAAAACGCAGAACCATCAGTAATCCAATCTGGATTATAGTCATAAAGAGAATAACCAGAAATAGAGGGGCTTGCCCAGAATATGCGAACTTCCATATTGATAAGTGATTTATCCTGCACAAGTTCAGAGAACCTCACGCCTTCATAGGGTGCATTTGATATATTTAGTGTTACATTGGAAATTTTGTAGTTTCGTTTCTCTACATCAATAGATTCTTTAATGCCCGGCACATTTAAAAGAAGTGGCTTAAAATAATCACCCCCGATTGTGGCTACATTTGTGGAAATAGCAATAAGTGGGGCATAATTGGTGTAATCGTCTGGGTAATTACCAATAGCAACAAAAGGGAAAAGATTGGTATCCTTGCCCTGTATATCGTTATTAAAATTGGTGGGTATTGTTAGCATTAACTAATCCCGAAATCTGTGCCTCGGCGTACTGCTTCCCGAATTTGCTCTGAGAGTTCGCCCTCTACGAAATCCTGGGACATTACATTGCCGGATACATTTACAGTTATTTGTGCTGGTGCTGCTGTGGGCATATCTGGGGTTGGTAGCATATTTGAAATATTTATAGGGGGTCTTTCAACAGTCCCACCCTTCTCAAATCGCTCAAAAACATTATTAGTAACCAATCCACCTTCTTTAAACCTTTCAACAATATTATTAGTTATTAGACCACCCTCTTTAAATTGAGATACTCTTTCCTTTATTATCTCTTTGTCTCCAGCATTAATAGCTTGTAACATTGGTATTCCAAGATTAGCAACAGCATCTCTTTTAACAATAAACTCACCCTGTTCGGCGTTTATCATAGTACCGCCCTGAGAGTGCCGCCTGCCACCAATTATGCCGCCACGCTCCATCTTAGGAGGGCTTTGAGCCAATATTGCCGCCGATTGAATAGCACCAATAGCAAGAAGTGCTGGCTGTGCCAACATGGCGGCGGGCAATGGCATATCTGCAAATTGCCGTGCAGCCGCTAATGCGATATTCATCCATACTTGTCCAATTTGTGCTGCTTGTTGCATCCTGAAGGCTTTTATAAACTCTTTTTCTCTCTTCTTTTTAATATCAGCTTCCATTTTTTCCTGCTGGGCAGAGGTAGCGTTTTTATATTTAGTTGTTTTTTTAAGTTCAGAAATTTCTGCATTGTTCTGCTCTTTAATGCCAGCCATAATTCTGTTTTGATTGGCGGTAACTATATCTGATATAGCCGAATAAGTTTCAGCATATACATCATGCAAAGTGGCTAATTGGGTAATTTCTTCATCACCAGTTATTATTAATTTCATTTTTTCCAATAAGACCGAATGTAGAGCATTAAGGTAGTCCTGTTGTTTACCAGTTAATGTTTCTGTACCCTCTACAGTTAGTTTTATATTTTCTATATTCCGTGCATCAATTTCAACAAATCCCAGCATCTCTTTATTTAAAGCATTTTGCCCTTCAACTTGTAGTTCTTTAAGAGCTATCAGTTTTTCATCTACACCAGCATTTTCCATGCGAAGCAATAACGCTTGATCGTGTAAGGAGGCTGTACTTTTTTCAACACGCTCTAAATCTTTTAGTGCCTGAGCTTCATCTTTTATTGCCTGTGTTTTCGCAATAATAGTATCTATTAATTCTCTCTCTGTATCAGAAGCCTCATGCCCTAATTGTATGAGCATTTTATCAACTTCTGTTTTCGCATTTAATAAATCAAGCTGGTTCTGTAATTTCTCTGCACCCTTGTCTTGTGCTTCTGCAAGTTTACTTGTAGATTCTATAAGTTCAAGTTGTCGCTTCTGGGCATCCGTTAGAGGCTCTTCATCAAAAACTCCAAAATACTCAGCTACGGCAACAGCCGCTATAGAAAAGGCACTTGCAAGCAAAAATATTGGATTTCTCATCAATGCTTTACCAAAATTCAATGTAGCTACGGCAGCAGTCTTCATAGCCCCGGAATAGAGTATTACAGCAAGTTTCGCAGTTCCAAATGCACCTGCAAATGCAAGTACAGCAGTTGTCATTCTGCCTATTCGTGCTGGTGTCATGGCTTCAAACATTAATTTTAAGCCTTTTGATACCGCCAATACAGTAGGTGCTAAAACCTTACCAAATGCTTCCGCAGCATCCCCACGGGCGGCATCAGCAGCCTCCAGCATCCCTGATGTAGTTTTCGCATACGCCTCAGCAAGCCCACCATATTGCCTTTCAAGTATTTTTCCTATTGCGACAGCACTTTCGCTCGCATCCATATTTTTAAGCTGTGCCCTCTCAGCATCCGTTAAAACAACACCATATCTTGTAAGTGTTCCAATTCCAGTAGTGGTAGCTTTACCAAATGCAATAAACAATGAATTGAGATCAGGCATTGTGCCGGAAACAGTTTGTATCGCCCGTGCTACATTTAGAACTTGAGGCGTTAAGGCTTTTATAGCCTTTTCATTTAAGCCAAAAGTAGTGAACTGCACCATCCCCGTAGTTATCATCTCATCACCAAAAGCTGTAGTTTGCTGTAAGGCGGCAGAATAATCCACTAAACGCTGTGTTACGCCCTCAGTTGTATCCTGAACATTTCCAAGCCCTACCCGGAGCTTTTCATTCGCAGCTTCCTGTCTGCCATAGGCTTTAACAAGAGAAACAAAAGCTCTTTCAATTAACATTGCCCCGAAAGATATAAGGAGTAGCTTTGAGCGAAGCGTGGCAAAAGAATTCGCAAGCATACCATTCGTTTTGGCAAGCCGTTTATTCCTTGTACTAAGGATACCTGATGCTTTAGTAGCTCCCGCAGTGGCTGCTGTTGCACCCTTTGTTGCAGCAGCTAATCTATTTCTTGCCAATATATCAGCCTTCAAAGTTGAGAGAACTTTTTTGCGGGCAGCATCTTCTTGTTTAATCTGTAATTTATTGGCTCTTATTGCATCTTTATTTTTTATCGTTGCAATTTCTTCTTTCTTCCTTTGCCTTGCTAAATCATCGGAAGTTTGTTTTGCAATTCTACCAGCTCTGGCTAACTCTAATTGTGCTTTAACTGAATCCTTATTAGCCTTTGCCACTTTAGCTTGCGAGTTTACTAAGCCAATCTGTGCCTTGCCTAAAGCATTTATTGCCTGTATCAGCTCTTTATCGCCTTCCGGCTTAAACTTAATTAGTATCGTTTCTTGTGGCATCTATTTGATCCTTTTGTTTTTTAGCGAGCGTATTTTTGATAATAAAAGCTCTATCCACCCATTTCGCAGGCTGCTCACCATAGCTACCCGGATACGGCGGAATGCCGAACTGCTCGCTGTATATATATCTTTCAATATCTTTTTGGTGTTCTCTGGATTGAACAATGTTTCTGCAACAAAAAAAAGGCAACTGAGCATTGACCGACTTCGCAATATCAAACTCTTTGCCTTTTTCATTGAAACCTCTCGCCTCTTCTATTAATAGATCAATTATTTTCCATACATCTTCATCACACTTGAATGTGCGAATTTCCTGCTTACCATCTATACGAATAGGAGGCTCTGCATCATACGGATATGTATGAAACCTACAGCCCCCACACCATTCCGCATGGATGTTTATTTCGAGCTGGAGGCGTTCCCTTCCCCCGTCAGCAATTTCTCCTGCATCTTGAGGAATATCTCAGTTCTCTCTTCAAAGTTTAAGCCAAGAATATATTTATCATCTGCTTTACCATTTAGCCCAAAACGCAGCCATTTAGTTATAGTAGAGTGCATCATTTTAACGCCGGTAACATTACCTTTATCATCATATAAATACTCTACGCTATCCAGCATCTGATCTCTCTCATCAAGAGATACATCCTTGATACCAATTTCACGCCCTGATTTTAGCTTTAGCTTTTCCATATTAATCACTCAAATCAACTATTAGTAGTGCATCTGTGCCATCATCTACTGCCTTAATCGAAACATCAAGCATCATTATATCGCCCTCTGAGTACGCTACATTAGTAAGTACACCATTGGCTGTATCTACGCCAAATTTTCCATTGTTGGCAATAATAAATGTGTTTTCTGCCATTGCAGCAGTTTGCGTATCAAATGAGTTTACGAAGCCTTTAGTTTCACTATCGTATTTAACTTGACAATCGTGAGTTACCGAACATTCTGCACCTCTTGCTACAGCTTGATACCCCGTTGATGATATGCCTGTAAATACAGCAGGATAATCAATCGTTGTAGTAAAGCTATTTAACATTGCATCCTTATTATATACCTTTGTTACTGATGCAGACCCTAAGGTTGTACCCGTAGTATTTGCATAAGCGGTTATTGTAGGATTTGCAGTAGAAGTCAAATCGGGAGTTTTGCCAGTTTGCAATGTAGCAGACCATTTATATCTTCCGCCCTCTGTGCCAGCATCAGCCGAAATTGTGAAGTTAGTAACCACACAACCGAAAAGCTCTAACCCTGTTTGATTAGTAATATCCGATGGTTGTAATACTACAGTCAATGATGATGCGTTATTCGTTACCGCAGCACCATATAATTGTGATATTATTTTATGACCTGCCGCTATCGTTTGATCTGTATCATCCGCCTGTGCAGCACCACAGATATTAGCCAATAACAATCTATGTCCAACATCATCGTGCAATGTGCCAGATAGACTTAATTCGACTACTCTCATTTTATTATCTTGAAAAAAATCTTCATCCTTTAGAGTATGCCCAACTCCACTCCTAACATCCATTGCTTGTGTAACATTAAGAGATGGAAACGATATTGAATCAACATCTAATTGATTCATCGTTGTTCCTATTCCCGTTGTTCCTGCATTAGTTGCATCCGATACAACGGCTGCCTTCCACTCTTTAGGTGAAAATGTAAAAGCTGATGTTGCCATTATTTAGCTCCTTTCTTTGTTGCACCAGAAACGCTTACTAAACTACTTATTGCATCTGGAACAGATTTTACTTCAATTTCTTTACCATTTCGCAACTCTTCCCAATCCCCATAAGAAGCCCCACAAGATTTCCACATATTTGGGAGAGCTGTACCTTTATCTATCAGTTTTATTTTCATATTATCTCCTTATGAAATATTGCCTAAGTGCATACATTTGTATTCCCATTCAACAACATACATATCTTCTTCACCGGCATTGAGCGTTGTATTTTGCATCCGGCAATTAAACAAACTACTGCTATCAGAAAGTGTCATAGCCATGTTATCGTGTATTAGAGCCTCTATTCGTGAAACTGTGCGTAAAATGTGGTCCAACGCACTATCTTTCACATTAGTCTCTAAAAAGTAATACAAAATCTGTATGGTAAATTCCCGTGTTTCAGAGGTAACATTATATTCCAAAAGCTCTGATCCAATAGGATTTAGTTGCAGGTATGTAGAACCTGCTGGTGCTTTATTGCCCCTGTAAACCGGCAAAGCACCCTTAAATTCAGTTCGTAGCGTGTTCTCTAATTTATCAAGAATATTCTTCCAGTTGTTAGTAAAACTTACAGCCATCTGGAATTATGAACACTTTTAACCCCGGAAGCATCAACGTGCTCTCCTGCCCCCATAACTTCTATTTCCCACTCATTAGTAGCCGTGGCAACTGAAGTTTTACTCTCACCTGCGAACCGGATCTGTAAACCCCCTGCGAGGCTTTGATAATCACCATTAATTTTTTCGGCAGTAACAACTTGGCTTCCCTGTTGGTTGCCTAATTTATCACCATCTTTAACCCATACAGAATAAGTAGCCGTTCCATCTAAAGCCCCGCCAGTTACAACCAATACCCGTATAAGATCAAATGTTCCATTCCAAGTCCCTCTTGTATCAACAGGGCGAACACTACCATCTGTATAGCTTACATCTCTTATTATGCCACGAGAAGCATCACGAGTTGTTTGCCACGACAATGCAGCACCGCCGGTGTTTAGTGCATCTATGTTGCCTTGTGCCTCTTCCATAAGGGCGGTTGCTACTTCGTTAGTTGGATCGGTAGCACGAATTAGAAAAGCCGCAGCTATTAACGCTGACGTGCGAATTACCATATAATCAAAATTACCTGATTTGTCTTTGAGCTGCTCTCTTGGGAGATTGGGGTCGAGCTTAGAATCCATATATCTTGAAGCGTCTGTGCGAAATTGGGTAATAAGCGTATCAAAATCTTCCCCCGCCTCTGTGAGTAAATCATTAGGGTCTGAACCATATTTTAAAACAAGGAAATCATTATCAGAATCATATAGCCAGTTCCCGTTGCTGCCAGGGGCGCTTCCTGTTGTTGAAGCTTGAAGGTGCTTAAAAACAGAATCATCATCTGAAATAGCAGCCGCAGTAGTCCCAAATTTACCCCGTGCTACCGTTAGCGTGTTGGTTGTTATTGTAGAGATATATAAAACCTCACTGCCAATTTTTATATATGTATCATCCGTAACAAGTGTGCCATCATCCACCACAATAGATGTAGCAGTAGCAGTATAACCTCCGGCGTTATCTACGGCAGTGGCAGCGACAGTTCCGATTGTCTGTTTTCCAGAGCCTTGGTCTTTGCCGTCTATAAATAAATCCGTAACAAGCCCACTGTCATACGCAACATATACATCATCAGTAGCCCATCCGTAAATGGGTGTTTTTGTATCAAACGCATCTATCTGCGGGTAAACCCGTTTAAGTTCCTTGTGAGTGCAATATATGGGTGCTGTAGCCATTAGTTACTCCTGCGTTTCGGTTTCTTCTTCTTGCATTTAGGCATTACCAACTCCTTACCTTAACAGAACCATCCCATTTCTGGCTTGGTGTATTTGCAAGTATCTCAACAATAGAATTAATACGATCTGCTTCTGCTTCATTTAATTTGCCGGAGAAAGCAGAATTAGTTAAAGCACTTACAACAAATTCAGCATTAACAGGACAGCCTGTCATATCTATTGCACCGGTTTCGTAATTGATCGTTCCATTACACATCCCAAATAATCTTCCTTCACCATTATCATAGCCAAATGCCCCTGTGTTTGGAGATGTAGCATAAGTAATCCGATCATAAACAACATCATCAGGAAGCCTTGCACCTACAGCAGCGGGTATATCTCCTGATGCTGGAATCCTGCCATTTGCAACAGCATCAATAAAGCTCCCAGAATCACCAGTATCAGCAAGCAGTATAGCGGATGTCGAAAGACTACTTCCTGATGTAAATTTAATATCACCATTTGCTATGCCTACTGTTACTTTCTTCTCAAATAAATTCCCTGCTGTATAGAATTGAGTATCAAGTGCATCTTGTATCTTTGAAATAAGCCCATTAGTGCCACCAAAATTCGCATTGGAACTATCAGTTGTGAATGTTAAATCCTGAAATAATGTTCCACCATCAACTGTAATATCCAGCTTTAATTCTGTGGAGGCAGAAATGCCTGTGTTTGTAGAGGATGTAATACCAGATAATCCGAGGGTTTGGTAGCCGGAATTATAGAATTTTACAGAAAAACTGCCCGGTATTATGCCTTGACTTTCTGTTGCAGAACGCCCCTGCCCAAAGAAGTTGAAACACTTGAATTTGCCATTAGAATCAGTTTGGGCAACAGTATATTTATCAAAGTCGTGGTAAGCATTGAAAAAGGGCAGCCTTGTACTATCATTATCAACTGCCGATGTTCCACCATCAGTTCCATACATATCTCTTTTAACTGTTAAATAATTATTAGCTAAATTTGATTTATCCCCTATTGCAGTAACTTCCATTACTTCATTACGAACTCTAATTAGATCGCCAACCCTAAATAGGTTTGCCGAGCAGTTAGCAGCCGAAGTATATGGTTCTAAATAAACAGTTGTATTTGTCGCATTACCCACAATCCCCGCTGATGTAGCACTATCAATATCTGCAACTCCATCAGAAAATTCTGTGTACATATTCCCATCAGGTGCAGCATTATCAACAGCAGTTCCAAACATAATAGTATTATCAGCAGCACTTGATATTACACCACGAACTGGTGGATTAAATGATTCTCCCGGTGTTAATAATACATGAAGATAATCAGTAGCATCATCAGAGGTATCATCTGTATATGATCTATATCCTATCATTAAAAAGATAGGTACACCACCAGTATTTTGAACCTCAACTGCACCTGGCATTACTTCTTTTGTTGCCGCACCAGCATCAGCAGATATGGCAAATATCTGATCTGAAGTAGTTGCATTATAAGAAACTGATTTTGTTTTTTCAAGTGTAGGAGGTCCCAAATTTCCACCATTAAAAGTTCCTTGAAAGCCTAAACCATTTCCTACCCCTCTTGTCTTTCCACCATGTTTTGCCATTTCTAATTCTCCTTATCTAATGTGATATTTCACGCTCATATTGACTGATACTGGAAAGGTGCTTGTAGATTCAACCGTTGCTAAAATTACTTTCCTTGAATCTACATCACTACTCTGGATTGTTAAAGCCTGATAATCAATTGCTAACCTATCTACACCCGTAATAGCACTACCATCTGCCAAAACAACCCCCCCTGATAAATCTCCTGAAGTTGCACCGTTGCCTATATCAATATCATAACTCATTAAATGATAATTCAAATCCCCTGATGTAGCAGAATTAACAGCCATAAATACATGAACAGCATCCAAAGTGATAGCATCAGGTAAATACCATAAAAAGGCTGTCCAATAGGCGGCATCATTGCCGGTACTCATATCCTTTGTAGTTGCGGGATCAGTACCGCTGCCAAGCTCTTCTTCAGAAACGGTTGTTCCATAATGCCCAGATGGATTGCCAAACAAAACCATGTGGCTTCCTGCTAACGGCACAAGCCCCATTGATGAAAAGTATTTATATTGCGTAGTAGCATTAACTTGTTCTGCGCCAGTTTTTACAAGTGAATTTGTTGTATCTACATTAAAAACTGTACTGCCATTGTTCTTCTTAACATAAAATGTTCCAGTAGTATCATCATTTGCAGGCTGAACCCCCAAAACATCATCAGAAAGTAGAATAGAAATTGTATTGCCAGCCCCATCAAATATTCTCCGGGTTGTAGCATCAATACCCGTATTAGAATTAGATATATGAGGTAAATCTTTATAGAACTGTGCTGGTGATTTGCCTGTAAGCGAAGCCATTACAAACCCTTCTTCAAATCAAACTTCAATACAATGGTGGCATTGGTATCATAACTAATACTGGTAGGATCAAAAGAAATAGCCATCACCTGCCCTGCTGAAAACGTGGCAGAATCAAAGGCGAACTTATAAGAAGTATCATCCACAGCCATATTTTCCGTAACCGTATAAGATGCAGTGGCACTCGGTACTTCAACCCCATTTGAAGATAAATGCACACCCACTATCGTACTCCCACAGGCAGCCTCACTCCTGCAAATAACTTGCTCAACCTCGCCATCATAGGGGCAGATAAAAGCAAGATATTCATTGCTTGATGTAGTGGATGTCTTTTCAATAATATAACCATTAAGAGGCATATAAATCTTCGTAGAAACAGAGGCATACCAGCCTGTGTTAATAATCTTACGAAAATTACTATCAATAACAGTACCACCTACATTTAAACCAACGGTTGTATAGATTTCACCGTTAAAACGCACAGATGATTCGCCAATATCCATACAGGTAGATTTATCACCCACCTTTACAGCTCGCATACCATCATAATGATCTACTGTGAGGTTATTCAGCATTCTCTAATTTTTTAATTCTTTTTTCTAATTCCGCAACTTTTAAATCAAGCTCATTGTCCTCAAAGACATACTTCTCAACAGGCTTAAAGCGATGTGCCAATTCTTCTACCACTATCTGGGTTATTTTCGGGGCAATCCTTAGTATCAGAGAGCCAATCACTTTTTAAAGGCATCCTTTATGCCTTCTTCAATAAGTTCCCATATACCTTCCAGCAGTTCCTTCTCATCTTTTTCAGAGGCAAAAGGAATATCAATCTTCTTATTAATAGCTTCAACGATTTTATCCTTTTGACCTAAAACCATTTTAACTGCCAAATTCTGTATCACAGCTAATACTTTATTCATTCTTTTCTCCCAAGTCCGTTTCCTGTAAGTTTTACCAATATATCCACAAGGGCATCCATCCTGTTTAAGATGGAATAAAAATTCTCCCTGTTTAATTCTCTTTCCTTTTTAGAATTATCAATCAGTTTAATAACAATATTCTCTATGCGCTCTTCGTTCTTTTTTATCTGCACCGTTAAATCGTTTGCCAGCCAGTTAAACATTTTCACAATACCCCACAGAACCGCCCCAAGCATTACAACTGGTAATCCAAACTTTTCTGCAACAAGTATAATCTGTTCCATTATTTCCCATTTACAATTAACTTTTCTAAATTTGAAAAGCCCTGATCTATCTTGGATTCTAACACTGCAACCCGCTTATCATTTGAGATTGCCATTTTGAGAGCCATATTTGCATCATTTTGGACGGTTTCTATGTTTTCCGATATTATTCCCGCCGTAAATAATAGGTTGCCAAATACAAGCCCTATAGTTATCCAGTTTCCTATGCTAATTTTTTTCACTTATGATCTCAAAGTGTGGAAGATCATCAAAGGTATTCTTCTTAAAATCAATGATCCCGTTATTAAAGCCCCGCCAGTTACCGCCCCACCTGATATTGTGAGATATTTCGCCTAATTCCTTTAAAATTTTAGCTGTAGCGAGAACAAAGCCCGCAAAATAAAACCACCTCTCTCTATCATTCCAATCAACAGGATACGGGGCTACATCGCAAGCTAAAGATGGGCTGGCGTTATGCCGCCCTTTTGGGTAAACTGCTTTCGATCTGCCCTCAGCTACAGCCTTATTTTGATCCTCTTTACCCCGATGCCCACAGAGTACAGAGCAATCAATTCTCTCAATTACATGATTAAATAAAACTTGTAAATCTGGGTGGCAGGTATCTAAGCGTTCTTTAGATCGTCTGCCGAATTTTGGCATTGCTTCCCGAATATTTTATCGTAATTCTTTTTATACTGCTCATCAATTAAGCCAACCCGAAGCCAATCACCTTTACCGCTACCAGTAAGATCGCCCTTTTTGCGAACAACTCTATTTTTCCCCGTTAGTGAATTTTTACTCATTTCTTTTTAGCTGCTTTCTTTTTAGCTGTTTTTGGGTTAGAATAGGGAGCAACATCTTTTAAGCCTTCTACTCTCACCCATTTGCCTGTAGCTAATAACGATTCTATTGTTTTCACATCATGGTCTTTATATGTTTTAACCTGACCATTTACAGCTTTTAAATATATCATAAACTCTCCTTTAACATAAGGGGCAGGAGAACCCACCCCTTATATTTAATTAACCATTAAGATTAACCAAGATTAACGAGATTCATTCCTCTCAAATCCCCTGATTCATCAACCAGCTTCATTCCATAGATCATATCTGCAACAACTTTTGTTCCAAGATATGCTACATCATATTGAGCCTGAACCCTGATGTCTTGCTGCATAGCTATTACACAGGCGTTTGATGGATAGACAGCACCAATCGCAAGGTCGTTAGTAGTTGCCGTTGGGGCTGCTGCAGTATGGAACACATCCATTCCATATATTAAACCAACAGCACCTGTTCTTAATCCTGATCCATCGCCAACTGCGTCTTGTCTTATGAAATACTGAGCTACACCGGCAGAGGGATCAAGTATATCTGCCAACAATAGATTACTTAAAGCCATTGAGCAATCATTGGGATCAATATCAAAAGAATACAAATTGGCAAGAACTGTTTCTAATGTAGCTACTGTAAATGTATTATTCGCAGGTACATCTACTCTTGTTTGAAAGCCATCAAGCTCTGCCCACAAATCAGTTTCAACTTTTCTTGCAAGTGCCTCTCCGTACATTTTTGTATATTTACCCATCAGCTCAGAGTTTGATTGAATTACAGCCATATCTTCAAAAACATTAGCAAGGTATTTCCAATTATTGATATCTAAATCAACTTTTCCTTCAGTTCCCGCTATTGAAAAAGAAAGAGCACTTGAAGCAGTTTTGCTTTCTACGCCATCCATTTGTATTTTTGGAATATGTATTGTATCTCCTGCATCTTTAACCATAGCACTATAATCATCTACAGAATTTCTCAACTTCAACTTTCTAAAAAAGAACTTGTAAATAGGTTCTGACCATAATTCAGGTATAAAATTTGCACCTGTGGTTGTGTCTAAATAAGCCATTTATTTCTCCTTTGCGTAATAACGCTTTTAATTTTTATTGCCTCTTGAAATAGCATCTTTTACTATATCACCCCAACTACTTCTAAGCTCATCAGGACTTAATTTAGTCCAATCCTTTGGCGGCGGTTGATTCCCGACCGATCCACGAGCAGTAGGAGCTTCAGAAGGCTTGGTAGCAATCTTTTTATTTAATAAGCGAAGCGTAGAAAGGCTTTCTTTTGAAAGCTCTTCCGCTTCCGCTTCATCAGAAGCTATAGATGTGATGAGTGAAGTTTTTTCATCATCCTCATATTTTGAGAGCCGAGTATATTCGCCTTCCAGTTTCTCAACTTTTGAATTAAGTTCAGCTATGAGTTCATCTTTTTTTCCATCATCGGAAAGTTGCTCCTGTCGCCTCTTTTCGCTTGCAGCTTCATGTTCAGCCAATTTAGCTTGCAATTCTTTAATTGCAGCTTTCTTGGACATCACTTCTTGCAATAACCCAGAATCGGCGTTAGCTTCTGGCTTATTCTCTACCTTAATATCAAGGTTCTCTTGTACGGTATCTTGTACTAATTCTTCAGGCATACTGCCCTCCTTTTTTTGGTTAAGTGTGCAAATTCTTGCACGATTCGGATAACTAAACTTAAATTAACATAGAAACATTATGCAAGTATTTACAATACTTTCGCTAATAATTTAAAGTAATACTTTAAAGCACCTTAGAATTTGAATAACAATCTCACTACATACAAACGGGAGTGGTTTGACTTTATGGGCTATAAGCCTCACAGGGGACAATCCATGCTTCACTTCCCAAAAAAGAAAAGCTCTCGTTTCTTCGTTATTGTTTGTGGGCGTGGGTATGGAAAAACTTATGCTTCTGCGAAGGAAGCATCGTTTATGGCTTCGTTGCCAAATAAAAAAGTTGCCCTTGTGGGGCTATCTTATAAGAAATCTAAACTGCTCTTTGATGAAATATGGCGTACTATGGTTATTCCGAATAAAAAGGATGTAGTTAAATCATCTGAGAAAGATCAGCACGTTACTTTTCGCTGGGGTTCAACCATAGATGGTTTATCGGCGGATAATCCAGATTCGCTTGTTGGTGATGAGTATGATCTGGTTATTTTAGATGAAGCTGCGAAAATGAGGATGGATATATGGGATCAATACATCTCACCGGCGGTTGGCAGGCGAAACGGCAAGGCTATCTTCATAACTACACCTCAAGGCTTTAACTGGGTTTATGATAAATATCTCCTCGGTAAATCTGATAATGTTTGGGAATCTCACACTGCCCCGGCTTGGGAGAACTTCCATGCCTATCCGGGTGGTGAGAAAAATGCCGTAATCATAGAACGTAAACGAAATATGAGTAAGGAGGTATTCGATCAGGAATATGGTGCTAAATTCACGAGTTTCGCAGGTAGGGTATATCCTTTTGATCGCAATCTTGATGTTGGGCATTACCCTTATAGCTCTAATTTTCCAACTTACTGTGCTATTGACTTCGGGTATCGTATGCCTGCTGTTGGTTGGTTTCAGGTATATAAAGTTGGCGGTATCGAGCATATCAATATGATAGATGAAATTATTCACGAGGAAAATATTAAAACCGATACCTTAATAGAGCTTATTAAGGCTAAGAGTTACAATATTGTGCAATATTTCGGCGATCCGGCAGGTATGCAGGCACAGGGGCAATCCGGGCTTGGTGATATTGAGATATTTCGCCGCAATGGCATAATAGTTAAAGCTGTAAGAGATAAAACTTCAAAGAACAAAGCCTCCGGCGAGAGCCATGTTCGTGCATTTATAGAAAGTGCGGATGGCAGCAGAAGGTTTCACATTAACGAACATTGTAAGGGCATTCAGGAAGATTTAGAGAGCCTGAGATACCCGGAAACAACAGGCGATCTCAAGCCTGAGAGCCTGAAAGATGGTTATCACGATCATGGCGGAGATATGGTTAGATATTTCTTCATAAACAGGTTTCCAATTAAAAACAGAGAGGTTAAAATAATTAAAAGATGAACATTATTGCAGAATCAATTAGGAATTTAAAGCTACACAATGCTAAGAGCCGTGAGAACCACATAGAGAAGCTGTTGGATTACTACAACGGCAACGATACGGCAAATTATATCAAAAAAATGTTCTCAGGGGCAGCTTTTAGTGAAATTCCGCCTGTAGAAACAAATATAACCAGAAAATTCATCAATAAGATGAGTAGAATTTATACTATTGGGGCAACACGCAGAGCTGGAGATAGGTATTCAGATCTTACAACTATAAAAGATGCCCGCATGAAGCATATTGAGCGAATGACCCGCCTTTGCGGGACTATCGCTACCAGAGTGGTATGGAATGAGAGTGAATCTCCTTATTTTGATTATCGCCCGATCTATTTTTTCCATGTGTTTTTCGGCGATGATCCTTTCATTCCTACTGCTCTTTCTTATCCAATTTTACAACCTGTAGAAGATAGCTCTAAGGTTGAAAAGCTAACTTATGCCTACTGGGATGCCGAAAGATATATCTCTATGGATGAAGATGGCACTATTATAGCTGAGATTCCTCATAATTACGGCGTTTTGCCTTTTGTGTTTACGCACCGTGAGAACCAAACCGATAGTTTTTATGTTGAAGGTGCGAATGATATTATTAACGCCAATGAGCATGTTAATATTGCTATGACGGAAATGCAGCTTGGTTTACGCTTTCAGATGTTCGGGCAGCCGGTGATGGTTGGTGCTGAGATGGGCAACAAACAAAGAACTGGCTCAGATGTTACTTTAGAACTTCCAGAAGGCTCAAGTTATGATATTGTAGCACCGCAGGGCAATGTAGTAAGTGTTATTGAGAACATTAAGTTCTTAGTAGAGCTTGTAGCCCAGAACAACCATCTTTGGGTGCAGTGGAGTGAACAGGGGGGTGAAGTTCCATCCGGGATTTCGCTTATGATAAAAGATTTGGAACGCACAGAGGATTATCTCGATGATTTAGCCCTCTGGCGGATGTATGAGGAAGATTTATACAGCGTAGAACGCAAAATTGCTAAAAGTTTCGGCGTTTCACTGCCGGATGACCTTGGATTGGACTTTAAAGAGCCGGAATATCCAAAAACAGTGCAGGATCAAATATTATGGGATAAGCACCGCTTAGAAATGAACTTAATTAACGAAGTGGGGCTTTTAATGGAATACAATAACGATCTAACCTTAGAACAAGCGGAGTTATCAATTGCCGGAAACAAGCAGAGAAACGAAAAACTTTCTATCTTTGAGAAAGCACGCCAAGTATCTCAAAGAACTAACGAAGTTTGATATAAAACTTACAGGCAACATAGAGGAAATTCTTAAAAGCCCACAGGAATGGGCTGAAGGGTTCGCAGAAAGTGCCATTTTAGAAGAAGTGCCACGCTATCAAGAGGCTAAAAGAGCAGGAGAAAGGTTCGCCCGTGAAATTACAGATTAAAACAACCTTTGATTTCGGTAAATTAGCGGGTAAAATAGAAGAGATACTTAAAGGTACTTCCTCTACCGTAGCCAAGCAGTGGGAATCAGAAACATTGCGAAATATTGATAACCAGAGAGGCAGAGATGGTTCAGGGCTTGATGATAATGCTTCATTTACAAAATTATTAAAAGGGCATGATAAGGTTATGATAGATAAGGGCTGGCTATACCAAAGTGTTAAGGCTAAAGAAGATACTCTCTCAATGAATAAATATGGCTGGTGGAATCATACAGGTAAAGAATCAGGCTCAAAAAAACGCCCTAAACGACCTTTTATTGGGTTTTCTAAGGGGCATCCTAATTATGAAGCCAATTCAAAAAAGGTAATGAAAAGCATATCCAAAAGTATAGCAAAGGCACTTAAAAAATAATGGCAGATGAAGAACAAGATACGCAAGTTATTGAAGAAGAGGATGAGAACATCCTTTTGTGGGCAACACTTGGGATTAGCTTTGCGATTGATATATTCGTTACGAAGATCGAGAGAGAAATCGCCCTACTTCGCAACGCAGGAATTACAGAGGCAGAAATCCTTAATATACTCGGAAATGATCTTGCCACGAATGGAAGAATCTTCGGGGAATTACGAAATAATATTAAGCGAGGAATCGTATCTTCAGTTATGCAGGCATCTCGGCTCGGAGCGGATAGAGTTTATGGGGATAGCGTAATGATGCAGTGGGTATCTGTTGGTTCACCTAAAATATGCGTTGATTGCGAAGGTAGAATAGGGCAGGTAGAAACTTGGAATACATGGGAATCTATTGGTTTGCCCGCTTCCGGGTTTTCAGTTTGTAAAGAGTTTTGTTATTGCCAGCTTGTGCCGGCGAATGTTCCTATGCCTTCTTCTCTGCGGCTATAATCTTCTTTTCCCAAGCCTTTCGTTGCCCCGGTGTTGGGCGGCGTGCCGGTAAAGGCTCAACCCCTACCGCATTTGCCCTTTTAAGCCACCTTCTCATTATCTTCCGAGCCTCATTCCGCCTAACACGGCTTTCTTCCTTTGTAGTGGCATTTCTAACGGCTATATGATCGTTCCGTGCCTTCCATGTTCCTTTATCTGCTGATCTCGGCGGCAAATCACTAAAATCATCTTCTATAGCCTTTAAATCCTCAATTATCTCTGCATCTTCAATCTCAACACCACCCTTAGCCTTATCCATCCACTTCTCAAACGGCGATTGAATAGTAATGTTAATATTCTTCTGTAATTTACCACTATGTTCCAACACAAGCCTACCAGCCTGAACATTACCAGCTAAACCTTCACGCACCATAGCACGAAGTATGCCTACAACATCACCCTCAAAAGTAACCATGTAGTAATTATACACCTGTTCCCAAAAGTTCGGATCACGCCGGAGCTTATACAAAGTATTCTCTGAAACTTTAAGCATCGCTGCTGCATCTTGATGGCGTATATCCGGCTTACAAGCATAAACCTCAATAGCTTTTTCAATTACAGGCTTCAACGCTAAATCCCTGGTATATTGTTTGGCACTTATCTTCTTAGCTTCCATAGCTTATAATTTAAGTGCTACAGGCACTTCTATGAAATATTTTTAATTTTTATGCTATCTGTACTTAATAATTGCATTTTGTGAGGTGAGTGGATGCCCTACCCTGCTTTTGTGCTGTACGCTCTCACCCTCCTCGTGAAGCTCTCAATCCGCCTTGCCTGGTGTTGTTGTGTGTTGTGGGTGGTGTGTGAGGACCCGTTGCAGCTATATTTTAATTTTATCTAATTACCTTCCAACCTTGTTTTATTCTGTGCTGTGCTTTGCCCTGGTTTGTTTTGATCTATGCTTTAAAGCTTATGCTGTTGAATTCTTACCTATGCTTTGTATTACTTGCTGTGTTTGTTTTGCCCGCTGTAAAAAATAATTAACAAAGTGCTTGCATTGTATTAATTAAAGCCCGTAACTTATGGTAAGTTAATTTAACAACAACACTAAATAAAGGATAAAAAACAAGGAGGTTGTGTAATGAAGAAAATAGCAATCAAACATACACTTGAAATTCCAAGCAAAGATTGGGATGTTCTTGTAAGATATTTTAAAAAGACGCATCAAATTAGAACCTCAAATGATTTGCGTAATATGATTAAAGGTGTTGCAGAAAGATTTGGAAATGAGGGTGTGTATCAATGTATTGATGATGCACTTGATTGGCTTGAAGAAAACGAACCTCAAATATCAAAAACTTTAATAGATAATTGTATTAAAGACTATAAGAATCATATTAATCCATCTGAAAAAGTGAAGAAAAATATGGATAAATTTATTGAATATTGGGAGGAGGTTGTGTAATGAAACTTAAAAGAGTAAAAATATTCCATAGATATAAAGAGGCAAAGGCAAATTTTGAAGAAATATCTATTGAGGAATTTATAGATAAAACAGAAGGGCGTGGTTATTGGAAAAAAGGGACTGCACTCGATACGCTGATTAACAATGGATCTTTATGGACAGATTACAGCGAATTTGTAATTTAATCAAAAGGAGACAGTGTAATCCAAGATATTGAACAATACAGCTAAATAACAATAAATAAACTAAATAAAGGAAATAAAACAGATGAAAACAAAACCCTTGATTTACAATGATAAAAAGGAATTAGTATTTGTTAGTGAAAATATGATTTTACTTGCTCAGCGTGGATTATGTGAACAAAAACTAATTAATGGTATAATAAAATACTTAAACAGTATTAACAGAAAAGTAAATTTTTTAAACAATAACTAAATAAAAAGGATAAAAAACATGAGAATATCAACCAAAGACCTTGAAAACAGGGTAGCATATTTAAACCAGCTAACAAACAACAACCCCGAGCCCTATTCAAAAAAAGTCGGAAAGCTTTGCGCTAATATTGGCACGTATTATATAGACTGTGCTTACGGCGGCTGCCAATTAGTTCAAATAGTAAACAACGGCGGCGGTGTAAAAAATATACTACATACAGGATATACCACCAAAAAAGACCTATATTATAATATCAATAGCTATATAGCAGGGATAAGCAACTAAATAACGGACTTTATCCGGCGGCGGTATGGATCCGCCGCCTGTCTCATAATAATAGAATTTAGATAGTATTACATCGCAAATAACAATAAAACAAAGGGGAAACAATGAAAAACATATCTAATAACGTAAAAAAGGCAATTTATTTAAAAAATTATATTGATAATGAATTGTTAAACAACAAATCTATAATTTTAAAAAAGGGATTATTTTCCAATAAACATGTAATAAAACATCTTGCAAGTTGGTTTAAAATTACAGCCAATGATAATGTTTATTATAAAATTACAGCATTATAAAACAAAGGGGAAACAATGAATAAATATCTAATTTTTACAGCTCGAAAAAATTATAAAGATTACAATGAATTTTTTGCAAAAATTACAGCGGAAAATTTAGACGCTGCAAAAAAAATTATAAGGAGTAAAATGTTAAATCCAGGTTACTCTCTTATTATAAATTTAGATGGTGAAATATTATATAATGAATTTTTACCACCTAATTTTAAAAAACCAATAACAGAATATTATAAATAAAAGGGGATAAAATGAAGCTTGAATATATAGCTACAAATAAAAATGGTGAAACAATTAAATTTTTTGCATATGGAAAATTTAGCTGTGAAAAAGATAATAATAAATACAGCCCGAAAGATTGGATTGTAACACACTTGGATTTATCGGAAAATTGGAATTATAAACCAACCGGTAATTTTAAACATGAAAATAATAATAACATAATAACAGAATTATAAAAGGGGATAAATAAAATGAAAATAAAAACAATAGCACAAAAATATTTTGGATATTTACAAGGGTACAAAGTTTATATTAATGGTAAAAAATACCCTTTAAAACATGGTTATTTTTATACAGCTATGAATAAAAATGATGCTATAAATGATGCTATAAATGATGCAATGAAAATTATAAACCAGTAATTATAAACTAAAGGAAACAAGATGAATAAACCTCAAAGAAAAGAACTGGAAAAGGCATTTGATATAATTGTTGAGCTGAAATTTGAACAGGAAGAAAAGCAGGTAAACCTTGAAAATGCCATGATGGACCACCTACCCGCCTATGAAAAAGTTGTTGAAGAAATGGATCTACTTGAAGAAATTGAATCTCTAATAAGTGATTTACAGGAGTTATAAATGGTAGTATATATTTTTACCAGGATTAATAAAAAGGTAGTTATAAAAGCTACATGGATAAAACAGAATAATAAACAGAATAATAAATAAGGAGCTATAAAATGACAAGCTACATATACAGGGGTGTAACATACCACAAAAGGACTTGGTTTTATTATATTGATAATAATAAATTCCAATCAATTAAAACGATAAAAGGTAAGAAAAAATTTAAAAATCAAGAATCTATTTGTGATTATATTGATGATTTTATTTTAGGGGGTGTTAATGAATAAATTGCATAAACTCTGCTATAAATACGAGATAAACCTTGAAATTACCTACGGAAATGGCGAAAATCGTTGGTATATGGATGCGTATGAGTTTGGCACAGATCAAAGCTGGCATATCAAGAAAATAAAGGATTTTAACGATTTGTGTGGGTATATGTACGCTGAAATAATACAATCAATAAAAGAAGGGAAACTAAAATGAATTATAATAAATGGGTTGAAAATAATTGGTTACAATTGTCTCATAATTATAATTCCAGGGATATTGAAAGTAGCTTTGATGAATTTTGTGAATATGTATACTGTGGTATTATAC
>Ga0208813_1000487_pt1 | contig 29842 bp, 26 predicted proteins | sample MalvireepMed_904_FD_184250 | JGI IMG/M metagenome (GOLD analysis project Ga0208813, IMG submission 184250) | Marine viral communities from the Global Malaspina Expedition - Malaspina viral metaG DeepMed_904 (SPAdes) (version 2) | ecosystem: Environmental > Aquatic > Marine > Oceanic | place... | reverse complement strand
CGGGCACTGAGACTTCGGAGTAAGAAGAGAAACCCCGCGTCGCTACGCTCCGATGGGTGGCAGCCTTGCTCCGGTCCGGGTGGCAGGCTTCACGTGGAATGGGTGGCAACCTTCAGCGGTTTACGCAGGCAAGATTCCAAGCATTCGGGATTTGGCGCTTACTTACGGCGTCAGCATTACTACAATCACGGCTGCCCTCAGGTTGCTTGAGAGTCAAGGGATCATCGAAGCGAAAGATCGAGTTGGTTATTTTGCATCATCCCGTGTTCTTGGAGATGTAGGTCGGAGTCGCGAACGTGAGCCGGTTCCAAAAAATCTTGCTGATAATACCTTTATCAGAGACCTCGCAACGCTGAACCAGAACCATGCGGTTCCTCTTGGGTCTGCTATTCCTGCAGACGAATACTTGCCCAATCGACAAATTCAAAAGTCACTTTTGAGGGCTGCAAGGCGAACATCTGAAACGCTCAGTTACTGGTTTCCCGGAACCCCCGCCTATCTCTCGGCAATTGCGCGCAGAATGTCGAACATAGGTGTCAACTCAACGGGTTCAGACCTTATTGCGACTAATGGAGCCCAGGAAGCCGTCATGATTGCGCTTGCGGCGCTGACCAACAAAGGGGATACAGTTGCTATTGTGTCCCCATCTTACCCAGGCATCCTGCACGCCCTTCAGATGCTTGAACTCCAGGTTGTCGAGATACCGTGTTTCCTTCATGGGCCGATCAGTCTGGACACTCTGGAATTTGCCACGCGCAATTTTGAGATCAAGGCGCTTTGTGTCTCTGCGAACTGTAGCAACCCTACAGGGTACTCTCTCTCCGATGAGGATAAACAAAGCCTGATCAACATTTGCAAAAAGTCAGACGTTGCCATCATCGAGGATGATGTTTATGGGGATCTCTTCCACGGCAAAGCTCGGCCAATGCCACTTAAGGCCTTGGATCCCGATGGAAACGTGATTTATTGCAGCTCTTTCTCGAAAACCATTTCTCCGGGCTTGCGGGCCGGTTGGATTCACCCAGGGCGTTATTATCAGTCGATCGCCAACCAGAAGTATTTTTTCAATTTGGCGTGCCCGGCGATCACGCAAATTGCAGTTGCAGATTTTCTCGACTGCGGCACTTATGACTTACATCTCAGAAAGATGAGGAAGGTCTATCAGCGAAACGTAAACATGCTCAGAAACCTAGTGCTCAGACACTTTCCTGAGGGTACGCACTGTACGGTGCCAGATGGGGGATATGTGTTCTGGGTGACGCTCCCGTTCGCGGTAGATATGGAAAAGATCTATGAGGAAGCGTTGCGCCATCGGATTTATTTTGCGCCTGGCAGCATGTTTTCTGTTTCAAAGAGTGCGGGCAGGTGTTTAAGAGTTTCTGGTTCGAATCCTGTCAGCACGCAAGTTAAAGATTCAATCCAGTACTTGGCGGATCGCATCGAAGAAAGCTCTCATGCAAGAAGCCATGATTGTCAGGCGCATTAATCAATCTGTCATCCTTTAAAAGGACGCCTCTGTACCTGTTGCGATATCTCGGTTTTGGCGAAAGTCAGTAAATGGACTTTGGAGGAAAGAATGCATCTCTCATCAGTAGTGCCGTGGGGACGTAATCTGGCCGAGTATCAACGAATGTTTGGGCTCACACCCCGGGACCTCGAAGGAAAGATTCTCGGCGTCGGAGACGGTCCCGCTAGTTTTAACGCTGAACTATCTGCGAAGGGAGGACAGGTTGTTTCAATCGATCCGATTTACAAGTTCTCAGGCCAAGAGATCGCACGTCGAATTGATGAAATTACGCCCGTCATGCGTGCTGAACTGAATAAACACAGCGCCAACTATTTGTGGAAAGATTTCTCCGATGTCGATCAATTGGTTGCCTGTCGCACCTCTTCAATGTCGATCTTTCTGGAAGATTATGAGCACGGCATCCGTGAAGGGCGTTATCTGGAAGGTGTTCTGCCGCGATTGCCTGCTTCGGGTGTCTATGACTTGGCGCTGTGTTCGCATCTGTTGTTCCTTTACGAGGAAAACTTAAATTTTGAGTTCCACATCAATTCGCTGCTTGAGATGTGTCGCGTTTCGGACGAGGCACGAGTTTATCCCCTTGTAAATCAGTCCGGTCAGCAATCTCGTTTCCTCAACCCATCTCTCAAACGCCTCAATGAGGCCGGTTACCACTGCCACGTTGTCCAGGTTGGCTACTGCTTTCAGCGTGGTGCGAACGAAATGCTTGTCATCCGGAGAAGATAAATGACCTTGCTAACTCGCCTATGCGAAGTGCCTTACTTCGCCGTTATCTTTTCGTCCATAAAGGCCGAGGACGACACTGGTTACGCCTCCATGGCCGATCGCATGATGAAACTTGCAGCCCAACAGCCTGGCTTTATTGGCGTTGATTCCGCTCGAGAGGAGGTGGGAATCACGGTTTCATACTGGAAAGACTTGGCCTCAATTCAGCAATGGAAGAACCAAGTAGAGCACAGGGAGGCGCAGCGGCTCGGCAAAAAGCAATGGTATGAGTCTTACACGATTCGAATAGCCAAGGTCGAGCGGCAGTATGACTTCGGACTTTGAGGATCAGGTTTTAACCGCTTGGGAATCAAACGCGAAAAGTTGGATCGATGCGGTCACCAACAAGGGAATACGAGCGCCCGGTTCGGTCACTCGTGAGGCGCTGCTGGCCGCCATGGAGCCGTACCTATTCGCTCATTGCAGGTTGCTCGATGTTGGCTGTGGCGAGGGCTGGTTGGTGGAAGAGATGGCGATCCGCGGTCACGACGCCGTGGGCGTAGATACCAGTGTTGCGCTCATTGAGCATGCGAAGAATTGGCGGAAGGGCAGGTTCTACAATGCCAATCAAGACTCCATTGGCGCTCTTCAATTGGGTGAGTTTGATCTTGTGGTCTGCAACTTTTCCCTGTTTGGGGATAAGCCGGTTTCGGACTTCATAGCCTCTTTGCCTTGCTTACTCAAAGCAAAAGGCGTTTGCGTTATTCAAACGCTCCACCCCACGCACTTTTTAACAGAAAGCGATTACTCGACCGGATGGCGTGAAGGCACCTGGGCTGGCCTGCCAAGTGCTTTCGGAGCGTCACCGCCGCTTTTCACGCGCACACTCGAAAATTGGTGGACACTCTTTCGAAGTTGTGGAGTTCAGGTCATTGATCTAATCGAACCTCCGGGAAGTGATGGAAAACCGGAATCGATTATCTTCACTGTGAGGTCGTTGCGTAATTGATTTTGAGTACAGGCGCTGCGTCACTGAACAGCCGTGGGTTCTTCCTCATTGCTGCGCATATTTTTAAAAAGGCTTGATTGCTCCGAACGTAAGTGTCGTTCATTCCCGCCTGAATGTTCGCTTTGCGACCCCGGATGACCAATTCCTGGCTCAAGATACTTAATGCCGGTAGTCTGGAACTGAAGTAGGTGAAAATTGATTTCCTTCATAGTGCCGTTTGCTGGAGTAGAAAGAGTCTGCGGTTCTTAACGGTGTAATTGGTCGAATGGCATTGTTTATGGCGTTTCACAACCCGGATCCCAAGCTGCGGAAGATAGAGATGAAGAACGCAGAGATTCGTAAAGCCATATTTTCCCGGGTTTACAGATCCGTCTGGCGTTTTCTGGTTCATTCTGTCACTCGCATCGCACATCGCAGTAAAAATAGTCCTCAGAGCGCCAACAGTAAAAGCCCGCACCAGTTAGCGGTCGAGTGGATCGTGGCATTGCTGGAAGAAAGAAATATCCCTTATCTGGTTTGTGGGGGACTTGCAGCAAGAGGATACGGTTCTGAGCGGGCACTGAACGATATCGACCTTTTCGTCCCCGGCGAACACTTTTTAACCGTGGTTGACGCTGCCCGAGAATACATATCCAAGCCACCCAAGCATTACCAAGAGGAAGGCTGGGACTTAACGTACGTTCAGTTCAGTTATGAGGGAGTCAAAGTCGAGGTTGGTAACGCCGACGGCCCCAAAATTTACGACGTCAGGGGCGAAACCTGGACTTCACTCAATGTAGATTTCTCGCGTTATATGAGAGTTAAATTGCTGGGCCTGGAGCTCCCTCTGATGCTTGAGGAAGACCTGATCCGATATAAATCGGTGCTTTCGAGACCCGTCGATGTAGCGGATATCCAAGCCATGCGTGAGGAGTCCATGACCAAACCCGAACCCCCCTGATGCTGTCTTTTAAGGCTCAATACATCCAAGGACAATTTTTGCCTCGCGAGATTCAGTGATTCAGGGAAAAGCGCTCTCTGATGGTCTAGGGCTACGCACGACCCTACCTACAAATCAGCATGTCCGCTTTGCGACCAAAGCGTAAACTGTCTCCCAAGCAAATCGCTTGGAAGCAAAAGATCAATCGACGAATCACCAATAAAACCGTAGTTCAGCGCAGAAGCATCAAATAATCAGTGCAGGCACTACGAAGCCCGCCAAATTGCGTCTTCGTTTTATTTCCCCGGCGTTCTTGGCATTGTGGTCACCATTGCATTCCGGTAAGAGGAAACATTGCTTCATCCTCCTCGCTGCTACTCGTGCATATTCCGGCCCATCGTGACCGCCCATTCCGTTTGAACGTGACCGCCTGTTCCGGGCGATCGTGACCGCTCATTCCGTTTTATCGTGACCGATTTCGGGTAGTTTTCCGGAATCGCCGGTCACGATGCCGGAATCACCGGTCACGTTCCTCCGGAATCCCTGCCAACACGCTGGAATTCTTCAACTTTATCCGGCATACCCCTTCCTTTTTCATCACGAGGAAGGGCAGATGCCGGCAGCGAGGATTTCCATGCGACAAATCATCGAGGTCTTGCGCCTCAAGTACGAAGCGGGCCTGAGCCACGAACGCATTGCCCGTGCCTGCGGGCTCTCCAAGGGCGTGGTCGGCAAGTACGTCAGCCTGGCCACCGCGCAGGGCATCACCTGGCCGTTGCCGGAAGGCACGGATGAAGCACGGTTAGAGGCCCAGCTGTTCCCGGCCAAGACGCCGCGCGAACGCTTTGCCGAGCCCGACTACTTCCAGGTCCATCAGGAACTGAAGACCAAGGGCGTGACCCTGCAACTGCTCTGGGCTGAGTACGTAGAGCGCCACGGCGACAAGGCTCGCCGGTACAGCCAGTTCTGCCATCACTACCGGCTCTGGCGCGGCCGGCAGCGACGCAGCATGCGTCAGGTCCACCGGGCGGGTGAGAAGATCTTTATCGATTACTGCGGCCCCACCGTGCCGGTGGTGGACCGCAGCACTGGCGAGATGCGCAAGGCCCAGGTCTTTGTGGCCGTGCTGGGTGCGTCCAGCTATACCTTCGCCGAGGCCACCTGGAGCCAGAGCCTCCCGGACTGGGTCGCCTCCCATCAGCGCATGCTGGCGTTCTACGGTGGCGTGCCGGAACTGCTGGTTCCGGACAATCTCAAGGCAGCGGTCACCAAGGCAGACCGATACACGCCCCAGATCAACGAGACCTATGCGGAACTGGCCGCCCATTACCAGACGGCAGTCTTACCGGCACGCCCCTACAAGCCCAAGGACAAAGCGAAGGCCGAAGCCGCTGTGCTGCTGGTTGAACGCTGGATCCTGGCCCGGTTGCGGCACCGAACGTTCTTCTCACTGGCCGAGCTGAACGCAGCCATCGCCGGACTGCTACCGGCGCTGAACCAGCGCCGGTTCCAGGGGCGTTCCGAGAGCCGCCAGAGTCTGTTCGAAACGCTGGACCGACCCGCACTGAAGCCACTGCCGGCAACGCCCTACGTTTATGCCGAGTGGCGTAAGGCACGACCGGGCATCGACTACCACATTGAGATCGACAAACGGCTGTACAGCGTGCCTCACGCTCTCGTGGGCGTGAAGCTGGATGTACGGGTGACCGACACCGCCGTGGAAGTCATGCACAAGGGCCAGCGGGTGGCGTTGCATCCCCGCCACGGCAAGAGCCGCTTCGTCACCCTGACCGAGCACATGCCCAAATCCCACCAGGCCCATCAGAACTGGTCTCCCGGACGGTTCCTGAACTGGGCCGCGGACATCGGCCCCGCCACGCTCGACGTGGTGCAGCGACAGCTCAAGGATCGCCCCCATCCCGAACATGGCTACCGGGCCTGCCTGGGGCTGTTGAACCTGAGTCGACGTTACAGCCGTGACCGGCTGGAGCAAGCCTGTGCCCGGGCGCTGTCCATCAACTCGGCCAGCTACCAGAGCATCACCTCGATCCTGAAGCAGGGCCTGGATCAGCTTCCCCTGACACTGACCGAGGAAGAACCGGAACTGGCCGATCTGCCCGTTCACACCAACGTTCGCGGCCCCCGCTACTACCACTGATCCCGGAGACACTGATGTTGACTCAAAACACTCTCGACACCCTGCGCCAGCTCAAGCTGACCGGCATGTGCGATGCCCTGGAACAACAGCGGGCGCAGCCTGACACCCACGACCTGGCGTTCGAGGAGCGTCTTGCCCTGCTGGTAGATCGCGAAGTGCTGCACCGCGAAAACCGGCGACTGGAGCGGCTGCTCAAGGCCGCCCGGTTGCGTGTGCCGGCCTGCATTGAAGATATCGACTACCATCACCCGAGAGGGCTGGAGCGCTCCCGCATGGCCGGACTGGCCAGCTGTGACTGGATCCGCCAATCCCTGAACCTGTGCATCACCGGGCCCACCGGGTGCGGTAAGACCTGGCTGGCATGCGCCCTGGGCAACCAGGCCTGCCGGCAAGGCCTCTCAGTTCGCTACCTGCGGGTACCGCGTCTGTTCGAACAACTACGCATCGCCCATGGCGATGGCAGCTATGCCCGGCTGATGAACCAGTTGCTAAAAACCGACCTGCTGATCCTGGATGACTGGGGCATGCAGAAGGTAACCGCGCAACAGCGACAGGACCTGATGGAAGTGATCGAAGACCGGCACGGCAGGGGCTCAACTCTCATTGCCAGCCAGTTACCCACGGAGCATTGGCACGATTACATCGGCTCCGCCACGCTCGCCGACGCCATCCTGGACCGGCTCCTGCACGGCGCTCACCGGCTCAATCTGAAGGGGGAATCACTGCGAAAAGCAAAAACACAAAAGACGGAATCTGTTGACCCATCGTGACCGCTCAGAGTACAAAATCGACTCCAGCGTGATGGCCGTGTGCAAATCGGTCACGATCCCCGGAATGACCGGTCACGTTCGCCGGAATACGCAACTCGTCCAGTGAAACTCTGCTTCTGGCATCTGAAGAATGCCGAGTACATATGGAAATGCAGGGTTATCAATACAGATTGCCGTTTCACTCATCGGCATGTCGTGGGGCTCATTTGGAAACCAAATCCTTGCGTGGGTAGTCCATTGACCAGACTGGCCGCATTCTTCACTCTTGGCCACCAAGGATTCAGGTGGTACAGCAATGGTTTGTTTACTGGCTGCAAAGTAGCATCTGCTCTTGAGAGCCCTGTCATTAGAACGAGCCCATAGCAAGTGACCATCCCGCACCGCGACAACAACCGTACGTCTTGGTGCTATTTCAATCCATTTTAAGGCTGCAGCCATTGACGAAACCCCATAGCGGTCGCGACAGTGTCTAAGCACCTCTACATCCAATTCATTGCCAGGAGCAAGTTGCGCACGAAAATCGTCCAGAGGCATCAATAGGTAAGATGCAAAAATATCCGCCTCAGATTCCATTTGCCGGAATGGTGAATCCCAGTCGTAAAGGTCTCTTTCGGTGCACTCAAAGGTCTGCTGCAGATTCCTGTGTAAAACAAAATGGCCGAGTTCGTGCCCCAAGGTAAAACGTGATCTACCCTGAGAGCCTTGGTCAGGATTGTAGGCTATCATCCATTTGCTTCGATCTGACTTGGCTTTCAGGCACCCCTCAAATCCATCCATAGGGATAGGCTTGATGTCAGTTATGTAAGACTCCGGCGATATCTGTTTTGAATAATCGCGCGCTACTTGTTCGACATCAACAGGAAATCGGTTAGGTCCGAAGGCGTGGTTTAGAAGTGTGGAGATGCGGTTAGCTTCTGCTTTGGGGGCAGTACTCATTAATCTTCATCCCAGGCATCTAGCATCCTCTGAAGCCTTTTTTTGTCATCAGAGGACAGGTTTTGGTACTTGCGGAAAAATGCTCGATCTTTAACCGACTCATCAGGAGATTCTTCTTCTGCATTCCAAAGATACTCAATCGTAACCTTCAATGCCTCAGCAATTCGATTAAGCTTTTCAACAGAGGGCTTCGGGTTATCCCTGTTCTCAAGTTCCCAGATGTAACTTTTGCTCGAATCAGTCTGCGTCGCGAGAGTTTCTAGGCTCATCTTAAGTTCATTTCGGCGAGCCCGGATTTTTTTGCCTAGTGGTGACGTCATTTAACACCTCTCAATTATGGGGTGCAGGATTGTACCTCCTTACCGAACACTTTAGTACCTGTTGACAGTATAGCTCTGCTGTGTAAAGCTGCAATTATCGTTCGGTACACCGAACACAAACGTTACTGAATATGGTGATTGTTATGACCGATAGCAAGAAACAGAATGGCAAACCCTCTGAGAAGCCTTGGATCTTGGATGTTCAAGGAGAGCGCTTTGAATGGGACAAACCTGAAATTACTGTCCGGGAAGCATTGGAGCGCGCTGGATACAATCTGAATCAGAAATGGATCCTTACCTTAAAAGTTGCGGGTGAAAAGAAGAAGCCTGTTGAGCTGGATAGCACGATCAACCTCTGTCATCCAGGCCTGGAGCGCCTTCGGGTGCTGAAGGGACAGGTCAACAACGGAGATGTTGGAGTCTTGAGGCGGGAGTTCGATTTATTGCCTAAAGATTACCCTTATCTTGATGGACTGGGAATAAAGTGGGAAACGGTGCAGGAGGATTCAGGGCGTTGGCTTCTGTTGCGCGGCTATCCATTACCTAAAGGTTACAAGCAGGCTTTCTGCACAATCGCAATTGGCATTCCTCAGAATTATCCGGCGGCAAAGTTGGACATGTTCTACTGTTCGCCGTGGTTGGAGAGGAAAGACAATCAAGAAATCCCTCAAACCCAGTCCCGGCAAACTATTGAGGGCAACGCATACCAGCGCTGGTCTCGTCACCCGACGGCACCATGGAATGCCGACAGCGACTCGATTCGTACTCATATGGCGCTTGTTGATGAGTCAATCTGTCGGGAGGTCGAGCAATGAGTCAATCGAATTCAACGCTGGGGATGTCTGCCACCGACTACACGAAACTACAGAGCCACCTATTTCCCGGCGATGGTCTGGAGGCCGCGGCTATACTTTTGTGTTCCAGGGTTATGGGAGCTCGTGTGCGCATGATGGTCAAAGAAGTGCACTGCGTACCGCACAGTGAATGTGAACGATTGCAGAACTGGGTTACGTGGCCGGGACAACATATCGAGGATTGCATAGAAAAAGCTGAAAAGGATGACCTTTCCTTGATCCTAGTGCACTCCCACCCTCAAGGAGGAAGCGAGTTTTCTCAAACCGATAATGACTCGGATTTGGAGTTGCTGGACTCCCTCTTTTTGGCAAGGCCTTCTGGCAGGTCCGGGGAAATGTTGCATGGATCTGCCATCATGTTGCCTAATGGCTGGATCCGTGCGCGAGTCTATAACCTTAAACAGAAGTCGAGCGACTTATCCTTGGTAACTGTAATCGGGGATGATATCTCACTTTACTGGGCCAACAATCCGCAAAACTCAGTTCCGATGGCATTTTCTGCTGGCATGCGCAGCGAGCTTGAGCGGCTTCATGTTGGAGTCGTGGGCGTATCGGGCACGGGCAGCATTGTTGCCGAACAGCTACTCAGGCTGGGATTGGATGAAATGACCGTGGTCGACCATGACACCCTTGAGACGAAAAACCTAAATCGAATACTCAACTCTACCTTACATGATGCAGAATCTGCGCTACCTAAGGTTGAGTTATTTCAACGAGCAGCCTCAGCAATATCTCCAAAAACCGTTGTCAATGCCGTCTGCCATGAGGTCGGTTCCCATGAGGCTATTGAGGCACTATCAAAAGTTGACGTTCTCTTTTGCTGCGTTGATTCAGTTATAGGTCGAGATATATGTCAACGCCTTGCATCGTCATTGCTTCTGCCACTTTTCGATGTCGGAGTAGTCATCCCGGTGCGACAGAATCGCCAAGGCGAGAATGTTATTCAGGATATCCAGGGGCGTATAGATTATCTGCAACCCGGCGGATCAACTCTACTTACTCGGGGCGTATATTCAGCAGAAGATATTGCTGCCGAGGAGTTGCGGCTCACCGCCCCCAAGAGATTCAGCAGGCAAGTCCAAGAAGGTTACATGCCAGGCAGCACCGAGGAGGCGCCCTCGGTAATTAGTGTCAACATGCGCGCTGCAAGCATGGTTGTTCAGGAGTTTATTGCGCGAACATTTCGGTACCGACTGGACGGTAACCGTCCTTATGCACGAACCATGTTTGCTCTAGCGATCGAGGAAACAGAATATTTTGGTGAGGATGAATTTCAGCCAGTTCGCTGTGAACGATATGCAGCGGGGCTATCCTCGCCGTTATTAGGACTGCCAATGCTCGGAGACATTAAATGCGCTGCCTAGAACGTTTTTTTGTGGCCCTAAGGCAACGCTTTTTGGATTTTTTCCCAATCAAAATGGTGGTAATCAACGATGATCTGTTCCCCAACAAGATACCGAAGAGGCGTCTAATTCTGCTTGAAGATGATGGCCCTTATGCAGTTGCCATGCTGTGTCCTTGCGGGTGTGGTGATTCAATCGAATTGATGGTCATGAAAGGTGTAGCGCCTCGCTGGACCATCCACGCTGACGCCAAGAATCGACCTACCCTGCACCCATCGATATGGCGCCAATCCGGTTGCGGTTCCCATTTTTGGCTTAAATCTGGGCGGGTCGTTTGGTGTAGGCCGGAAAGCCAAGTGAACAGATTTTGAGTGACCTCCAAATGCGGTCATTGGGGCAACTGGGTTTAAAATCGCCGTTCTGCACCCAGTTTTTTTGATTCATCTTCAGCCAGTTGAATTCTTGCAATGATCGCATTTGGAGGTCACTCAAAATCTGTTCGCAGAGGGGGCTTGAAGCGCGGAGGATCTTCTACAACCAATTCCGACCTCACTCTCCGTAGAAGCGGCCCACGCCCTATAACTGCCTTATACCAGGAAACATGCAGTTTCCCGACGAAAACAGAAAAACTGGAGCCAGATTTTTCATCTTCGGCTGAACGTAGCACGGAGGGCAATTCAATTCCCCCTGATGATGAGAAATCTCCTAAATATAGATAGGATGAACGTATCAACGATAACGATGGTTCGAGGTCGTCACGCCCAGCCGTTGAACTATCTCCTGCGCGGACTCCTTTAATGACGCGGAAGCTTTTATTTGGCTGCATCCCCGACGAGCTTTTTTCAAACCCAGAAGCTTTCATCTCAGCAGTGCGCTCCGGCGCACCCGGACAATGGTTAGCTTCTATGATCCAGTCGACTGGTCTACAAGAAGGTATAGGCAATGCGCTTGCAATGAATCCAGATCAATTAGTTTTGGCTTGCCAATCGGACGCATTAAGCCGAAGAACAACGGAGAGTATGCTCGACGTAGCTAGGGTACTAAAAGCGGGAGAAGCCACTTGGGGTTCGCAAGAGAAGTCTATCGAGTGGTTAGTCAGCTCAGTCCCAGCGCTGGCAGACAACAGCCCGCTTAACTTGATGGATACTTTTGAGGGTCGACGATGGGTTATGCAAACTCTACGCAAGATTGAATACGGAGATTTCAGCTAATCCTTCATTTACGTTTACGGCAACCTCAGCGGAACAACGTTTGAGTATTAAATTAAATTGTCGCAGAAGCGGTCTAACTGACCAATTTTGGTTGCTGGGAAAGGTTCATAACAGGCTTTATTGAGCTTGAGGTGGTCCGAGTTTACCGCGGTAAACTCGGACCTTGACTTCGGGATCCTGTAAAAATTCCTGTTTGGTTTACATCAACAACTATGACCCATAATGACGCCTTAAATGTCGAGGCTGGCACCCCGCTTTCGTAGCCATTCCTTTCGCTCGCGCCAGTCCGGTAAGACCTTGTCTACCTCATTCCAGAAAGCATCAGTGTGGTTGCGGTGGTGGAAGTGACAAAGCTCATGAACAACAAAGTAGTCGATGATCTTCGGCGGTGCCATCATGCACTTCCAGTGGAAATTCAAGGATCCGCTGCGCCCGCAGCTGGCCCAACGGTAGCCCATGTCCTTAACCCGGATTGAGCTGATTTCAACACCCACTTTCGGGGCAAAATAAGCTACCCGGTCGGCAAACCGTTGCTGTCCCTTGTCCGCATAGAACTGTTCAAAAGCGGTTCTTGCCGCTTGTGTGCCACCTTGCTCAATCAAGTCACGACTGAGGCAGAAACGTCCATCTTTCAGCTTCAGAGATTCGTCCTGACTAGACACCAGACTCAGCCGATACGCACCACCCAGGTAGAGAAAGGTTTCGCCATTGACCCACTCTCGCGCCACCGCCGTGGCGTTCAAATCCTTCCACTCGGCCAAATTTCGGTAGATCCAAAGGCGTTTACTTTCCACCAGCGAATCCACTTGTTCCGGTGTGTAGCCCACTGGAGGGCGTACGACTATTTGCCCATTACGCTCAATAACGATATCCGTCGTTTTACGCTGGCTTCCTGGCAATAATTGATACTCAATGTCTCGGACGCGTCTTGGTGTCATCGGTTCCCTTATTGTGTATCTGAGCATTTCAGCAAGGCATCGTGACGGTTCTTGGCCAGTTTCATGATCTCGACAGCGATGCGTTCCCGGCGGGATTTTAGCTCGGAGATCCCGGTGAGGGTAAGCGCGGTCTTAATCTCGCTACGTGTCCTCTTCTGCTTATCGGCATTGTTCCAAAAGTCGATGCTGCCGATGCTGTGCTGAAGCGTATCGACAATTGCTTCCATCAGGGCTTTCATCTTCGCGTTCGCTTCCGGAGGAACAACACCATCCTCAAAGGCTTCATTGGCGATATGCTCATAGAAGGTCGTCGCTTCCCTACTCATGCCAGCTTCGCCCTGTTGACGGCCTTCTACGGCTACTTTACGAAGGTTCTGCAGCTCTTCAGCCAACTTTTCCCATTCACCCTGATGGCGATCGATCAGCTGCTCGACCTTTTCCGAAAGACTTTTATAGAAGGCTGGGTCTTCGTCATGGTGCACGGTGCAGTGCTTGCGGATTGCGTGCTCCATCTCGCTGGCCTTGGCTTCGGCATTTCCCCCGGCGTGCGCATTGAGCTGATCGAGAAAATCCTCTGACAACAACTCCACCGGCGGCACTTTAGGATTGATCCCAAGGCTGATCAGGTGTTCGTTGATCAGATCCCGCACCTTCTGTCCGGCATCGCCTAAGCTCAACGTATCGTCTTTGTAGCGTTCCTTTGCCACCCGCTGGATGTAACCCATTCGCTTTGCGGGAACCCGATATGGCTGGCCCGCGGTATGGGGCAGAATGATATCCAGGCTGCTCAGGAACTTTTTGAGGTAAACGTCAAAGTCCGCCCGAAGCTTTTCATCCTTTAGCAGCTTCACTGCCTCATGGACCACAGCCGCATCATCTTCAACTGAAGGCAGCTCCCCCTCAACGAACGCCTGAATCTGCCGGACCTTGTTATCGGTGAAAAGGTTTAGAAGCCGCTGGTACCGCTCCTGCAGCACCGGAACCTCGGAGGTAATGTTCTTCAGCCCACTAGCCAGTTCCTGCTGTTCATCCGTAGCAGCGTACAGCGTCAAAGCCTCAGTGAGCTTGTGCGTCAGGCCAACGTAATCGATTACATAGCCCCGTTGCTTGCCCTTTTTCACCCGGTTGGTGCGCGCAATGGCTTGCAGTAGAGTGTGCTCACGGATCTTTTTGTCCAGATACATTACCTGCTCAACGGGCGCATCAAAGCCAGTAAGCAGCATGTCACAGACCACCAAAAATGCGATGCCAGTGTAGGGTTTGTCGGGGTCATCAAAGGCAAAGGGCTTGCAGAAATTCTCGACCGCATTCCAGGCACGAGCTTGTCTACGGGCCTCGGTGATATAGGCTGCTTCGTTGGTGCCATCGCCGGAAATTACCACTGCTGCCTTCAGAAACTCGATTTGGCGAATTCTCTCTTCATCCAGTGCTGACTCTGCTCTCATCACCTCAAGCGTATCGGCCAAGGCCTGATGAATGGCTTTCTGGTAGCGCACCGCTGCCAGCTTGGAGTGGCAAACCACCTGTGCCTTAAAACCATTAGGAAAGATATGAGCCAGGTAGTGAGCTACTAGGTCCCTGGCGACAGCCTCGATGCGCTGTTCGGCCTCCAGAATGTCGCCCGTGGCACCGTACTTTTTCTTGATAGCCAGCAGTTCCTCTTCAGAGCGATCTCTGAACAGGTTTTCAAACTTTGTATCGAAGGCGTGTTTTTCATTCAACGCGGCATCCGACGTTCGACCCTCATAGAGAATCTGCAACGTGGTGCCATCTTCAACCGCATCCATCAGTTTGTACTTATCGATGTACTCACCGAATCGCTTCACTGTGCGTTTTTCACCGTGGCGTTCGGTAATCAACGGCGTTCCAGTAAACGCAATGCGAGCGGCATTGGGGAACGCCTCGAAGATATTCTCCCCCAACTCGGAGCTCTGGGTACGGTGGGCTTCATCGATCATCAGCACGATGCGGGAGGAGCGATTGACCACACCAAAGGTTTCCTTACCCGGAATCGCTTGGTAGGTACCCAAGGCCTCAGCTACGGAAATCGGCAGGCTCTGATCGGCAATCTGGAACTTATGTGCCATCACCATGTTGATGTCAGACTGGTCCGAGGCCAGATCCCAGCGAAGGGCCTGCCGACTTTCAATCACGTTGACGCGCCCGCCGATAAGCGTCGCCGTTTTGGCCAGCTGTTCTTCCAGGTCGGTACGATCATTGATCAGCACCAATTTGTAGTCATTCAGGTCTTTCGACGCCCGCAGCATGCGCGCTACAAACACCATGGTCAGACTTTTACCCGAACCCTGCGTGTGCCAGACCACCCCGCTCCTGTCTTCTGCTGTCTCGCCGTGGCGCAGGCGCTCAATAATTCTATTGGCGGCGCGGAATTGCTGATAGCGGCATACCACCTTGATTCGCGGTCCTCCGTCAGTATCCATATACACCGACGATGTACGCAGAATGCGTAGCAGGTTCGTTTTATTGAGCATCCCCTCTATCAGTCGATGCTGGGCATTCATCCCCTCAGCGTCGGAGTCATCGCGGGGCCATAGAGTTTTCCACGGGTAGAAGTGCTCTTCGCCAGAAGTGATGGTGCCATAATCGGCCTCCATACCACTGGACCGAATCAACAACAAATTACTGTGAAACAGGCGAGGCTCGCCTTCCTTCAGGCCCTGGCGTGCGGTGTCTTCGCGCCGGTTCATATAACGCTGCAACTGAGCAAAGGCTTCGGCCATAGGATTGGCGCAGGTGGGCCCGCCCTTCTTGCACTCCACAACGGCCAGCGGAATCCCGTTCACGAACAATACGATGTCAGGAATGATGAACTGCTTAACGCAACCAGGAGTGTCTATACGGAATTGATTGATAGCCAGAAAGTGATTGTTCGCCGGTGTATCGAAATCAATGAGTTTAACGACCGGATCCTGCTCACCGGTCTCTTCGTTGGTATCGACCTGGGCTTTGAATAGCAGCTTCTGTACCGCTTCGTTGGCTTCAAGCAAGGTGCGATTAGGTTGCCGAAGAACCTGCTCCTGCAAGTCCGCAAGCTGCTTGTCGGTCAGCCAGGTATGACCGCTGGCACCCTGGTTCAGCGATGCCACTGCCTTGGTGAACACGTCGGGTAGCAACCACTGGCGAAAGCTTGCACGATGACTACGGGTCGGGTCGGACGGAATCTCCTGGCCCTGGTCGATGATCTCCCAACCAAGTGCTTTTAATTGCTGCAGAAACGGCTGCTCAACCTCCGTGTACTCACTCATTATTGTTCTTCCGATACATTCTTCACACTGCTTGCTGCAACGGAACCTGTTGCAGACGGTTCAGGGCCAGTTCAAGTTTCGGAAGATCGAACAACTTAAGCTTGCGCTGGGCTGCAAAGTCTCCCTCTGACCAGTGGCTTACACCTTTCAGCAGTGCCGCCGGCTCTGGCTCGACATGCTCTTCGGCTAACAACCAGTCTACTGTGGATAAGAGCTCCAACCCAAAAGGCGACTCAAAGCCATCAATCAAACGAGTGGTCTTTTCAAGCGCTGGCAAGTAGGCGCTGGCTTCCGTTTTCAGATACAGCGCCACCTTGTCACGCTGGGTATCGTTGAACCAGATGGTATCCAAGGGATCACTGTCGCTAATGCGCTTTTCGCTTTTCAGATAACTGCCGTCCAGTGCGTCCAGGAGATGGCGCAACCGGTCGGCGTAAGGGCCGTAATGTTTGGCCTCAAAACGCAAATCCAGGGGGTTGTCCAGGCCTTCGGCTTCGATGGCCCGTTCCAGGAACCAGGCCAGTTTTTGGATTTCCAGAAAGCTGCACTCCATCCCCAGCACCCAGTAACGGCGTACCAACTCAGCAATCAGGGCGCGGGCCGGCGTCAGTTTTTCCACACCTCTTTTTTTGGCGACGTTCTGATATCGGCTGGTCGGCTCATAAACGACAATCTCCACACCTTCGAGATCACCGAGTGCCTGATCGATATGAGGTTTCACATCTACCCATTTCAGGCCGCCGTTACCGGCGCCCAGGGGAGGAATGGCGATGGAGCGTACTTGATTGTCTTCGATGAAACGACGCAGGTCAGCAAGACCGTCGATGATCCATTCCATCCGGGACTTGGCGCGCCAATGCTGCTTGGTCGGGAAGTTAACAATCCAGCGTGGACCCATCAGTTCGCCGGTTTCAGTGACAAACATCCGTCCAGTTTGAACCTCCCCATCCTTACATGCCTTGGCGTAGGCCACCATATTGGTCGGGAAACGCTCCTTGAACATCAGTGCGATCCCCTTACCCATCACACCAACCGTATTGACGGTGTTCACCAGCGCCTCTACGTCGGCGTCGAGTAGGTTTCCGGTGGTGTAACTGATCATTGCACTCTCCCAAGAATAACCGTTCAACTCAAAAGTACCACTGAGGTATACAGTGGATATCCAATTGGACACCTAATCTGGCCGCCTGTTCTTGCAATTCCTGCTGTACCTGCGGGGTATAGCACACTGCACCCAACAGCGCCTGGATGGGCATCTGCCCATGAACCAGAGCCTCGGCCTGGTAGCGTTCGACCTTCTCCGGGTCGTTCGGGTCGCGCTGGAAGTTTCGCTGTTGCAACAACGGCCAGTCGATGGCATTCAGGTTTATGGGGTCATTGTAGTAATTTGCCGTCATGGTGTAAGCATGGCGGTCAGTAAAAACATAAGGCAGCCCCAGCTCTACAACCCGGTGCAAGCTAGAAACCAGAATCACGATATCCGCATTCGCAACGCGAGCAACACCGCCACGACCGGTATAGATGTTGTACAACATCGGGGAAAACGGCGTGAAGTAAAACGGCACGTAGTCATTCAGCATGCCTCCCGGTGGCAGCGGCACCACACGATGTGCTCGACGGTCGATCAGTTCCTGGTTACCGATGGTCACCCAGTCCGTTGAACGGGCAGCGCTGTTGCCTGCATGCAGACCATTAACCAGAATCCACGGCAGGTTCCGACGATGGGTTATCCGCCATATCAGAGCCTTATTGGGGTTCAGATTCGTATAGGCCATCAGCAAAACATGTACTGGTTGACGGTCACTTCAATAGGGAGCCGGCGCGCTGTAACTTCACTAAGCACGACACCTTTCACTTGCTCTGTCGGAACAAAAATCTTGAAAAAATCAGAAGCGCTGACTGGTTCAGGTGACAGACACTCAGCCATACAGACACTCTTACATTCATTGTCTTTGTAAGACCGCGATTCCATCAGTTTCCAGTCAATCAGATCGAAGCCCTCTTGATAGTCGTAAAGTCTGAACTCTTGTTTGGCCAAAGGGTGTTTTGGCAGTACCTTCCAGTTGTTCCCAAGAGCGAGGGTTCGCCGAACGGTAATCAAGACAAAATCTTCGTTTGAACGGTCTTTTTGAACCCGCCCATCGAACGGATTTCGCGAAAACCAGTGAAAAGGGACGTAGTTTTCCAGTCCGTGTTCACTTCGTCCGGCTAAGATTTCTGCATCGGCCACATCGTGGAACCCCTTCAAGCCTGCTCGTGGCTGTAGGCCATTATCCAAAATCGACCCGACATTATTCAGGCTTGTCAGATGATAAAGCAGTTTTTGTTCTTTGATCGCTGGCACAGATTATTGCTCCCTCGTAGCTAGACGGTTTCGACAGCATGCTCTTCCTTTGGCTCGACACTAACGGAGACAGCGCCGGTCAGGAGATCGTGCATCAAGCCGGACTTCTTTTCCTTTAACTTTTTCAATTCCTTCTCAACCGCGTCGAGCTTGTCGGTTATTGTCTGCAGGGCTCCGTCTGCAGCTTTCTGTTCTTCCAGGCTGGGGAAAGGGACTGGTATTTTCTTTATAAACTCGACGCCAAGTGTGGGAACACCCAAGTTAGTATTCATTGTTTTTTCAATGCCGCTGATTAACCAGTTTGATCGAGCAAGCCAAAGTAGCCATCGAGCGTTAACTTCGTTGCCCAAAGGTTTCATTACCACTACGGTATGGCTAAAGACTTTTTTGTCGTTACCGTATCTTCTGGCGAGGCCAATCTTTCCCTTGCGCGCAAATATCACATCATCGGGAGTAAACTGACACCTGGCATTCTGCAACAGGAAGGTGCTTTCAGGGACAGTTTTTGCGGTGTCGACCGAAAAGCTATCTGCTCCAAGGAAATTTTCGGTCGAGCAGATGGGGCACCCATAATCAACAGAATCTGGATATCTATGACTTGGATTTGGGTCTATTACATCTATTTTGGAGCCAAATGAAGCAAATACCCACCCCCTCGGAATCCACCCAATCGGAGTTTCCTGATACAGCTCCGGGGACTGTTCGCGACATGGGCGTAGTTGGCCGTCCGAGCCTATACCGCGGGTAAAGAGGTCGTGCATCAGCCCGGCCTTGATCTGTTGGTATTTTTCGATCAGGGCTTGGGTCTTTTCAATGGTTTGGTCGATAGTTTGGAGGATTCGGGCGATTTTTCTTTGTCGCCTTAAGCTAATGTCCGGCAAACTATAAATTTTACGAATTACACTTGGGTGAGCTTTTAGGGTGTAGTCAAAGCTCAAGTGTTCGTGCTGCTCTGCCAGACAGTAGTATATGAACCGAGCATGCAAACTTGGAGATACAATTCGCATGTAACCACAAACATTGGTGACTGAGAACTTGTGCTTTGGCCGATAAAAAAGATTTCCTCCGCCGTCAACTGACCAAGTTATCAGCTCCTCGTCGAACATGAATTTGGCATATTCGCCGAATTTTCCGTTGTTATGCGCTGACGATGAATAAATTGGATAGTTACCGGGATGTGCATTGATGTCATTTTTTGAAATAACATCGCCACGACCCAGCTCAATATCGCCAGCCTCAACCCACTCATGGAGCAATTTTTTTTGCCAACACGCCATTAATCTAATACTCCGTGCTTAGGGGCGCCTCGGGACAATCCGCTTCATACCCCAGCTCCACCAAGAACGTCCGCAATTGCCGCGACGCCTCCTCCCGTTCGGCTTCTATCTCTCGAGCGGTGACGGCGTACTTAGCCCAGAGGTTTTCGATGCCTCTAATGCAGGCCCTTTGCTCGCCACGCAGGTAACCACTGTAAATGCCCAGCAGTAGCGCCTTAAGACGGGCGATAATCACAGTGCGGGCCTCGTCTGTCGAAATCTTCTTGCGAGCACTTTCAACGAGCTCATCACGCTTGCTTTCGATACCTTTGAGCGTCGCTTTCAGTGCCTTAACTTCATCTTCGAGGGCCTTATGACGGGTCAGGCTGGTTTCGATTCGCTGAGCGCTGTTCAAAGCGTGGCAGCCTTGAGCCACGGCATCACGTAGTGGTGCAATCCATTCACTGTCGAAGCCCTGCTCTTCGGCCAACTCGACAATTCGCAGACCATTTTCAAAGGTGGGATCCTTTCCGGCCAGGCCTTCGGTGCAGTAATAGCCTTTCTTGCTAGCTGGTGGCAGTTTATCGACGGCTTTCAGTTCCGCGAACAGATTAGCGGTGAGGCTTTTGATAGCTTTGAGCTGGGCCTTCCAGTCGGCAGTAAGGGCCTTGAGTTCATCCTTTTTGCTTTTGACCGCGTCACCGGGCATTACACCAGTATCTTCGGTGTCTTCAAAATCCTCTTCGTCCGCCGCGGCAAACAATGCTTGCAGTTCGGCCAAGCGGGCCTGAGCCTGCTCCTGTTCGGCCAGCACCTCCGGGAACTGGCTTTCCAGAATCTCGTCTTCCGGAATTAATTCAGGTCCCCAGCCACTGGCTGCGATGGACTTGAAGTCGGATTTAAGGCTGTCGAAATAACTGGCCAGAGCACCACGCACCTGGAAGGGCGTGAGCAAGCCATTATCCGCCAGGGCCGCTTCAATGCCTCGCAACAGCTGGCTGCGCATCACATAGACATTGCGCGGCCTGGCCTGATGATTAGCGGCATCCGGTGCCAGGGCCTCGACCACTGGTAAGTTGTCATCCCACCAGGTCTCCAGCACGTCCATTACTCGCTTGTTAGCGGTAGCTACGCCCGGGTGTTGGTTGATAAGTCCGGCAATCTCTCGCTTGTCTGTCAAAGCCGGCGCGAAATCCATGTAGTCGGTGTCTCGTGGAACGAACAGTGCGCCCTTGAGATCAATGTAATTGCGCCAGTAGTTGTCGAGACTGTTGATTTCCACAATTGGCACTCCACCGTGGAGGTGGGCGCGTACGTCGTGGGGTTCCGGTGGAGGGGCGTTGTCGACGTAACGGCGGATGTTGCAGTTGAATCCTTCCTCACGTAGCTCAGCGAAAGGTACCGGGCGGGCATAGCCCGGAATCTCCTGCCCCTGACGATAGGCGTAGATAATTTTATCGATATCTTCAGGACGCAGATGATTCTGGGCTTTGCCTTCACGGTATTCGCGATCGGCATTTACGAATAAAACTGAGTCGCGCTCCCGGGCACCGGCCTTGTTCAGTACCAGAATACAGGCGGGAATGCCGGTGCCGTAGAAAAGGTTGCCGGGCAGTCCGATCACAGCCTCCAAGTAGCCCTGCTCGATGAAGTACTTACGCGCCTCTCGCTCCTCACCGCCACGGAATAGCACACCGTGGGGCATCACCGTCGCCATACGGCCATCGTGCTTGAGCACAGAGAGCATGTGCTGAACGAACATAAGATCAGCTTTCTTGCCCTTCTCTGGCATCATGACCGGAAATCTCCCGGTGAACTTGAGGTCTTTCTTGATGTAGTTCTGGCTAAAGGGAGGATTCGCAACCACCCGATCGAACCGCTTTAACTCGTTGCTCTCATCCAGGTGCTGTGGCTCGCGAATGGTATCTTCCTGGCGGATATCAGCGTGGGAAATGCCGTGCAGCAGCATGTTCATCTTGCAGATTGACCAAGTGGTGCCGATCTTTTCTTGGCCATACAGCGCCAACTCCCGGGCATCACCGCCTTTTTCACGCAGGAAGTCGCGCATCTGGATCAGCATGCCGCCGGACCCAACGGTCGGGTCGTAGACGCTCATGCCTTCTTCCGGATCGCAGATTTCAGCGCACAGTCGAACCACTTCCCAGGGAGTGTAAAACTCACCGGCTTTTTTACCGGCGGAATCGGCAAAGTATTTGATCAGCCATTCATAGGCGGCACCGAGAAGATCCGGGAACTCGAAATCCTCATCACGAAGGGGGATCTTCTCAAAGTTCTGAACAAAGTCTGCAAGAGTGTCATCATCCAGAGTGCGCTGGCCAATCTTGCGGTTGAAGTTGATGCCGCTGAGCACGTCCTGGAGGGCGTCCGGATTGTAATCTTCAATCTCACCAAGTGCTTTGTTGAGGGCGGAACCTACGTTCTCTTTGATGTGCTTGAGCGCTGGGCGCTGAATAGTCTGTTTTCGACCGCCCTCAACAATCTCCTCCTCCCAGGCTTCGTTCCAGCGAGCACGGGGCGGCACATAGAAGTACTTGCCAGAGTAATGATCTGGATCGTCCAACTCTATGGCGATGTCCTCATCAGACAAACCCTGAGCCTTGAACTTTTTCCGCAGTTCATCCCGCCGTTCATCAAACAAGTCACTGGCGCGCTTGAGGAACAGCATGCCGAAGATGTATTCCTTGTATTCGCTGGCATCCATGCTGCCGCGCAGATCGTCGCATGCGCGCAAGAGCAGGGATTCGAGATGGGAAAGCGTCAATTTCATCGTGAAACCTTAGAATTTTTCGGACTGCCTTTGGGCTCTGGGGCATAACCAGGGGCGAGGATGGCGTTTGAGCAGTGCTTAAGTATTTCGTGGTTACGCAGCCACAAATGATACTCGTTGGCTGGTAACCGGTAATCGGAGCTACAATCCACACTCCAGTGTTTCAAGAGATAGCCCGCGCGAGCAGCACGGATGGTTACTCGCCGCACTGGCTGCGCATTCTTTGATAAAGTGCCCATTCGGGACATACTGAAGTCGAGTGCAATGGCCTCGGGGTGATCGTGCCCCGGATGGGGTACCAACTCCAACGTGAGATGTTTGCTCCACTCGGTATCTGCGGTTTGCAATTCGTTCTCAGCTACATCTAAATCGACGATGCAACTGTCAGTTATGCGGGTACAAACAAAATCGCGAAACTGCCTGTGTTTGCGGCAGTAACCTCGTACGTGCCAGCGCTGGCCATTATTGACCATACTATGCGGTACGATCACTCTCTGGCTGCAACCAGAACTGAGAGACAGGTAGGTAAGCGTAACGGCTTTCCCCTGACTAATGGCCCTACTCAACGTCGCCAGGATGTCTCGCGGCGGTACAATAAGGTCAGGGGCATCCTCACAGAATCCGCACACTTCTCGGGGTGATGTCACACCATCGCCGAAGCCATGAGCCAACGTATTGAGAGCCGCAGAGGTGTCATGATGAAACAAGGCTTCGAACTGCTCTGTTCGGTAATATCGCTTGTTTTCGTGGCGTAACACCAGGTTGTCAGGGGCCAGCTCGCGGTACAGAGTGAAATCTCGGGTACTAGAAGCTACTGCCGTTCCGAAATGCTCCATCAACTCACCACGAGCAATGGAGCCTTGATACTGGAGCCGGAAATCAATAAAGGCCAGACGCTCTCGTTGAGCATAGGCGTAGTTTTCTAGTTTCGATGCGTGCTCAACGGACACAAAGAGGCACCCGAGTGCGATGGAAGACAACTACCTACTCTAGAGCATTAGTCATACAGAGGCAATCATTTTGATTCTTCCTTTCGCTGACCGTTAGCCGTTCTATTGACTTAAGCAGGTGAGAGAAATCTCACCTTATAGGATTTACATAGGCCTGAAGTTCTGAGTACACGCCATTTCCGACACTGAATCTAACGCGAACTTTCAAAGCCTATGGGAGCTTTCCAGGCGGTAATGGCCGTTTAAGAAACGCGACTCGGTCCCCAAAATCACTTCGATGGAGAGTATCTTGCAGGTCCTGCTTCGAGACTGATCTAGATAGTTCCTCAATCCGAAGGTTTCCATAGTACGCGTTGTAAGCCACCTTGAGGTAGCCTTCCCGAAGCGTCTCTATGTCCTTTTTTAAAGAGGCTATTTCAACTTTTTGAGCTTCAATCTTCTTCAGTGCATCATCAAGCTGCCTATCACCTGTACTCTGGTTCAGAGGGCCGGATTTTGACTCCCGATACCTCTTACGAGCAGATTCGAGACGTTGCTTAAGGCTAGCATGTTGTTCGCAAAGATTATAAAAAGTACCACGGCTAAATCCCCGTGCCCCCAAAACCTTTTTCGCTTCCGACACCACAGCGGCAACACTGACCTTGCCTTCCCATTGATCGAGCACACGCTCTATAACCTTAATGTCATTCTTCGTGATCTTACCCATGCGGTATCCCAACCAAATCAAAAATATCAGCTTTTTCTGTAAGGTCCTCATTGCGAACCGTAGTCGAAGCTCCATGTGATACTAAGGCTCTCTCAACCGGATCAGGATCAAATTCTGACGGGACTGAAATCACAGCACCTTCAGGCACAGCCGGGTCCTCCAAAATCTGCACAACGGTCTCCGCAGTGGATAGCTTAAGAGTGAGTTCCTGAATTTTCTTTGCCACTTCCGCGAAATCTTCCTGATGGCGCTCTAACCATTTTGCGGAGCCGTAATACTCTTCAGCGACCGCCTCTCTGGCTAGACTTAATTGCTTCTCAAGAAAGTCCCTATGGCGCCGAAGGTTCTGGAGCTTTGCATCATCGCCCTTTATGCACCTGTGTTCTCGACAGGTGATGCATTGATGCGCCTTGGAACAAGGATTCTGCGCCCAGTCAGTTGTGCAAAACCCGTATAAAGTCGATTGTGCTGCACCAATCATATTTTTGCCCAAGTCGACATAGGCCACGGGCTGATTCATCCGCACGAGTTCTAGCGCGGATGGACGTTCTTTCAGGGCGGCTAATGCGACACCTGGGTCGTTGCTGAACTCGGGAGCCATGATGGTCTTGGACGGACTTCGGACTTCTTCTGCGGACCTCAGGTCATAATGTTCATTATGCTGCATATCAGTTCTGGCCGCCCAATGGGCTATTGTCCAGTCGTCCATGCCCGCACGCTCTGCGACGGTCGAAAGCCAAACTCTGATCTGATGCGAAGTGAGTTCTATAGGGCTCCCATCTGTGTTCGTAAGTCCCATCCGCTCAAAAATTGATGAGATATTACCGGTAGCAGTTTTGCGTCCAGCGAGCTGGGTGTTCAGATCATTGACAGAAATGGTGGTCCATGAGAATGGTACGATCCCATGCTGCCGATGAAACTCACGGTCCCTTATCAGAATCAAAGAGTCCCATATTGGCCGATCTGAATCTCCGGCATTCTGATATTTCTGCCCGCTTTTGCCAGATGTAGCCAGTTCTTGACGGCCGTATTTCCGGCTAGTGTAGATAGCCAGTGATTCGTAGGTTACGTTGCCTTGATCCGTGGATGCATTTTTCACTATTCCCTTAAGTGGCCCCCACGCCCCCTGCGAATCAACTGGGCGCCCATTCGTCTTATACCCCATCGCCGCAGCGACCTGCGTTGAATTGAGTCGCCGTTGAGGGTTGTAGTCAACTGCAGTCGCACACCCAGAGTGATGCAAAAAAACGCCGGGATTTTCCCATGCAAACTTCGCCGCAGTTCGAGCCGGCTCTCCGATCCGTGTCAAACGCTCTACTGCCAAACGTACCGCCGCCTCCATCGGTTTCGGTACAAGCTTCTGATAGGCTCCAAACCCTTTTTTGCCGTACCAGCGCACATATAGGTGACCATCACGTTCGATAAGGCAGTCTATTGCCAGGGATGGCAGTTCACCTGCCCGACTGGGCGCAAACATCAACAGTACTATTACCGATGACCAAAACTGGTCTTCTAAAGACTCGGCCCGGGCAAAACAATCCGCCAAAGCTGTGATTTGGTCCAGCGTCGGAAGTCTTTGGCTCTGCCACTCGAGAGACTCCGGATCCGTGCGAGTGGCTTTTGGTTTATCCCTTGGGTGTGGGTTACCCCAGTGAGGCAAGGAAGGCAAAATACCTTTATCTCGAAAAAAGTCATAAATTCTGGCGAGTGCAGCGCCAATTTTATATCTCGCTGATGGTTCGCCATACCGCCCCGCAAGAATTTCGCTTGATTTCTGCTGAACTCCCCCATCGAGAGACAATAAGTCGGGCGCCCTGTTTACATGGACAACTTGGATAGCATCGTAGAGAATTTTAATCGCAGCACTCGAAGCCCCGCCCATAGCCGTCGATTCACTTATAGTTTGCTTGTAACGGACATATCCCTTGACTTGCGACAGGAAGGGCTCTAGGAAAACGTCGTTGGGTGATGGATAGTTTGCCGCCCAAACATCATATCGAGTGAATGTCGCGACGTTCTTTCCTGTGCGAGTATGCTTCCACTGAAATTTCGACCAATCATACAGTGCAAGCTCATCTCGGCAGTGCGACACAAATAATTTCATATTTTCCTGAGCCGAGAGATCAGCCCTAGAAGTGAAGTTTGCAATATTCGTCATAAGTCCTCACTTATTTATTGGGCATATCAATTGTCGATCTATTCTGATTCTCAGCGTCACATAACTCGATAACTTTTTTTATCGCGTTAATTAGCCTGTCGCTTGTTTGGATCACCAGATCACTACACCCTGCCGAGACCATTGTCTGCCGCTCCTCCAAAAGATTTTCCAACGCATGTGCATGAGGGGCATCTAGCCAAGGCTGAAAGCGACTGCAGGTATAGCAAGACCGCCATCCACTAGGGCAAAAATCGTAACTTCCGCAGGTACCGACGTTCTGCATTACGTCATTCTTTATCCTGGATCGAGGATCATCACCTCTTATTGCATCGCGTTCTGAGGACACTAATTGACCAGAGAGCGCCTGACTGACAGTGGCGAGTGGACCGGACATTAGGTGATTTATCCGGTCCGCAATTTCGGGTGATGTCTCAACATAGCAGTGGATATTTTGATCATCCCGATGCCCAAGAGCTCTTGCTAAATACCTGCCAACTAAGCCCTGGCGGGCGCAGTTTGTTCCGTAGGTGTAACGGAATCGGCGGGCCGAGAGCATAAGAGGCTCACCTGTTGTTTCACAGACCAGAGGGCATACTTGGTTGAAATCTTGAGTAAGAAGTGCTCTTAGTTCACGTTCAGTAATATGAAATGTATTGGGGCGAACCGAGTGCTCCTGAAAGAATCTTTCTTTAGACTTCCCTTCTTTTTTTAAGAATTTTTTTATTCTGTTCCAACTTGGAAATAGAGGGAGTTCGCTTGCCTCTTTATCGGTAAGCTTGGTTGCAAGCATGCGACTCACTCGCTGCCGAGTTTGATCTCTTAGATGTGAAGCAACAAGATATATAGATCTAGTCACGGGCTTGGCGAGGAACTCACCTCGAAACCGAGAAGCAAGACGCTCTTTAGCCATAGGTATGTTTAAAACATAATTCTCATCCGTTTGATTTCCTCTTCCAGAGACCGATGCAAGTAAATCCTTTGCTCGCATCTTCCGCAACTGAATTCCTCTCTGACCAGTCGTAGCGAGTAGGTATATGAGCGCATGCACATCATAGTCTATAACACCATCACGAAAGGCATCAGTGGCCCACTCAAGAATGCTGCCCAATTCAGTTGTCGAGTATGGCCCACTGTAAGGACACCACTGCCTTACCGCCCGCCCTTTCTCATTCCCAGTTATTATTTGTTCTTCCAGCCAAGACGCGACGCTACTACTAACTCCTGGCAGTCCAAGCTGCTCCCATTGATATATGAATCCCCTTATCGCCCCCAATTGATATTCTCTTTTTTGACCAAGAACCTTTCTCCAGGAGGCCAAAGTCTTAATGTCTATGCTCTCTACACTTTCACTTTCTAGGTACCTTGTAAAAAAACTGTGGATATTTACCGCGTAGCTCACCGAATGAGTTTCTAAGTACCCTGCTAGACACCGCTTAAAACTATCTTTGCTTTTAAAGCTTTCCCATGCTTCGGAATGAAACGAAACCGTATAACTAGAGTCAACCTCCCATAAGTCAGACGATAAATCGTATTGATAGCCTAGCTTTGTTCTCCGTACGTCTTTATGCGTTACGAAGTCATTTTGGCTTTCAATTTCCTTAGCAATTATCGCCATCTTAATCTCCACCGATCATCGAAACATCAATATATTTAGATAACTCACGTACGCCCTCAAGAGTCACCGAATCAACTATTTTCTTTACGCGCCTTAGTTCATATGGCTTAGCACTACTTATGTCTGTCCACCCCATAATATCCATAAAGGCATCTTGCCGCTCTTTCTCACTGATGACTTTTATATTTAGATCTGGCCTAGCAGCCGCTCTCTTATTATGATCGTCTACTTTTTCATTCCATAGAAATGCAAATGTGTGTCTAAACCCATGGCTTTTTACTCCATGATACAGATCAGGATCGACTTTTCTTAACCTACCTACTGAGTTCGTCCAATTATTTAGAGAAATTGGATTTCCCCAATGATCACCTTTTCGATGATTCACAAACAGCCAGCTATGCTTTCTTGCAGGAATCACCTTTCTTCTATGTTTTGTTATATACTCTTCAATCTCCAAAGCAATTTCTGGGCTAATTATTATCGAGCGCTCAATGGTTTTCTGTGACGGTGGAAGATAACGCTCATCAACATGTGCTTCATGAGATTTCGGTTTTCTAATATGAATCATTGGTGGCTGACCAGTGAGATCAAGATGCCTACTATCTGTTCTAAGGCATAGAAGTTCTCCCAACCTCATTCCAGTTGAAAAAAGAATTTTAAACATCAAGGAATTTCTGATTCGAACGACCTTGCGGAATGGAACCTTCGGATTTCCTGGGTCGGCCAATTCCAGAATCTTAAGAAAAATATCTGGACTTGGCGCTTTCTGAGAGGGATCTACTGAATCCGGCGAGGGGTTAGTTTTTGGAATAATCGCGGAAAGTTTTTTATCCATGTCGTTGATGGAGTTGCGAATTCTTTTTTCATGGACAGCACTTCGATTTACGGTCTCGGCCATAAAAATGAGAAACTTCCTGATATCACGAAGCCGTTGGGCGCAAACTTCTGCTGAAACATAACGAACGCCCGCGAACAAGTTTGAGTGCTCGTCGATCCCCTTTTCGATATTAAGAGAAGACTGGTTAATCCAACTGAAAGCCCGGAGTTTCTCGCAGTCTGATTCCGTGAGGAACTGACCCTTGGAAAATTCAGCCTCTGCATTCCTGTTATAAATTTGCTCAAAATATCGAAAGCTGCGCAACCGACAAACAATATTTCTCATTGTATTGAAATCGTGGTTTGTTCTGCATTTAACCATGATATAAGTGGCAACCCACATATCGGGGATTCCAGAATCACCAATTAACAAAGGCAACCGCTCTCCGCTTGAAAGTTTTGTATTAACCGTCTTCATTGTTCACCAAACATATACGTCGTTACAGGAAGTTCCCGGACGAGACATCTATTAGAACTCATAAAGCGGCGTACTTTCGGACAAACGACGGCACTTTTCTCGCACCGTTTTGCAAGATCCGGATCAGGTAAAGCTGTAAGGCAGGAGGATTCTTAAAATCTCAGTAATTAAATCGTTCAGAAGAATTCTGATCGACTCAGAAGCAGCCGCTTGCGAAGGGCGGAGCAAGTTTCTGGTAACTCATCTTGACGTTTTTTGGACATTTTTTAAGTGAAGTTACCAGCGGCCCAGTTTGGACACTAATTTTTCCGAGAAAAAACGAAAAGGCCCTGCAATACAGGGCCTTTCGCATACTTTTAAACACTTTCAGAAAAAGTGTTGTCTAGAACGGAATATCATCGTCGAAGTCGTCAATCGGCTCCGGCATGCCGCCGCCCTGCTGCTGGGGCGGCTGGTTGCTGTATCCGCCACCCTGGTTACCCTGGCCACCCTGCTGCTGTTGCGGGGGCGGGTTGTTGTAGCTGGCCGCTTGCTGCGGCCGGCCCTGGGGCGCGCCCTGGTTCATGCCGCCTTCGCCACCACGGCTGTCGAGCATCTGCATCTGGCCGTTGATATCCACGACGATCTCGGTAGTGTAACGGTCCTGGCCATCCTGCCCCTGCCATTTGCGGGTTTGCAGGCGCCCTTCGATATACACCTTGGAACCTTTGCGCAGGTACTGCCCTGCCACTTCAGCCACCTTGCCGAACAACACCACCCGGTGCCACTCGGTTTTCG